>Ga0207658_10001557_pt1 | contig 17769 bp, 18 predicted proteins | sample KBSS33metaG_FD_184322 | JGI IMG/M metagenome (GOLD analysis project Ga0207658, IMG submission 184322) | Switchgrass rhizosphere microbial communities from Kellogg Biological Station, Michigan, USA - KBS S3-3 metaG (SPAdes) (version 2) | ecosystem: Host-associated > Plants > Roots > Rhizosphere...
CCCGTCGGCGTTGCGCCGTACCGGGGCGAGCCGCGATGCCACCACGCTGTATACCTCGAACGGGTCCGCATGTGAGCACCAGCGGGTGCCGCACACCGCGGCCCCGGCCATCGTCACGCAGAGGTAGACCGACAGCCAGATGCGCACGGCGCCAACCGAACCCGGGTCGGGGCTGGCAAGCTCGAGCCAGACGAACGCGAACAGTCCGGCTGCCGCGGGCCAGTAGCCGAGCCGCGCGGGATAGGCGTCGCGGCTCCGTCGCAGCAGCCGCGAGATGGTTCGCACCGGTGACAGCACCCGCCATACCGGGCCGAAAAGCACTGACAGCGCGACGATTCCGACCCACAACAGCACATAGAACACACCCGGCAGCGGATTGCCGGACCCCGAGGGCCCGGTGATCGACGCCACCGCGACCCAACCCGTGAACGCCAGAGCCAGCAACCCGACCGTCCACCGGGTAGCGGGAGCGTCCACCGCCGTCGTCACCCAGCGCGGCAGGACCCGGCCCGGTGTCTCCGGATCGAACCGCGGCTTGCGCCAGGCCAGCGCCACCACCGCGAAGGTGAAGGTCAACGCCCATGCCGCGCCGATCAGGGCGTAGGTCAGCGGGATCGGAAGATCACTCGATCCGCCCAGTCCGTGCGCCAGTACGGTCGAGGTCACTGCGTCGGGACGCACAATGCTTACTGCACCGTGATGGTGGCGACGGTCTTATCCAGGTGATGCAGTTCGACGTCGACCTTGCCCGGCACGTCCACCGTGAACTGGAACTGCTGATCCTTGTCCGGCTTGACGGTGAAGGTGTGCTCGGGGTTCGAGTGCACGTGCAGTTGGTCGGCGGCGTCACTGTTGACCCGCAGGATGACCGGCTCACCGAGCTTGGCCTGCACCTGCTGGTTGAGCGGCGTCGCGGTGCCGCCCGCGATGGTCACGTCGATGTAGACGCGCGCCGGCGGGGCCTGCGGGTTGCTCAGTTGTGTTGTGCCCGTTGCGGTGGCGCTCGACGAGCTACCGGACGTCGACTCGTTCTTGCCGCAGCCGGCGAGCGCCAGCGTCACGACGCCGGCCACGGCGAAGGTCTTCACAAAGGTCACGTCGAACCATCCTCATCGGTCGAACTTGGTGTCTCCGAATCGGTTTCGTCACCGTCGGAGCCGGAGCTGTCGTGCGCCCGCCGGTCCTTCATGGCCACCCAGGCCACCACCCCGGCCACGACGAACGCAGGGGCAAACGCCGGCAACGCCAACAATAGCGAGTGATCGGCCAGATAGGTCACGGCTGTCCGACGGGTTCCCTGGTCTCGGTGGCGCTGAACTGTTCGCGTGAATTGATCCGTCCCGCACCCCAACTCAGCAATGCGATCAGGATCAGCGAGCACGCCAGCACGATCAGGGAGGCCGCGGGGTACAGCCACGTCGGCACGTCGAGGTTGCGTTCGCGCTGCAGAACCTTGATCTCTTCCATGAAGTCGCGGGTCGTCGAGATCGCGGGCGTCTCCTCGGCGCCGATGCCCGGGTCGGCCGGCAGATACACCGGGACGGCGGCCATCGTGCGGCCATCCTGCACGCGCAGCACCGTCTTCCATGTGCCCCAGACCGGGATCGGACGGGTGGACCGGTAGTGGCCGGGACCGACCTGCTTCAGGTGGTCGACCACCAGGCCGCGGTCATTCGCGAGCTTGCCCTGCCACGCCATCAGCGTCACCCACTCGGGGTTGTCGCTGACGAGGTTGGCCGGCGTGATCTGGATGTCGGCGTTCACCAGCCGCTCACCAGCCGGGCTGGGTGTGTCGGTGAGGGTGATCTGCGCGCGGGCGTGCTCCGGCACGGTGACGTTCAGGCCGTTGGCGACGGCGCCGCCGATCACCAGCACGGTGGCGACCACGATGCCGATACCGATGGGGCGCGCGGGCAGACGCTGACCGGCCAGGACGATGGCCAGCAGTGCGCCGCACATGCCCATGCCGATGGCGACCGGCGTCGACATCGTCAACGCCTCACCCCACATGCTGCTGGGCCACGGCGTGCGGAACATGGCGTCGACCCAGAACGATTCCAGCCACATGCCGACGGTGCCCACGCCCAGACCTGCCACCGCGCCGAACAGGATGGGGCGGTTGACGAGGGGAGTCAGGCCGATCAGTTCGACGACGATCGCGGAACCCAGGTAGAGCGCACACCAGCTGTACGGGGAGCCCAGAATGGGGCCGACGGCCAGCGCGACGAGTCCGCGGATGAACAACGCGAAGGCGATGGCGCCGAAGGTCGAGTAGCGGCCCAGCGTGAGTCGCGTGGCCACGAGCGACATGGACGCCGCGGCGGCGATCAGCATGGGGTGCAGCACCAGCCGGAACTGTTCGACACCGAAGTCGTATTCGACCGGGAACACCGAAAGGCCGATCACCAGACCACCGAAGGCGAGGTAGGGCAGGACTTTGTTGCGGGCGGCGGGGGCGTCGGCGCCCATCGCGATGTCGCCCTCGCGCTCCAGGAGCAGCGTCGCGACCAGGGACAGGCCGGCGCCGCCGATGAGCATCAAATGTGTCGGGCCCCAGAGCGTGACGTCCTGACCGAAGATGCGGTGCCAGATGTCGTCCAGCGGAAACCCGATCAGGGCGTACAGGCCGCAGCCGGCCATCAGGACGCCGCCGACGGGCGCGTACCAGGTCTTGGTGATCTTGATGGCGGCCGGACCGGGCTTGTGGTACGGCAGGATGATCGACAGCGATCCCGCGATGAACAGCAGGAACAGGCCGACCAGGATGAAGTAGTGCGCCGGGTTGGCCAGCGGGCCGGCGTCGCGGCCCTTGCCGATGTGCAGGCTGACGTCCCAGATGAAGCCGAACATCGCGCAGATGATCGTCGAGATGAACAGCAGTGAAGGCAGGGCCACCCAGCTGGGCCGGTTCATCTTGCGGCCGGCCGTGTCGGCCAGGTCCTTCAGCCAGGTGATGCGGCGTTGCCGGTGCAGATAGCCGATCCACAGCAGGCCTGCGGTGATGATGCCCGTTGCCACGGACATCCCGATGACCTGGTCGAGGGCAGCGCCACCACCTTCTGTTCCGGCCGCGGCCAGGACGGTGACCTGCTCGGCGAGCTGTGCTGCCATGTTCCACCCCACTGTGTAGATGAACCCTGAACCTTACTCGTCGGTAATATTGCCAGGACACCGCCTTTCAAACCGGTGTCCGTCTTCCTTCTTCGGATTTTGACATCATGTGGCAGTCGGAGGGAGAGGTTGCGCCAGATGGCTGACGACGGATCGGGTACCAGTTCGGGCACCGCGCCGCAGCGCAAGTATTCCGGCAGGTCAGCCGAGCAGCGGCGGGCCGATCGGCGCCGGCTGCTGCTCGACGCGGCCGAGGAGCTGTGGCGCGAAGGTGGGATGTCGGCACTGAGCGTGCGGGCCATCGCCGGGCGCGCCAAATTGACCGATCGCTACTTCTACGAGCAGTTCGCGGGGCTGGGTGCACTCATCGGCGCGGTGATCGACGATGTGCTGGAGGGCCCGTTCGCAGCGATGCTGGCCGGCGGGAGCGCGCCCGCGTCGGCGACGGTCCAGACGCGGCTGACGCTCGGCCTGGCGGGGTTCATCGAACACGCCGAGAGTGACCCGCTGGCCGTGCGGATCTTCTTGACCGACGCCCGGCACATCGAGTCGGTGGCCGAGCACATCCGAATCGCGCAGCACCGGGTCGCCGCCGCAATTCTGGCTTTGCTGCAGCCCGACCACGACGCTGATCGGGAGACCTTCGACGCAGCGCTCTTCTGCGTCGGCGGCGTCGCCACCCTGATCAACGAACGGCTTCTCGACAATGCGAAAACCGTTACCGCGCAAGACTTTGCGGAGCAGGCGGTCAGCTGGTGTGCCCGCGTGCTGCGGGTGACCGACGAAACAGACGTGCGGCCGGGCGCGGCGGGCTGGTAGCCCTGACCTTCGCCGCAGACCAGCCGGGCCGGGCGGACCCGGCCGGTCCGATCGAGCGGATGCTCGCGACGGTCTTCGGTCAGCCGCGCGCGGCCCGGTTCACCGCCGAGACGACGGCCCGCAGCGACGCCGTGGTGATCGACGGCGCGATGCCGACGCCCCACACAGTCTTGCCGCCGATCGATGCCTCGACGTAGGCCGCGGCCTGCGCTTCCTCGCCGGCCGACATGGCGTGCTCGGAGTAGTCCAGCACGTTGACGTGGAAGCCGACGGCGCCCAGTGCGTCGGTGAAGGCCGCCAGCGGGCCGTTACCGGCGCCGACGATCTCACGCTCCTCGCCATCGATCTTGACGATGGCGGTGATGGTGTCGGTGCCGCCGTCCTCTTCCGCCGCGTCGACCCGCTGCCGCATGCGCTCCAGCGGGGTGATGGGCGCCAGGTACTCCTCGTTGAAGACGTCCCACATGACCTTCGGGGACACCTCACCGCCCTCGCCGTCGGTGATCTTCTGGATCGCCTGGCTGAACTCCATCTGCAGCCGCCGCGGCAGCACCAGCCCGTGATCGGCCTTCATGATGTAGGCGACGCCGCCCTTGCCGGACTGGGAGTTCACGCGGATGACGGCCTCGTACGTGCGGCCGACGTCCTTCGGGTCGATGGGCAGGTACGGCACCTGCCACAGGATGTCGTCGACGTCGGCGTCGGCAGCATCCGCGTCCACCTTCATCTGGTCCAGGCCCTTGTTGATGGCGTCCTGGTGGCTGCCCGAGAAGGCCGTGTAGACCAGGTCACCGCCGTACGGGTGACGCTCGGCGACGGGCAGCTGGTTGCAGTACTCGACCGTGCGACGGATCTCGTCGATGTTGGAGAAGTCGATCTGCGGGTCGACACCGCGGCTGAACAGGTTCAGGCCCAGCGTCACCAGGCACACGTTGCCGGTGCGCTCACCGTTGCCGAACAGGCAGCCCTCGATGCGATCGGCGCCGGCCAGGTAGCCCAGCTCCGCGGCCGCGACGCCCTCGCCGCGGTCGTTGTGCGGGTGCAGGCTCAGGATGATCGAGTCGCGCGGCGCCAGGTGCCGGTTCATCCACTCGATCGAGTCGGCGTAGACGTTCGGCGTCGCCATCTCGACGGTCGCCGGCAGGTTGACGATCAGCGGCCAGTCCGGGGTGGGCTGCACGATCTCGGCGACCGCGTTGCACACCTCGACGGCGTACTCCAGCTCGGTGCCGGTGTAGGACTCCGGCGAGTACTCGAACCGCCACAGCGTGCCCGGGTACTTCTTGGCCTCCGCGACGCACAGCTTGGCGCCGTCGGTGGCGATCTTCTTGACGGCCTCGCGGTCCGCGCGGAACACCACGCGGCGCTGCAGGATCGACGTCGAGTTGTAGAAGTGCACGATCACGCGCGGGGCGCCATTGCAGGCCTCGAAGGTGCGCTCGATCAGCTCGGGCCGGCACTGCGTCAGCACCTGGATGGTGACGTCCTCGGGGATGGCACCCTGCTCGATGATCTCGCGGACGAAGTCGAAGTCGGTCTGGCTGGCCGACGGGAAACCGACCTCGATCTCCTTGTAGCCCATGCGGACCAGCAGGTCGAACATCCGGCGCTTGCGCTCCGGGCTCATCGGGTCGATCAGGGCCTGGTTGCCGTCGCGCAGGTCCACCGCACACCAACCGGGTGCGACGGCGGCGACTTTGTCGGGCCACGTGCGGTCGGGCAGGGAGATCGTTTCGACTTCGTCGGAGAAGCTGCGGTACCGGCTGACCGGCATCGACGAATTGCGCTGCGTGTTCCACGAGGGCTGGCCCTCACGGCGCGGTCCGGACGGGGTGGTGATGGCGCGTACCGACGAGAAGGAGTCGGCAGAAGAATCGGGAGAGTAGGTGGTCACGGTTTTTTGCTCCGGTCTGTCTGGATGGGACCTAGAAGGTCAGGACCGGCGCATCTCAAAGCCCCGCGACGGGAGGCCGGTCGGATCAGACCCCGTCGCGGCGTCCGAGGAGGAGCACCCGCGCGCTATACATCACTGCCGAGTTTACTCCCGTCCAGTAGTTCGCCAAAACCCGGTCATGCCGGTCCTTGTCAAGTTCCTGGCCAGGTGTAATGGGCGTGGCGCTGGCTGTGCCGATACAGTTCGACCGTGTTGACGAGATGGTTGTTGAGCCTGGACCGCAGCTGGAAGATCGGCATCGCGGTCTCGCTCGCCGTCGTCATCGGTCTCGTGGTGTGGCAGACCCAGTTCCGCGGGCCGACGCCGGAGTGCAAGCCGGTGCGCGACATGCTCGACTACAACAAGGCGCAGGCCGTGCAGATCGAGTCGAAGATCGACAAGAACTCGGGCGGCGTCCCGACCATTGCCGAGGAGACGGCCTACCGGGCCTGGGCCGACGGCATGGCCGAGCGCGCGCAGAAGGTGACCGGCGACAAGGTCGCGGCCAACGCCGTGCAGTTGGCGGCGCTGGCCTCGCAGTTCACCGCGGCGCTGGACGCCTACCGGATCGCCGCCCAGGGCCGGGCGCCCGGCGCCCCGGCACCGACCGAGGCCTACCAGCTGTCGGCGATCAACGCCCAGATCACGGAACAGATGAAGGCGCTGACCGACGCCTGCCCGGCGCAGCGGAAGCTCACCGACATCTTCTGACCCGGGCGAGAGTGACGAACGTCTCGCGCGTTGCAGGTCGGGCAGGACACCGGGCAACAAAAACGGCTTCGTCCCTCCCTTATCCTTGTGGGCAGCATTGATGCGAATGCTTGCTGCCAATTCAGAGAAGGAACGCGAACAGTGGCGCTCGTCGTCCAGAAGTACGGCGGATCCTCGGTGTCTGACGCCGAGCGGATCCGCCGAGTCGCCGAGCGAATCGTCGAAACCAAGAAGGCCGGCAATGACGTCGTCGTCGTGGTGTCGGCCATGGGCGATACCACCGATGATCTGCTGGATCTGGCCCGCCAGGTATCCCCGGCACCACCGGCCCGTGAGATGGACATGCTGCTCACCGCGGGTGAGCGCATCTCGAACGCGCTGGTCGCCATGGCCATCGAGTCCCTCGGCGCGCAGGCCCGGTCGTTCACCGGTTCGCAGGCCGGCGTGATCACCACCGGTACGCACGGCAACGCCAAGATCATCGACGTCACCCCGGGCCGCCTGCGCGACGCCCTCGACGAGGGCATGATCGTGCTGGTCGCGGGCTTCCAGGGCGTCAGCCAGGACAGCAAGGACGTCACCACGCTGGGCCGTGGTGGCTCGGACACCACCGCTGTGGCGCTGGCCGCCGCGCTGAACGCCGACGTCTGCGAGATTTACACCGACGTCGACGGCATCTTCACCGCCGACCCGCGCATCGTGCCCAATGCCCGTCACCTGGACACCGTCTCTTTCGAGGAGATGCTGGAGATGGCGGCCTGCGGTGCAAAAGTGTTGATGCTGCGCTGCGTGGAATACGCCCGCCGCTACAACGTTCCGATTCACGTCCGGTCGTCGTACTCCAACAAGACCGGAACCATTGTCAAAGGATCGATCGAGGACATCCCCATGGAAGACGCAATCCTCACCGGAGTCGCCCACGACCGTAGCGAGGCGAAGGTCACCGTTGTCGGCGTCCCCGACGTTCCGGGATATGCCGCCAAGGTGTTCCGCGCGGTCGCTGATGCCGACGTGAACATCGACATGGTGCTGCAGAACATCTCGAAGGTGGAGGACGGCAAGACCGACATCACCTTTACCTGTTCGCGCGAGAACGGCCCAGGCGCCGTCGAGAAGCTGACCTCGCTCAAGGACGAGATCGGTTTCTCGCAGGTGCTGTATGACGATCACATCGGCAAGGTGTCGCTGGTCGGCGCCGGTATGCGCAGCCACCCCGGCGTCACCGCCAAGTTCTGCGAGACGCTGGCCGAGGTCGGCGTCAACATCGACCTCATCTCCACCTCCGAGATCCGAATCTCGGTGCTGGTCAAAGATACTGAGCTGGACAAGGCCGTCGCGGCGCTGCACGAGGCCTTCGGCTTCGCCGGCGAAGAAGAGGCTGTCGTATACGGCGGGACAGGGCGCTGATCATGGTGAACATCGGTGTGGTGGGCGCGACCGGCCAGGTCGGCCAGGTCATGCGCAGACTCCTCGAGGAGCGCGACTTTCCGGCGAGTTCGGTCCGGTTCTTCGCCTCGGCGCGGTCCGAGGGCAAGAAGCTGACGTTCCGCGGCCAGGAGATCGAGGTCGAGAACAGCGAGACCGCCGACCCGTCGGGTCTGGATATCGCGCTGTTCTCCGCAGGCGCGACCATGTCGCGGGTGCAGGCGCCGCGCTTCGCCGCCGCCGGAGCCATCGTCGTCGACAACTCGTCGGCGTGGCGCAAGGATCCCGATGTGCCGCTGGTGGTTTCGGAGGTCAACTTCGACCGCGACGTGCGCGGCAAGCAGTTGGCCAAGGGCATCATCGCCAACCCGAACTGCACCACCATGGCCGCCATGCCGGTGCTGAAGCCGCTGCACGACGAGGCCGGCCTGACGCGCCTCATCGTGTCGAGCTACCAGGCGGTGTCCGGTTCGGGCCTCGCCGGAGTCGACGAATTGGCCTCGCAGGCCCGCGCCGTGATCTCCGGTGCCGAGCAACTGGTGCACGACGGTTCCGCGCTGACCTTCCCGGCGCCCGTGAAATACGTTGCGCCCATTGCTTTCAACGTCATCCCGCTGGCCGGCTCGCTTGTCGATGACGGTTCGGGCGAGACCGATGAGGATCAGAAGCTGCGCAACGAGAGCCGCAAGATTCTCGGCATCCCGGAGCTCCTGGTGAGTGGCACCTGCGTGCGCGTGCCGGTGTTCACCGGGCACTCGTTGTCGATCAACGCCGAGTTCGCCCAGCCGCTTTCGGTTGAGCGGGCGCGTGAGTTGCTGGCCGACGCAGCCGGGGTTTCGCTGGTCGACGTGCCCACGCCGTTGGCCGCCGCTGGTGCCGACGACTCGCTGGTGGGCCGCATCCGTCAGGACCAGGGCGTGCCTGACGGTCGTGGCCTCGCGCTGTTCGTCTCGGGCGACAACCTGCGAAAGGGCGCGGCGCTCAACACAGTTCAGATCGCCGAACTGCTCGCCACTCGCTGATCTTGCGGGCGGGGACGGCGTCCATCGCGGCGCTGATGGCTGTCGTCGTCGTGCTGTCGGTGCCCGATGCGCAGGCTGATCCGCCCGCGCCGGCGCCCACGCCGGTGCTCAAACCACTGGGCATCGGCGAAGTGACGCGGATCGGGCCGGTGGCCGGAACCGGTACGCCGACAGCCGATTACGGTATCGGGGCCACCGACCTCTGCGAGTTCATGGAGTTCCCGAGCGGCATCCTGCAGATCTGCGGCGACAGCTTTGCGGGGCAGGGCGTCGGATTCGGCGGTTGGTACGCGCCCGTCGCGTTGCATGTCGAGACCGACTCCGTCAACTCGCCCGATGGCCTTCGCTACCGCGGCGTCATGGGCGTCGACAAGCCGCTGCTGGCCGACCCCAAAGCGCCTGGCACATCCCAACTTCCGGCCGGTGTGGTCAGCATCAACCGGGAGAATTACCTGTTGATCACCACCACGCGCGACCTGCGGCCGGCGAGTTCGCGACTGGTCAAGGCCGACCCGGCCCGCACGGCCTGGCCGACCGTTCCCGGGTCGGTGCGGCCGGCCGGTTATGCCGGGGGAGCGCAGAGTCAGATCACCGGTTACTACGATCCGGTGCCCACTGCCGACTCGCCGCGCGGCTGGGTGTACCTCGTCGCCAACAACTTTGACCGCAGCAGCCCCACTTTTCTCTACCGTGCGACGCCGCAGTCGTTCACGGATCGGTCCAGTTGGCAGGGCTGGTCTGCCGCCACGGGCTGGGGGAAGCCGCCAACTGCGTTGTGGGGCGACCTGGTTGGTGAGATGAGCATGAAGCAGGTCGACGGCAAGACGGTGCTGTCGTACTTCAACAGCAGTACCGGCAACATGGAGGTCCGCGTCGCGAATACGCCGACAGCACTCGGCACCGCGCCCGTAACCACGGTCGTCGTCGCCGGCAGCTGGCCGGAGCAGGCCGACGAACTGCCTGAGCCGCAAGACAATCAGCTGGCGCAGCCGTACGGCGGCTACATCTCCCCGGGCTCGACGCTCGATGAACTGCGCATTCTGGTCAGCCAGTGGAACACCAAGCCGCGCGATACCGCGCCGTACCGCGTCATCCAGTTCGCGGTGAATCCGGCCAAGCCGTAGGCGCTGTCAGCGCAGCACCAGGTCGATCCCGGCGCTGTCGAACACGTCGAGCAGCCCGGTCCAAGTGTGGGAGTCCAAGGCTTTCTTGGCTTTTGAGCTATCGGTCAGCACAAACCGGAACGGCTCGTCGTCCGGGGTGCCGTAGCTGCCGCCGAGGCAGTCGGCGAGGGCGTCCAGATTGCTGCCGAAGTAGCCGCCGCTGCCGTTGACGGCGTGGCCCAACTCGGTGAAAAGGTCTGCGCGGGAATGGATCCGCGCACCCCGCACGGTGAAGGTCTTCACGCTCCTCCGATCTGGCAGAACGTCTCGTAGTGGTCGCCGGTGTAGTAGAACTCCGGTGGGTTGGTCGGTGGCTCACCGCCGGTGATGACCCGCCGCGTGCCCCGGGTCTTCGCGCCCGGCGTGGGCACTGTGTACTCGTGGTAGTAGCCACGCTGCTGGTGCGGCAATCGGTGCTCAAAGTTGCCGAAGACGATGCCGTCCCGCGAGTAGGGGAACGGCCCGCCGTGGTGGACCAGATTGACGGTCGTCGAGGCCTCCGCCGGCAGCGACGAGAGCTGGCAGACGGGCAGCCCCGACTTGCTCTGGGTCGTAGTCGACGGGGCATGCGAGGCGGCACTCGGCGACGCCTTCGGCGGCGGCCCGGTGAGCGTCGTCGACTGCTTGGCGCACGCCGGGGTGAGGGTCAGCAGCAACGCGGCGGCGCAGGCAAGGACCGCGGCGCGCAGGGTGGTTCTGGACATCGCACCTTTTCTGCCGCGTTCCGATATCGGAGCGTCGGCCGGCCCCCAAAGCCCGGCCGAAGCTCCGCTACACCAGCCACGCTACCGCGCCGCGCGCCTCATAGCTGATTCTTACGCGCAACCTAGCCACCGCAGTGGTTGACGGACGGATCATCGATGACATGAGTGAGGAAACCCCTAAAGAAACGCTCGAGACGCCGGATACCCCGACGGACTCGTTCCCGCCCGTAGCAACGGCCACCGCCGTGGCCGCGCCGCCCGCCGAACACAAGCCCAGCAAGCTCAACAAGGTGCTGGCTTGGGTCGGCATCGTCGCCGGCATCGTGTTCATCGTCGCGACGATCTTCTTCTCCGGCTTCATCCTCGGCGCGCATTCCGGCGGCGGCCACCACGGTTGGCACAAGCACCACCGTGGCCAGGACACCTCTGAATTCCGCGAGGGGCACCACGGCCCGCGCGACGGTGGTGGTGGCATGTGGCATCCGATGTTCCCGAGCGGCCCGGGCTGGCAGGGTCCCGGCGGCCCCGGCTGGCAGGGACCCGGTGGACAGGGTCCCGGCGGTCCCGGACAACAGGCGCCCGGCCAGCCCGGCCCGGCTCAGCCCGGCCGTTGACCCAACCGGTCCTGCATCAAGCGACAGGCCGTGCCCGTACAGGGTGCGGCCTGTCGTCTGTGTTACGGCTGTTAGTCGGTCGTCGCGCGGTTGGCTGACACGGCTCGATACCCGGCCGTCAGAAGTTCGACCATCCGCTCTTCGAGTTCGGCGGAATCGTCGTCGGCGGCGATGGTGGACACGTACATCGCTGCACCCGCAGCCATGATCAGCACGGCGCGCGCATCTAATTCCGCGCTGCGTCGCTCGTCGGCGGTCTGTGCGTCGACATCGTCGGCGAACAGGTCGACCGCCGGGCCGGTGAACCGATTCCACAGCGACCGCCCCTGCTCTTTGTCCTCGAGCAGGGCCAGGCTCAGATCGGGCGTCGCCGCTTTCATGTCCGGGCGGTTGAACAGTGCGCGGCTGCCGCGAACCACGAAATCGATCCAGCCGTAGACATCGGTTCCGGCAAACGGCGTGAGATCGGGTGTCGTGCCCATCACGGCGTCGATCACCAACGCGGCCTTCGACGGCCAGCGCCGGGCCAGGCTCGCGCGCGTGACGCCGGAGCGTTGCGCGACGAGCCGCATGCTCAATTGCTGAAACCCGCCCTCGGACAGGAGCTCCCGGGTCGCCGCGAGGACGCGATCATCGATGCTCGCGTCGCGTGGCCGTCCGGGGCCTGACTGAGTGCTCACGCTTCCATCATCACAGGAGCCGAGCGGCCGGCGTGACATTGACGCCAACCCTCAATTAGTGTACCAGTGGATCACTAATCAATGGGGTTCCCGATGACCGCGGTGCTGAAGGTGACTCGTTGAACGCGCCACGACGGGCGAGCCGAAAGATGTTGCGGTATCAAGACTTACCGAAAGGACCACTGAAAGCATGGCACCCGACCCCTTCCAGCCGGCCAAGCTCGGTCCGATCACGTTGCGGAACCGGGTGATCAAGGCGGCGACATTCGAGGCGGCGACCCCTGATGCGCTGGTCACTGACGATCTGATCCGCTACCACCGGTTGCCGGCGGCCGGTGGGGTCGGGATGACCACAGTGGCGTATTGCGCGGTGTCCCCGGGTGGGCGTACCGATGGGTGGCAGTTGTGGATGCGCCCGGAGGCGATCCCGGGGCTGCGGAAGTTGACCGACGCGGTGCATGCCGAGGGAGCGGCGATCAGTGCGCAGATCGGGCACGCCGGCCCGGTGGCGAACCCGCGGACCAACAAGGCCCGGGCGCTGGCGCCGGTGCGGTTCTTCAACCCGTTGTCGATGCGGTTCGCCAAGAAAGCGACTCGCGCCGATATCGATGAGGTGATGGCCGCGCACGCGAACGCCGCGCGGTTGGCGATCGAGGCGGGGTTCGACGCCGTCGAGGTCCATTTGGGTCATAACTACTTCGCTTCCTCGTTCCTGTCGCCGTTGATCAACAAGCGCCGCGACGAGTTCGGCGGCTCCCTGGCGAACCGGGCGAAGGTGGCGCGCGGCACGGTGCAGGCCGTGCGCGAGGCCGTCGGTGGGCAGATCGCGGTGATCGCCAAACTCAACATGAGTGACGGGGTGCGCGGCGGTATCCCCGTGGAGGAGTCGTTGCAGACCGCGAGATGGCTGCAGGAGGACGGGGCGCTGGATGCGTTGGAGTTGACTGCGGGTAGCTCCCTGGTCAATCCGATGTACCTATTCCGCGGGGATGCCCCCGTCAAGGAGTTCGCCGCGAACTTCAAGCCGCCGCTGAGCTGGGGTATCCGGGCCAGCGGGCACAAGTTCTTCCGCGAGTACCCGTATCGGGAGGCGTATCTGCTCGAGCAGGCCCGTCAGTTCCGCGCGGAACTGTCGATGCCGTTGATTTTGTTGGGTGGGATCACCAACCGCGAGACCATGGACCTGGCCATGGCCGAGGGGTTCGAGTTCGTCGCGATGGGTCGGGCTCTGCTGGCTGAACCCGATCTGCTGGGCCGTATCCAGGCCGACAAAACAGTGAAATCGGGCTGCACACACTGCAATCTGTGCATGCCCACCATCTACAGCCATACCCACTGCGTGGTCACCGGCAAGCCGGACTCGGATTAGGAGAAACATGGACGACTTTGCTGGCCGCGTTGCGCTGATCACCGGCGGGGCACGAGGAATGGGCCGATCGCACGCGGTGGCACTTGCCGAAGCAGGTGCGGATATCGCCATCTGTGACCGGTGCGAGAACAACGAGCAGATCGCGTACCCGTTGGCGACGGACGCGGATCTGGCCACCACTGCGGAACTCGTCGAGGCAACCGGAAGACGTTGTCTGACAGCAAAACTGTCGACAGCCGACCGGGGGGCGCTGGAGCAGTTCGTGGCCCGCGTCGAGTCGGAGTTCGGGCACTTGGACATCGCCGTCACCAATGCCGGCGTCAGTGCGATCGCGATGCTGCCCGATGTTCCGTCGGCGCAGTGGGATGAAGTGATCGGCTCCAACCTGACCGGCACGTTCAACACGATCGCCGCGGTGGCGCCGGGGATGATCGCGCGCGGGTTCGGCCGGATCGTCACCGTGTCCTCGATGCTGGGCCGCAGCGGCAATTTCGCGCAGGCCGCGTATGCCGCGTCCAAATGGGGCGTGATCGGGCTGACCAAGGTCGCCGCGCACGATTTGGGCGGGTACGGCATCACGGTCAATGCCGTGGCGCCCGGCAACGTCGAAACTCCGATGACCTTCAACGATGCGCTGTTCGGAGCCATGCGTCCCGATCTGGCGCAACCGACGTTGGCCGACGTCGAATCGGTGTTTGCCTCGTTGCATCTTCAGCCGGTCCCCTTCCTGAAGCCGGCGGAAATCACCCGCGCGGTGATGTTCTTGGCGCACCCCGACAGCACCCACATCACCGGGACGGTGCTGCCGGTCGATGCGGGGGCCACAGCCCGGTTGACCGGCTGACATCACGCGGCTGGTCACGCCGGCCGCAACTGGCATCATCGAAACCATGACTGCGCGCCCGATCTGGTTCACAGCCTGCGTCACCGCCGCACTCGTCGTGGCGCCGGCCGCGGCCGCGAAACCTTCGGACCCGGGTGTGGTGTCGTATGCGGTCCTCGGCAAGGGATCAGTAGGCAATGTGGTCGGCGCTCCGATGGGTTGGGAGTCCACCTTCACCGCGCCGTTCCAGGGCTTCTTCGTCGATGTGCCGGTGTGCAACAACTGGGGTGACATCGGCCTGCCCGAGGTGTACGGCGACCCGGACCTCGCGTCGTTCAACGGCGCCGTCGCGCAGACGACGGCCACCGACGACAGCCACTCGGCCAAGCAGGTGGTGGGCGTCTTCGCGACCTCGGAGGCTGCGGCGCGCGCATTCCACCGGATCGTCGACCGGACCGGCGGATGCTCGGGGCAGACCACCGCGATGCATCTCGAGGACGGCCGGACCGAGGTGTGGAGCTTCGCGGGTGCACAGGCCGGTCCGACGGACGAGGCCTGGGTCAAACAGGAGGCGGGCACCGATCGCCGCTGTTTTGTACAGACCCGGCTACGGGAGAACGTTCTGCTGCAGGCGAAAGTCTGCCAATCCGGCAACGCCGGCCTCGCGGTCAACGTGCTGGCCGGAGCCATGCAGAACGCCCTGGGGCAATGACGGCATCTGGCGGGAGTCAGGCATCGCACATATATTGCGCAGATTTTTGTCGGTGCCACATGGCATCGTCGGACGAACACGTATTGCTCGGGACGAGCCTCGACCAGGCCTGGTCCGGGAACACCAACCAACGGATACGGGGATAGGACTCCGATTCTCGGAAGGGATGTTCAGATGGGCACCGCTACCGCCGTGCGTCGTCCGCACGCCGAATACCCCGAGTTGTCGAGCGCGTACAGCGCCGCCCTGCTGGCCGGCGGCGGGTGCCTGCGGGACGGGCCGGTGGGCCGTGTCGGCCTCGAACTCGAGGCGCACTGCTTCGATCTCTCCGACCTGACGCGGCGTCCCGGCTGGGATGAACTCACCGAGGCCGTCGAGGCCGTGCCGCAGCTGCCCGGTGGCAGCGCGATCACCATGGAACCCGGCGGCGCCATCGAACTCTCCGGACCGCCGCTCGCCGGCGCCGGGGCCGCGATCGCGGCGATGCAGGCGGACCAGACCGTGCTGCGGGGATCCCTGCGGCAGCGCGGGCTGGGCCTGTTGCAGGTCGGGGTCGATCCGCTCCGACCGCAGGCACGGGTCAACCCCGGCGGTCGGTACCGCGCCATGGAGGCGTTCTTCGCGGCGGGCGGGACGGGTGCCGCCGGTGCCGCGATGATGACGTCGACCGCCTCGCTGCAGATCAACATCGACGCCGGGCCGCGCGATGGCTGGGCCGACCGCGTGCGGCTGGCCCACGCCCTGGGGCCGACCATGATCGCCGTGTCGGCGAGCTCACCGATGCTGGGCGGCGAGTTCACCGGCTGGCAGAGCACGCGCCAGCGCATCTGGGGGCAGCTCGACACCGCCCGCTGCGGGCCCGTTCTCGGCGCCAGTGGTGACGATCCGGCCAGCGACTGGGCGCGCTACGCCCTCAAGGCGCCGGTGATGCTGGTGCACACGCCGGACGCGGAACCGATCACCGAATGGGTGCCGTTCGCCGATTGGGCGGACGGGCGGACGCTGCTCGGCGGTCGTCGTCCGACGGAGGCCGACCTCGACTACCACCTCACGACGCTGTTCCCGCCGGTTCGGCCCCGGCGCTGGCTGGAGATCCGCTACCTCGACGCCGTGTCCGACGACCTGTGGCCGGCTGTGGTGTTCACCCTCGTGACCTTGCTGGACGATGCTCGGCTCTCGCAGATCGCTTGGGAGGCAACAGAATCAGTCGCCACTGCGTGGGATCAGGCGGCGCGGGTGGGGCTGGCCGATCCGCGACTGCGGGCGTCCGCCGTGCGGTGCGTGCAAGCGGCGGCCGACGTCGCGCCCGCTGACGTGGCGGACTCGATGGACCGGCTGCTGCGCCGGGTGACGCAGGGGCGCAGTGCCGCCGACGATTTCGCGGACCAGGTCGTGGCGCACGGAATCGATTCGGCCATCACCGGGTTGGCACATGATGACCGGCTGAAAGGTGGGGTGTGAGTACGCGCGAGCTGTTGGCCCGCGGATTGACCAGAGCCCGGGACCGGACTCTGGCTCTGGTCGAGTTCGACGATGCCGAACTGCTGCGCCAGTACGACCCGCTGATGAGTCCCCTGGTGTGGGACCTCGCGCATATCGGTCAGCAAGAAGAACTGTGGCTGCTGCGCGGCGGTGACCCGAACCGGCCCGGTCTGCTGCCGCCCGAGGTCGACGTCCTGTACGACGCGTTCGTGCATTCGCGCGCCAGTCGGGTGTCGCTGCCGTTGTTACCCCCGACCGAAGCGCGCGCGTTCTGCCGCACCATCCGGTCCAAAGCCCTTGACGCCCTTGACCGGCTGCCCGACGAGGCCGGTGCCGAGTTCCCGTTCGCCTTGGTGATCAGCCACGAGAACCAGCACGACGAGACCATGCTGCAGGCCCTGAATCTGCGCAGCGGCCCGCCGCTGCTGGGGCCGGGCGCCGTCTTGCCGCACGGGCGCGACGGGGTGGCGGGCACGTCGGTGCTGGTGCCCGGCGGACCGTTCGTGCTCGGTGTCGACGCCGCGGAGGAGCCTTTCGCGCTCGACAACGAGGGACCCGCGCACGTCGTCGAGGTGCCGTCGTTCCGGATCGGACGGGTGCCGGTTACCAACGGTGAATGGCGTCAGTTCGTCGCCGACGGCGGTTATCGGCAGCCCCGGTGGTGGTCTGTGGCCGGATGGGAGCATCGGCAGCAGGCGGGCCTGGTCGCCCCTCAGTTCTGGAGTGCCGACGGCACCACGCGGGTGCGGTTCGGGCACGTCGAGGAGCTGCCGGCCGACGAACCCGTGCAGCACATCAGCTTCTATGAGGCCGAGGCCTATGCCGCCTGGGCCGGTGCCCGGCTCCCCACCGAAGTCGAGTGGGAGAAGGCCTGCGTCTGGGATCCCGAACTCGGCGCGCGGCGCCGATTCCCCTGGGGTGCAACCGAACCCGACGCGAGCCGGGCCAATCTCGGTGGGGATGCGCTGCGGCCGGCACCGGTGGGGGCGTACCCGGCCGGCGCGTCGGCCTACGGTGTCGAACAGTTGCTCGGTGATGTGTGGGAGTGGACCACATCGCCGCTGCGGCCCACCACCATCACAACGCAATGCTGCGCGGGGCCCGCGACGGCGCGCCGTCAGATAAAGCCGAGCTCCGTCGCCCACTGCCCATTCTGGTTGGGGTAGCCGAGCAGCACGGACCCGTGCACATCGGCGTACTC
>Ga0207658_10001558_pt1 | contig 17760 bp, 18 predicted proteins | sample KBSS33metaG_FD_184322 | JGI IMG/M metagenome (GOLD analysis project Ga0207658, IMG submission 184322) | Switchgrass rhizosphere microbial communities from Kellogg Biological Station, Michigan, USA - KBS S3-3 metaG (SPAdes) (version 2) | ecosystem: Host-associated > Plants > Roots > Rhizosphere...
ACTGATGCGCGTCACTTCGTAGGCCTCGCCCGGGGTGAGGACGCGTTCGCCAGGATCGGCACCGGGTTCGTCGACCCTGCCGTCGGGGAATTCGACTTTGCTGATCGCAGTCGGCTCGTGGTGGATGCCACCGTTGGCGAGGGTCGCGTAGGCCGAGGCCATTTCGAGCGGCGTCACACCTTCGGCGAGACCGCCGATCCCCTCCGCCGGCACCGACTGGAGTTCGGATTCGATCCCCATTTCCTCGGCGGTTTCGGTTACCGCTTCGGGGGTGACGTCGAGGTCGAGCTGGGCAAAGACGACGTTGGTCGAGGCCCAGGTCGCCGCTTCCAGCGACTCGACGCCGCCGCTCGGCTCGGCGTTGTGAACCTCCCAGTAGCCGCCGCCGGGGAGCGACAGGGTGATCGGCGAGGTGCCGTCGTAGTAGGTCGAAGCCGGGTCGATCCCCTGCTTGATCGCGGTCGTCAGGACGAAGGTCTTGAACGAGGACCCCGGCTGGCGGTGGGCCTGCCAGGCGTAGTTGAACTGGCTTTCGTCTTCTTCGCCTTCGCTCGAGGCGAGGGCGACGATCTCACCGGTCTTCGGGTTGACCGAGGCCAGCCCCGCCGCCGGCCCGCCGAGGTAGCAGACGTAACACGATTCTTCGACCGCGGCTTCGGCCTTCGCCTGCAGGTCGGGGTTGATCGTCGTGTAGGCCTTGAGGCCGCCGTTGCGGACGGTGTTGATCCCGTACTTTTCGATCAGTTCGTTCTGGACCAGGTCGAAGAGGAACGGGTCTTTGATGCTCGTGTACTTGTGGCCGGCGTCGAGCCCGAGCCCGTGGGTGCGGGCGGTGCGGTACTGGTCGCCGGTGATGTAACCCTGTTCCCACATCGCTTTCAGCACCTCGCCGCGGCGCTTGATCGCCGCATCGGGGTCGAGGAACGGGTTGTATTCGGAGGGCGCCTGCGGCAGCCCGGCGAGCAGCGCCGCCTCGGTCAGGTTCAGTTCTTCGACTTTTTTCGAGAAGTAGGTCTGCGAGGCGGCTTCGGCGCCAACCGAGGTCTGCCCTTCGACCGTCCCGTACGGCGAGGTGTTGAGGTATTCGGTCAGGATCCAGCTGCGGCTGTGCTTTTCGAACAGTTCGGTGGCGAGGCGCGCTTCGATCAGCTTTCGCTTGATCGTGTCTTCGGGGTGCTGGATGTAGAGGTTGCGGACCAGCTGTTGGGTGATCGTCGAGGCGCCCTGAACCGGCTTGCCGCCGGCCTTGATGTCCTCCCAGGCGGCGCGGGCGATGCCTTCGGGGTCGAGCGCCCCGTGCTCGAAGAAGTTCTTGTCCTCGATCGCGACCGTCGCGTCTTTCAGCAGTGGCGGCAGTTGGTCCGCTTCCACCGGCTGGCGCACGCTGCTCGAGCGGATGAACCCGATCAGCGAGCCGTCGGCGGCGTAGATCGCCGACGAACTGCCCTTCTTGATCGGTTTCAGCTCGCTAAGCGAGGGACCCGAGTTGTACTGCTGCATCGTCCAGGCGGCGCCGATGCCGCCAGCGGCGGCGAGCGCGCCGAGCACGATCACGACGGGAATCGCGATCTTGTGCCAGACGTGGCGGTGCGGCTTGCGTCGCCGCCTGCGAAGTCGCGTGGCCATCGGGCGCTGATTCTAGAGAGACGCGGTCTCCGGCCGGACGCCGTTCCAAGGCCCGCAAGCCGGCTTGCCAGGCCTAGGAGCGCAGCTTGTAGCCGCGCTGGAACAGACGCAGGTTGAAGAGGAAGAGGGCGCCGGTCGCGGCGGTCAGCGCCGCCAGCGAGAGCGGGATGCTGACTTCGCTGTAGCCGACGAATCCGTAGCGCACCAGGCTGATCATGTAGAAGACCGGGTTGAATTTGGTCAGCGTCTCGAACGGCTCCGGCAGCAGCGAGGCGGAGTAGAAGACGCCGCCGAGGAAGATCAGCGGCGTCAGCACGAAGGTCTGGGCGAAGGCGACGTCGTCGAACTGCTCGGCCCGCACCCCGATCAGCACCCCGAGCTGGGCGAAGAAGAAGCCGACCAGGAACAGGGCCGGGATCAGGACCAGGAGGTGGTCGACGGGCAGCGCGGTGAGGATGATCGCGACGATGAAGGTCAGCACCGCGACGATTGCCCCGCGGACGAAGCCGCCGAGCGAGAAGGCGAGCAGCAGCTCCAGCGGCGAGGCCGGCGAGGAGAGTTGGTCGTGGATCGCGCCGAGGAACTTCTGCTGCAGGATCGAGGCGGAGTTGTTGGTGAAGGCGTTGGTCGCCAGCGCCATCATGATCAGCCCAGGGATCACGAAGACGATGTATTCGACCCCGTGCAGCTCCTTGATCCGGGTGCCGAGGGCGGCGCCGAAGACCGTGACGTAGAGGAAGGTTTCGAGCAGCGGCCCGCCCAACGTCTGCTTCTTGATCTTCATGAAGCGGCTGACCTCGCGCTGCAGGAGGGTCAGGAAGCGGATGCGAGCAGCCTGGCTCACACGACCTCCGCCTCGATGTGCGAGCGCGACAGCTCTTTGCGGCCGACCAGGGCGAGGTAGGCATCCTCGAGGTTGGCGACGCCGTAGCGCTCGGCGAGCCCGTCGCTCGACCCCTCGGCGGCGATTTCGCCGTTGGCGATGAAGCCGATCCGGCTGCAGAGCTGGTCGGCCTCCTCGAGGTAGTGGGTGGTGAGCAGGATCGTCGTCCCTTCGGCGTTGATTTTCTGGACGTAGTGCCAGAGCTCGAGCCGCAGCTCGATGTCGACGCCGGCGGTCGGCTCGTCGAGGATCAGCAGCCGCGGCCGGTGCATCAGCGCCCGCGCCAGGATCAGCCGCCGTTTCATCCCGCCCGAGAGCGCCCGCGTACGGTCTTTCGCTTTCGCCGTCAGCGAGAAGGTCTCCAGCAGCTCGCGGGTGCGCTCGCGCCGGTCCTTGCGCGTCATCCCGAAGTAGCCGCCGTGGAAGTCGAGCGTCTCCTCGCAGGTGAGGAAGTGGTCGAGGTTGACCTCCTGCGGCGCCAGTCCGACCGCCTCGCGGGCCTGTTCGTAGTCGTGCAGGGCGTCGTGGCCGAAGACCTCAATCGTGCCGCCGGTCGGTTGCGCCAGCCCCGTCGTGCAGTGGATCAGCGTCGACTTGCCCGCCCCGTTCGGCCCCAGCAGCCCGTAGAACTCGCCCTCCGCGATTTCAACCGAGACGCCGCGCAGCGCCTCGACGCCGTTCCCGTAGCGTTTCTGCAGGTCCTCGATCTTCAGCGCGGGCGCAGGCATGGACCGTCCACCCTAATGAGGCGGCTCGCTCGGCTATAAGTGGACCCGTGGCCTCCGCACCCCTGCTCGCCGTCGACGCGCCTTCGATGCTCTTCCGCGCGTATTACGCGCTACCCGACTCGATCGTCGGGCCGGACGGGAAGCCGGTCAACGCGCTCCTCGGCGCCTCCAATCTGATCCTGCGCGAGGTCGAACTGCACGCACCGCGCGCCGTCGTCCTCTGCTTCGGCCCCGACGCCGCCCACTACCGGACCGAGCTCTACCCCAGCTACCACGAGAAACGCGAGGAAGAAATGCCGGCGGCGCTGCCGCACCAGTTCGCCCTCTGCCGCGAGTTCTTCGAGGCGTTCGGCTGGACCGTCGCGACCAGCGAGAACCTCGAGGCCGACGATCTGCTTGGCAGCTACGGGAAGCTCGAGGCCGAGGCCGGCGGCCGGGCGCTGATCATGACCGGCGACCGCGACATGTACCAGTGCGCCGGCGACGGCGTCACCGTGCTCTACGTGCGGACCGGCAAAGAAGGCGCCGAAGAGGTCGGCCCCGAGGAGGTGCGTGAGCGCTACGGGATCGGCCCCGAGCTGGTCCCCGACTTCATCGCCCTGCGCGGCGACCCCTCCGACGGCCTGCCCGGAGCCAAGGGGGTCGGGCCGAAGACCGCGGCCGAGCTGCTCCGCGCCCACGGCTCGCTCGAGGGGGTGCTGGAGAACGCGATCCGCGAGCGCCGCCCGAAACTGCGCGGCGCCCTGATCGAGGCCGGCGACGACCTGCTCGTCTTCAAGGACATCGCCACTCTGCGCGACGCCGGCGTCGAGCGCCTGCCGGACCGGCCGACTGACTGGGACGGCGCCGCCGCCGCGGCGCGCGGGCTCGGGATGAATCGGCTCGCCGAGCGGCTCGAGAAAACCGGCGCGGGCTAGTGGCAATGGCCGGCGCGGCAATCCCCTGGCGCGGCCCCGGCCCGGACAGGCCGGAGCTGCCGCTGCCGCCGGGACCGATGCCGCTGCGCCGCGACGGCCAGTTGCGCAAGCGCTGGCGCTACGTCGGCCTCTTCGCCGAGGAGCTGATGCTGTGCGTGGCCGCGGCGGAGATCGGACCGCTCCGCCAGTCGTTCTGGGTGCTCTGGGACCGCGAGCGGCGCCGCCAGCTCGCCCACACCGCGTTGCGGCCTGGGAGCCGGGAGGTGCGGATGGACGGCCCGCGGGTCGAGATCGAGGCCGACGGCCTGCGGGCAACGCTGCGCCTCGGCGAGGTCGCGGCGGTCGAGTCGCTCTGCCCCAGTCCGGACGGCAGCGGTTGGGGCTGGACCCGCAAGCGCGCCGGCATCCCGATCGAGGCGACGGTCGCCCTGCCCGGCGGGCGCAGCTGGGAACTGAGCGGCGCCGGCATCGAGGACGAGTCGGCCGGCTACCACCAGCGTCACACGAGCTGGCGCTGGTCGGCGGGCGTCGGCCGCGCCGCCGACGGTCGCGACCTCGCCTGGAACCTGGTCGAGGGGGTCAACGACCCCGAGCGCGACAGCGAGCGCGGCATCTGGATCGACGGCGAGCCGAGCGAGCCATCCCCCGTCGCCATCGGCGCCGCCGCGATCGAGTTCCGCGACGGCTCGCGCCTCGCCTTCGCCGGCGAGAGCGAGCACGCCCGCGATGACGACTACCTGCTGCTGCGCTCGCGCTACCGCCACCGGTTCGGCAGCTTCAGCGGCGCCCTCGGCGGCGTCGAGCTGGCCACTGGGCTCGGCGTGATGGAGGAGCACGACGCGCTCTGGTGAGTCGCTGCTCGCCCTAGGAAGGACTAGGCGGCGAGAGCGGTGAGAGCGTCGCGGCGGCTGGCGAAGAACGCCAGCGCGGCCGCCGCCTGGTCGTCGGCGCCGATCAGCGCCGAGTAGGGGAGCTGGGCGCCGGCGAAGCCGTTGGCGTTCCAGAGATCGCCGTCGACGGCAGCGCTCCAGGGACCGACGTAGAGGTAGGGCTCCTCGTGCCCCTCGTCGCCCGGCGAGAAGCCGTAGTTGGCGCGCACGCCCTGCGCTTCAGAGCCGAGTTCGATCGCGATGTCGAAGTGCTCGGGCCAGAGCCGGGCCGGGCTCGCTTCGTCGTCGGGACCGGTGCCCTCGAGCAGGCGGCCAAGCACCTCGGCGCCGAAGCCGAAGTAGGCGCCGAGGATCCGCGAGGCGTCGGCGTCGACGCTCAGCGGCTCGTCGCTGAGGCGGGTGTCGATCGGAAGCAGCTCGGTGATCGCCTCGCCGGCCACAGTGAGGCTGCGCAGCGGTGCCCGCCGCTGCACGCCGCCGCATTCGTGGACCAGCTCGTCGCCCTCGACCCGGACCTGGCGCCGCGCCCCGTCGAACTCGAAATACGGCGTCCCGAAGCCGCCGGGAGTCGCTTCCAGGGCGATCTCGTGTTCCGGCTTGCGAGCCGGCGCGACCAGCTCGGCGGCCACTAGGTGCAGCGACTCGACGGTCGGGCCGAAGTTCGGAGGCAGGAGCTCGAGCATCCCCGCCTCAGCCCCCGAGTCCGCCAAAGATCGCGAACGGGTTCGGTGGCCGCTCCTCCCAGGCAACCCGGCCGCTCCCCTCGACCAGCACCTCGCCTCCGGCGGGCACCTCCTCGCGCAGCCGCGCCGCCAAGTCCTTCGCCGCGTCTTCGTCGCTGGCGCCGACCACCAGGTACTTCCAGCGTCGCACCACCGGCAGGCCCTCGTCCTCGAGCCGGGCGGCGAAGCGGCGGGCGTCGCCGTGCGAGTCGAGGTCCACCCGAACCTCGAATTGCGGCTCACCGCTAGCTTCGACCTCGGCCCGTTCGTCGGCGATCGCGGCGGCGTGCTCGGCCTGGCGCGACTCGGCGTCGGCCGGCAGTGGTTCGTCGGGATCGCGCCACTCCTCGGCTTCTGGGTGCCAGCGGAGCAGCCCGGTTTCGAGCCGCCAGCCCTGCTGGTCGGCGAGCCCGGCGACGAGCGCTTCGACGCGCTCCGCCTGCTCGCGGCTGCCGGTGTAGAAGAAGACCGTGTCGCCGTTGCGAGAGACGATCACGGTCTCGCCGAAGGCGGCGCCGAGTTCGTGCTCCAGCTCACGCGAGGCGAGCCGCTCGACCATCTCTCCCCCGGCGCCCGCAGCCTCGACCTGCAGTCGCCATTCGTCATTCATCGGAGCAACATAGACGCTGGCCCTCGCCTTCGAAAGAGAATTACTGTCCATTCTCGGCCGAGCCGGCGGCTTCGAAGGCGGCGACGCCGGTGACGATCGTGATCGGCTCCTCGTCGGTGATCTCGAGCCGCTTGCGACTCTGCTCGTGGACGGCCTGCAGCCGCGCCATCGCTTCTTCCAGCACCTCGGTCGCCTGCGACCAGCCGAGCTCGTCGACCGCCATCGTCGTCCAGCTCAGCGTCGTCTCCTCGCGGTCGTCGATCGTGCCCGCCTCAAGACCGTCGATGACCCGGTCGATGAATGCCTCCAGCGAGGCACCCGAGACCTCGTTGCGGACCGAGCGCGGCACCTTGCGCCAGTCCTGGTGGCCGATGTAGGAGCGCGGCTTGGCTCGGAAGTAGTGCTCGATCGCCCCCCGCCGCCGCTCGGTCGCCACCAGCTCGATGCAGCCGCACTTCTCGAGCACCCGCGTGTGGTAGGCGACGTTCCCGAGCGGATAGTCGAGGATCTCCATCAGCTCGTTCGGGCTCGCCTGCCGTTCGTTCAAGACTTCGAGGATCTGCACGCGCAGCGGATGCGCCAGCGCGCGGACGAGATGCGGGTCGAGCAGGTTAGGTCTACTGGGGGGCACTGGTGAGGAATCCTCATTCATTCCTCACCGTTTGGCAAAAGAAGCTATCGAATGAACAAGGGAATCTGAGGGCCAGGCCGCTCACGCCGCCGCGACGCTGGCCCCCATCTAGTTCAGGCCCCCTTTTTGACGGCCATAGACGGCACAACACCGTCGATCTTCGCGATCTTCACCAGTCCTCACCTCCTTCCGACTCAAAGGAATGCGAGGCCGAATCTTCCTCAGTACCCCGCTCCCACGACCATCGGCGGAAATCGGCTCCTGACCAGCACGCCGACCTGCGAAGATTGCGGAAGGAGCGTGCAGTACTCGGGAGGTTTGATTTAAATACTTGCCTCCCAGAAGTTCAACCAGGGGACGAGCTATGTCGGCACCAAAACCAACGTTGCTCAGCGACCGCACGACGGCGGCGGTATCGCATCCGACGCGCCTGCACGCGATGATCGTTCTCTGGGAGCGCGAAGCCTCGCCACGTGAAATCGCGGCCGAGCTTGGAGAGCCGCTCAACAACGTCACCTACCACGTCAAGCAACTGCTCGACCTCGGCTGGATCGAGTTGGTCGCGGAGCGCCCGGCACGCGGCGGTCGCGTGGTCGAGCACTTCTACAAAGCGAACAGAAGCACCCTGTTTGACGATCTCGATCTGGAGAGTCTCGGGTCCGAGGAACTGCACGTGATCGACATGACGATCATGCGCTCGATGTCGAAAGACATCGAACAGGCGATGGTCAGCGGCACATTCTTCGCGCACGACGACAACCACCTCACCCGGATCCCGCTCGACGTCGACAAACGGGGCTGGGAAGAAACGAAGGAGATCCTCGAGCGCGCGCTCGAGGATCTGATGAAGGTCAAGGAAGCCGTGCTCCAGCGCACCGCTTCCGGCGGCGAGGAGACGATCCCCACCAAGGTCGAGATCATCCACTTCGAGTCGCCGCGCCCCAAACGGGGCGACGACCAGACGGCCTAGCTGTCGATCTTCTCCAGTTGCTTCTTCAGCCGCCGCAGCGCCTTGCCGTTGCTGCGACGGACAAACAGGCGGGTGAGCGGCGGGGCGAGGCGTTCGGTGCGCGGGACCTCGAGCCACTCGAGCTTGAAGGCGACGTCGGTGCCGCCGTCGGGGCGGTCGCTGAGGTAGTAGGTGCCGCGGGTGCGGCGCTTTCCTTTGGCGCCGACGCCCTCCTCGACGATCCGCTCGGGGCGGTCGGAGTCGACCACCTCGAAATCGGTCCAGTCCTGCGAGCCGGGGGCGCTGACCCGGGCGGTGCCCTTGGCGCCGACGCCGCGCTTCGGGCCGGAGAACGTCCAGTCGACGAGGAAGTGATCGAGGAAGCCGGCGTGGTTGGAGAGGTCGTCGAGGAACTCGAAGACCTCCTCGCGCGGCCGGGCGATGCCGGTGGTCACGGTGACCGGGTTCACGAGCCGCGGATCGCCTTGCCGACTATCTTCTTCATCCGGCCGCGGTCGCGCTGGGAGAGGTTGCTGGGTTTGCCTTTCGACTTCTTGGTCAGCTCCCAGAACTCGCGCTGCTCGGACGCGGAGAGGTTCTTCTGCACCCGCTCGCGGCCCTTGGTCGCCAGCCAGTAGGAGACCGCCCAGACCGTTTTCCACGGCACCCGGCGCCAGATCGCGGGGATGGCTTTGGCGGCGATCCAGGTCGGCATGGCTCCAACACTAGTGCGCTGTTGTCCCCGGTATGCGGGGAGAACTGCGACGGGGTCCGGCGGGCGGGGCTAGCCTTGCCCGCGCAATGCAGTTCTCAGCCAGGCCGCAGTCATGATCGCCGCACTCGCCGCCGCGGTCACCGGCCGGCGCGGACGGTGGGTGACGATCGCGGTCTGGATCGCGCTCGGCGTCGGCGGCTACGTCGCCCGTTCCCACATCGGCGAAGTCACCGCCGCCGGCCAGTCAGCCTTCCTACCGAAGGGCTCCGAATCGACGCGAGCGCTGGAAGCGCTGCAGACCAGCGACATCGACGCCGGCACCAGCCAGGGCAACGAAAAGGGCGGGCAGGGCGCCGAAGAGATCCCGGCTCTGATCGTCTTCAACCGCGAGGGCGGCCTGACCAAGCACGACCTGGGTGGGATCGCGCGGCTGGGGGTCGGCCTCAACGCGCTCGACGTGACCGGCGCAACGCCGATCATCGATCCCTTCACCGCCGATGCTTCGGAGTCCCTCGGCGACATCGCCGAGGACGTCCATGGCGTCGGCCCGCTCTCGCGCGACCACGAAGCGGCGCTGGTCGGGCTGGCGATCAACGCCGCCGACCCCGGCGCCGTCAAGCACGGGGTGGCCGAGATCCGCGCCTACCTCGCCGCGCACAAGATCCCCGGCGTCAGCGCCTACGTCACCGGCCCGGCCGGGATCGCCGCCGACCTCGACCGGGTCGCCGAAGAAGCCGGCGAGACGCTGCTGGTGGCGACGCTCTCGCTCGTCCTCGTCCTCCTGCTGCTCGTCTACCGGGCGCCGCTGCTGGCGTTGCTGCCGCTGCTCGCCGTCGGCTTCGCCTACCTGGTCGCGATCGGGATCGCCTACCTGACGATCAAGGCGGGCTGGATCACGGTCAACACCGAGGGCACCTTCTTATTGCTCGTGCTCGTGTTCGGCGCCGGCACCGACTACTCGCTGCTGCTCGTCCACCGCTACCGCGAGGAGTTGCAGCGTGGCCGGCCCGCCGCCGAGGCGCTGCCGACCGCGGTGCGCGAGAGCGCGACGCCGCTCGCCTCCTCGGCCGGGACCGTGATCGCGGCGATGCTGGTGCTGCTGGTCGCCAACCTCGAGTCGACCCACTGGCTCGGGCCTGTCCTCGCGATCGGGATCGCGGTGATGCTCTGCTCCGCCTTCACCCTCCTCCCCGCCCTGCTCTCGGTGCTTGGCGAGCGCGCCTTCTGGCCGGCCACCTCCCATGCCGAGCGCCCGGCAGCCAGCCGCCGCTGGCAGGCAGTCGCCGGCCTCGTCCGCCGCCGCTCGCTGGCGATCGTCGTCCTCATCCCGGCCTGCCTCCTCGTCCTCGCGCTCGGCAACTTCGTCAATCACGGGACGATCGGGTTCGGACAGGGCCAAACCGAGGAAACCAACTCCAGCCGCGGCACCAAGGTGCTGAACGAACACTTCCCGCCCGGGCTCGGCTCGCCGCTGACCGCGGTCGTCCCCGCCGCCGACGCCGCCCGCGTCGTCAAGGGGATGGAAAACCTCGACACCGTCCGCCTCGCGATACCGGTGCCGCCGCGCGATGGCGAAGAGAACGCCGTCGTCGCAGTGATCCTCGCCGGCAACCCCTACTCGGGCGAAGCCGCCGGCAACGTCGAGGAGATCCGCGAACGCCTGCACGAGCTGGCGCCGAGCGGCCTGCTTGGCGGCATCCCGGCCGAGAACTACGAGATCGAGCAGACCAACGCCCGCGACACGCGGCTGATCGTGCCGCTCGTCCTGCTCGTCGTCGGCCTGATCCTCGGCGCCGTCCTGCGGGCACTGGTCGCGCCGCTCTTCCTGATCGCCACCGTCGTCCTCTCCTTCGCCGGCACCCTCGGGCTCTGCACCTTCGCCTTCTCGCTGCTGGCTGCCGAAGGGGTCGCCTTCAACCTCGTTCTGCTGGCCTTCATCTTCCTCGTCGCGCTCGGCGTCGACTACAACATCTTCCTGATGTCGCGGGCGCGCGAGGAGGCGCGCTCGCGCGGTACCCGCGAGGGGGCGATGACCGCGCTCGTCCACACCGGCGGCGTCGTCACCGGCGCCGGCCTGATCCTCGCCGGCACCTTCGCCACCCTGACCCTGCTGCCGCTCGAGGAGCTGATCCAGGTCGGCGCCACGGTCGCGATCGGCGTCCTGCTCGACACCTTCGTCGTCCGCGCCATCCTGATCCCGGCGATCGCCTACCGGCTCGGCGAGCGCACCTGGTGGCCGTCGCGGCCGGCGAGCTCGGGGGGCGCCCCTGCGACCCCGCCCGCCGCCCTGCCTAGTAGTTCGCGCCGCGTTTGATCCGCTCGCGCTCGGCCGGGTGGGCGCCGCCCTTCTTGTCGAGGTGCGCGCAGGCTTCTTCGATGTCGTTCGCGAGCCGGTCGATCTGCGAGCGGCTCAGGGTCTGCTTGACCAGCGCCCGCAGCACTTTCACGTCTTCGGCCTTGGGCGGCATCGTGTAGGCGGGCAGCATCCAGCCGCGCTCGGCCGAGAGCTGCCAGGAGACGTCGAACTCGTCGTAGTCCTTGCCCGGACACAGTTTGAAGGCGACCAGCGGCAGCTGCTCCTCGTCGGCCCCGATCAGTTCGAAGTGGCCGCACTGGTCGAGCTTCTCGGCCAGGGTCTTGGCGTTCTCGGCCATCGCCCCGATCACGTAGGAGTAGCCCTCGCGGCCGAGTCGGACGAAGTTGAAGTACTGGCCGAGCAGCATCGAAGCGCCGGTCGAGAAGTTGAGGGTGAAGGTGGCGTCGGTTTTCCCCAGGTAGTTCTCGTAGAAGACGAGTTCGTCGGCGAGGTCCTCTTTGGAGCGGAAGATCAGCCAGCCGATGCCCGGGTAGACGAGCCCGAACTTGTGGCCGGAGACGTTGATCGAGCGCACCTGCTCGAGCCGGAAGTCCCACTCCGAGTGCGGGTAGAGGAAGGGCCAGACGAAGCCGCCGCTGGCGCCGTCGACGTGCATCGGCACGTCGAGTTCGCGCTCTTTCTTCAGCCGCAGCAGCAGGTCGTTGATGCCACCGATGTCGTCTTTGTGGCCGGTGAAGGTGGTGCCGAGGACGGCGGCGACGCCGATCGTGTTCTCGTCGATGTGGGGCTCGACGTCTTCGGGGCCGATCGTGTACTTGCCGGGCTGTAGCGGCACGATCCGCGGTTCGACGTCGAAGTAGCGGCAGAACTTTTCCCAGACGACGTGGACGTCGCCACCAAAGACCAGGTTCGGATTCTCGACCGAGGCCGATTCGGCTTCGCGCCGCTGCTTCCATTTCCACTTCAGCGAGAGGGCGCCGAGCATGATCGCCTCCGAGGAGCCCTGGGTGCGGGCGCCGGTCGTCTCGCCCGGGGCGTTGAAGAGGTCGGCGAGCATGCGGATGCAGCGCTGCTCGATCTCGGCCGAGATCGGGTACTCGGCGTGGTCGATGAAGTTGCGGTAGTTGTTCTCGGCGATCAGCGCCTGCGCCTCGGGCTCCATCCAGGTGGTGACGAAGGTCGCCAGGTTGCGGTTGGGGTCGCCCTCGACCCAGAGTTCCTCTTCGACCAGCCGCTGCGCGTCGAGCGCCGACATCCCCTCCGTCGGGAACGGCCCGTCGGGCGCATCCTCGGTCAGGAAGCGGTTGCCGTAGAGCATCACGTCCATGTGGCGCTTCGACTCGCTCACGGCCGCGAGCCTACACTGATGGCGCTCGCGGTCTACCAGCTGTTGCTCGCGAACTGGCGCGCCGAGATAAGGAACAGCCCGACGCGGCGTTGCTGGACATAACGTAACGGGAGCGTTACGTTATGTCCGATGCCGCGGCCGCGCGATACCGCAATCGACGAGGCGATCGTCGCTGCGACGCTGGCCTTGCTCGCCGAGCGCGGCTTCGGGGCGACCACGGTCGAGGCGGTCGCCGAGCAGGCCGGGGTCGGCAAGCCGGCGATCTACCGCCGCCACCCCGACAAGGCGGCGCTGGTCGCCGCCGCGATCCGCGCCCAGTTGCCGAGCCTCGAGGTCCCCGAACTCGGCGATACCCGGGCCGAGCTCGAGACCGCGATGGAGCGCGGCTTCCCCGCCGACGCCACCTCTTACCTGCGGCTGATCGGCGGCCTCGCCGCCGAGGAAGGCCGCCACCCAGAGCTGATCGCCGCCTTCCGCGAGACGATCCTGCTGCCGCGGCGGCGCCTCGTCCGCGGCCTGATCGCGCGCGGGATCGAGCGCGGCGAGATCCGCGCCGACGTCGACCCCGAAGCGGCGATGGACGGCCTCGCGGGTGCCCTGCTCGCCCGCGCCTTTGCCGGCGTCGACACCGGCCCCGCCTGGCGACGCACCAACTTCGACCACTGGTGGAAATCGATCGAAGAGAGGAAGAGGAGATGATCGAGTTCACGATCGAGACCGAGATCGCGCGGCCGCCCGCCGAGGTGTTCGCCTTCGCCACCGACCCGGCACTGCTGCCGCGCTGGCAGACCAACACGGTCTCGGCGGTCCCCGAGGAGGATGGCCCGCTCCAGGTCGGCTCGCGGATCCGCGAGGTGCACCGGGCACCGGGCGGCAAGGAGATGGAGTCGGTGGTCGAGGTGGAGGAGCTGAAGCCCGGCCACGTCTTCGCGCTGCGGATGGTCGAGGGAGCGCTGCCGCTCGACGCGCGGCTCACCTTCGAGTCCGTCGGCACCGGCACCCGCCTCCACTTCCGCGTCCACGGCCAGCCGACCGGCGTCGCCCGGCTCGCCCAGCCGCTGCTACGCCCGGCCCTGCGCCGCCAGTTCCGCCAGAACTGCGCCGAGTTGAAACGCCAGCTCGAGGCCGGCGGGAGGGGCTAGCCCCTCAGCCGTTGCCGCCCCGCGCCTCGTCGACCGTCAGCTCGGCGGTCGGGTTCGCTTCCAGGCGACCGTCGGGGATCGGCTCGCCGCTTCGCACCGAGAGGCCGTAGGTCCCGGCCGCGATCCGCTCTTCGGCCCGCTCGACGGCCTCCAGCTTGCGCTGCAGGTCCTGGGCGCGGCCGGCGTCGAACTCGTCCTGGTAGAGGTCCTCGCTGGTCAGATCGCCCGGTTCGCGGTTGCTGTCGCTCTCTTCGCTGCCGCCACCCCGGAGGCTGGCCAGCTCGGCCTCGACCCGCTCGCGTTCGGCAGCCAAAAGCTCGCGTGCGCGCTTCTCCTCCATGCCGAAACCGTACCGCGGGGGCAGGACCAAGCGGTTGCCGGGGACCGCGGACGGTCACTTGACGCGGAAACCAATCGCGCTATCCTTCAATGACTAACTACAGAAAGTGGACTTGGTTATGACTTATCGGCTGATACCCCTCGATGACGCGCTCGTCTTCCCCACCGTCACCGCCACCCTGCCGATCGACGTCGGCGAGGAGGAGCGGGTCTTCCTGCTGCCGCGCCGTGAGGGCGAGTACGGCCGCGTCGGCGTCGTCGCCGAGGTGATCGAGCACGGCGTCTCGCGCCGCGGCGCGCCGATCGCGACCGTGGTCGGGCTCCACCGCGGGCTGGCCGGCGCCGCCCAGGCGGGCGACGGCGACCCCGAGCAGCTGCGGATCGACGTCCAGGAGATCCACGACGGGCACCCCGACGACGAGCACACCCGCGAGCTGGCCCGCGAGTACCGCGCGGTGGTCGAGGAGATCCTCGAGCTGCGCGGCGACGACGGCCGGATCGCGGCGTTCCTGCGTTCCGTCGAGGAGCCCGGCGCGCTGGCCGACACCACCGGCCTCGCCCCCGACGTCTCGACCGAGGGCAAGCTGCGCCTGCTGGAGGCGGTCGACGTCACCCAGCGGCTGGAGATTGCGGTCGAGCTGCAGCGCGAGCGCCTCGCCGAGCTGCAGGTCCGCTCGAAAATCCGCGACGACGTCGAGTCGGGTGCCCAGAAACAGCAGCGCGAGTACTTCCTGCGCAAACAGATGGAGTCGATCCGCAAAGAGCTGGGCGAGGACGAGACCGACCTGATCGCCGAGTACGAGAAGAAAATCGCCGAGGCGGAGATGCCGGAGGCGGTTGCCGAGCAGGCCGAGAAGGAGCTGCGCCGGCTCGAGCGCCAGGGTGAGCAGTCGCCCGAGAGCTCGATGATCCGCAGCTACCTCGACTGGCTGATCGCAGTGCCGTGGGCGAAACGTTCCGAGGAGCGGCTCGACCCCCAGCACACCCGTGAGGTGCTCGACTCCGACCACGCCGGCCTCGACGACGTGAAGAAACGGATCACCGAGTTCGTCGCCGTCCGCAAGCTGCGCGAGGAGCGCGAGGTTGAGGACGACGGCCGCGCCAACGGCACGATCCTCACCCTGGTCGGGCCTCCCGGCACCGGCAAGACCTCGATCGGCGAGTCGATCGCCCGCAGCCTCGGGCGCGAGTTCGTGCGCCTGAGCCTGGGCGGCCTCCACGACGAGGCGGAGATCCGCGGCCACCGCCGCACCTACATCGGCGCCCTGCCGGGACGGATCGTCCGCGCCCTGCGTGACGCCGGCACGATGAACCCGGTGATCCTGCTCGACGAGGTCGACAAGGTCGGCGCCGACTGGCGCGGTGACCCGACGGCGGCCCTGCTCGAGGTGCTCGACCCGGCCCAGAACAACACGTTCAGGGACAACTACCTCGACGTCGAGATCGACCTCTCCGAGGTCGTCTTCATCGCCACCGCCAACCTGCTCGACACGATCCCGGCGCCGCTGCTCGACCGCATGGAGCTGATCCCGTTCGACGGCTACACGACCGAGGAGAAGCTGGCGATCGCCAAGGGTTACCTGCTGCCGCGGCAGTTGAAGCGCAACGGCCTGCGGACCGAGGAGGTCGAGGTCGGCGACGAGGTGCTGCGTAGCGTGATCGCCGAGTACACCCGCGAGGCCGGCGTCCGCCAGCTCGAGCGGGAAGTCGGCAAGCTGCTGCGCGGCGCCGCGACGCGGATCGCCGCCGGAGAGGCCGACGGCAAGGTCGAGGTCGACGCCGAGTTCCTGCGCGAGACGCTGGGCCGGCAGAAGTTCTTCCAGGAGTCGGTCGAGCGCACGGCGATCCCGGGCGTCTCCACCGGCCTGGCTGTGACCGGTTCCGGCGGCGACATCCTCTTCATCGAGGCGACCGCGATGGACGGCGACAAGGGCCTCGTGCTCACCGGCCAACTCGGCGACGTGATGAAGGAGTCGGCGCGGATCGCGCTGTCATACGTGCGGGCGCACCGCGAGGGGCTCGGCATCCCGGCCGAGGCCTTCCAGCGCGAGTTCCACCTGCACATCCCGGCCGGGGCGATCCCGAAGGACGGCCCCAGCGCCGGCGCCGCGATGACCACGGCGCTGGTCAGCCTGCTGAGCGGCCGGCCCGTCAAGCACACTGTCGGGATGACCGGAGAGGTCACCTTGCAAGGACGGGTGCTGCCGATCGGCGGCTTGAAGCAGAAGGTGCTCGCGGCGCACGCCGCCGGGCTGACCGAGGTGATCCTGCCGGAGCGCAACCGCGGCGACCTCGACGAGGTCCCCGAGGAGGTGCGAGAGCAGATGACCTTCCACCCGGTTATGAGCATCGACGAGGTGCTCGGGCTGGCGCTGGAGCCGGTGGAGAGCGGTGCCGATGTCGCCTCGGTGTCGTAGCTGCACCCCGGTCCCGACGGAGCTCCGCGACACCGCGGGGCTCCTCGAGCGCCGCTGGACGATGGCGACGATCTACGCCTGCTCCAGCGGCGCCGTCCGCTTCAACGAGTTCCGCCAGTCGCTGCCGGGGGTCTCGCCGACGACCCTCTCGGAGCGGCTCGACCAGCTCGAGAAGGCCGGCGTCGTCGAGCGCACGCTCGTCCCCGGCCGTCCCCCCCACAGCGAGTACCGCCTGACCGCGCGCGGCGAGCGCCTCGCCGCGGCCGTCGCCGGCCTGCTGGCCAAGTAGCCAGTACGCTCCCGGCGTGGGAGTGCGGCTGACGCACGTCGGCGGGCCTACCGTGCTGATCGAGCTCGGCGGCTGGCGGCTGCTCACCGACCCGACCTTCGACCCGGCCGGCGGCCGCTACCGCTTCGGCTGGGGGACGGGGTCCGAGAAACTGGCGGGGCCGGCGCTGCGGCCGGCCCAGCTCGGCGCGATCGACGCCGTCCTGATCAGCCACGACCACCACGAGGACAACCTCGACGCGGCGGGACGGGCGCTGCTGCCGAGTGCCAGCACCGTGGTGACCACCGCCTCCGGCGCCAAGCGGCTGCACAGCGAGCTCGGCGAGGCGGTGCGCGGGCTCGAGCCGTGGCAGACGACGACGCTCCGCGCCGAGGGCAAGACGCCGCTCGAGGTCACCGCGACGCCCTGCCGCCACGGACCGCCGCTCAGCCACCCGATCGTCGGCGACGTCGTCGGCTTCGCCCTGCGGCCCGCGGGCGGGGAGCGCTACCCGCTCTGGATCAGCGGCGACACCGTCCTCTTCAACGGCGTCCGCGAGGCGGCCGGGCGGCTCGACGTCGACGTCGCCCTGCTCCACCTCGGCGGCGTCCGTTTCCCGATCTCGGGTCCGTTGCGCTACACGATGAACGCCGCCGAAGCGCTGGAGCTGGTCGAGGCGCTCGCGCCCCGGGTCGCGGTGCCGATCCACTACGAGGGTTGGAAGCACTTCCGCCAGGGCCGGGCTGCGATCGAGCGCCAGCTGGCCGCCGCGCCGGCGCCGGAGCGCGAGCGCTTCCGCTGGCTCGAGATCGGCACGGCGACCGAACTCTGATGGCCGGCGACGCCTACACCCCGCACCACCGCGGCGGCGCGGGCTCGCCGCTCGTCCTCCTGCACGGCTTCACCGACACCTGGCGCTGCTGGGAGCTGATCCTGCCGGCGCTCGAAGCCGAGCACGACGTCCTCGCGCCGACCCTTGCTGGCCACACCGGCGGGCCGCCGATCGGCGCCGAGGAGGACCCCGAGGAGGCGATCCTCGCCGCGGTCGAACGGGCGATGGACGAAGCCGGCTTCGAGACCGCCAACCTCGTCGGCAACTCGCTCGGCGGCTGGGTCGCGCTGCAGCTCGCCGCGCGTGGCCGTGCCAGCACCGTCACCGGGCTGGCGCCGGCCGGCGGCTGGCTGGCCGGCGACCCGGCCTTCGCCGCGACGGTCGAGTACTTCCGCACCACCCAGGTTCTGCTCGAGCAGGCGCTCC
>Ga0207658_10001560_pt1 | contig 17759 bp, 24 predicted proteins | sample KBSS33metaG_FD_184322 | JGI IMG/M metagenome (GOLD analysis project Ga0207658, IMG submission 184322) | Switchgrass rhizosphere microbial communities from Kellogg Biological Station, Michigan, USA - KBS S3-3 metaG (SPAdes) (version 2) | ecosystem: Host-associated > Plants > Roots > Rhizosphere...
GGTTTTGATGCTTGGCGGCGGTGGCGCGGGCATTGCGCTGTCGGGCGTCATGGGCGGGCATGCGGAACCTGTTGTCGTGCTGGCGACAGGAACGACCAACCTCTGCATGGCTTGCAGCCACCGAAGCGGAGCGGCGCTCGCCGTGATCAGCCGCGCGCTTGAAGATCGCGAAGATGGCTGACGTCAGCCTCGCCGCCATCGCCGGCGCCGAGTACACCCGCCGCCTCGCCACCGCGCGCCGGAAGCTCGCGTCCGGCGAGGTCACCGCGGCTCGCGCCGAGACCGAGATGCGCGCCTGGGCGGCGATCGCCGTCCTGTGCGGCGCCGACGTGCTCGCTGCCGAGCTGGCCGAGTACCGCCGCACCATCGTCCACTACGCCGGCGCCGGCAGCCCGGCGGTCTACGGCCACTTGCTGCCCGAGGCCGAGGCGCGCTGCGATCTCGCCCGCGACTTGTGCGGCCCCAACACCTGGGGGCCGATCCTCACCCGCGCCCGCGACGCCGCGATCGCCAAGACAGCGCCTTCGCTCAATCCCGGGCCCGAGACGATCGATCGCGCCCGCAATCTGACCATCCTCGCCCGCGCGCTCGACGTGCCGCTCACCCCGGCCAGCTGCGTGATCCCGGCACCGCAAAGAAAGGCAGCATGATGGCCGTCACCCCGCGCGAGAACGAGATCATCTCCCTGTACGAGGCCGGGCAGCCGGTCGACGCCATCGCTGCGCGCCTGCAGCTGAGCTTCGGCTACGTCAGCGGCCGCGTGCGCGAGCTGTGCCTGGGCGTCGGCGCCGACGACGGCCGCTACCGCCGCGCGATGGCGGCCGCCAGCAACGCCCTCCTCACCGCCATCCAGCGCGAGCGCGCGGCGTGACCGGCGTCGTCCACCCCATTCGCGGCGCCACGCGCGAACTCTTCGATATCAGTGGCGGGAGTGCATCATGGAACAAGACCTCAAGTTCGCCCTCGGGCAGCTCGTTCGCCTCGTGCGCAGCAACGAGGAAGGCGAAGTCATCGGCCGCGCCGAGTACACCACCAGCGAGCCCTGCTACTACGTCCGCTATCGTGCCGGCGACGACCGACAGACCGAATGCTGGTGGGGCGAATCCGCCCTGCAAGGTACCTGACCTCCGAGACCTGCAGGCCCGCTGGGACGCCGAGGCCGCCGCGCGCGAGGACGCAGCGCTGATCGCCGCGATCGATGCCGGCGCGCGCGTGGGCTGGAGGCTCCACGCCGCGCTGGTGACGGCGCTGATGTTCCTGCTCCCGGTCGCCGTCGCGTCGGGCCTGCTCCGGCTCCTCCCGTGAGCCGAACCCCACCCCCCACCCCCGCGGCGAGAGCGGCCCCGGCGCGCGGCCGATGCACCCCGATTGGGCGCGCTCCCTGCGCGACCAGTGCGCCGATGCCGGCGTGCCGTTCTTCTTCAAGCAGTGGGGCGAGTGGACGCCGATTGAAGCTGTCGGCAACGAGGATGGCGGCGTCGACTTCGTGCCGCCGGCCCCGATGACCGGGCTACTACGCTGGCAGCGCTGGCTCCGCAGCGAGTGGCGCAAGTGCGCTCGCGACGAGAGCGTCGGAGAGTGGTTCGAGCCCGGCCTGTTCATGGCGCCGGTCGGCAAGAAAGCAGCCGGCCGCCTGCTCGACGGCGTCGAACACAACGGCATGCCCGCGTGATCACCGCCGCCCTCTTCGACGTCGTCCCGATCGACGATGCCGCGCGCGACGGACGGTTCCAGCTGGTCGTCCACGGCGGCCGTTTCGCCCTGGTGCGCTTCGCCGCCGGCCGCTGGACCTTCTCCAGCGGCATGCCCTTCCCCGGCCGCCCCTCCCACTACAAGCCCCGAAAGGACTGACCTGCCATGTCCGCCACCAGTTCTCCCGACGTCCACGCTTCAGAAATCGACTTTTCCGACATCGTCGAAGGCACGATCACCACGATCCCGCTCGACCGGCTGATGCTCTCCACCCTCAACGTCCGCCGCACCGATCGCGCGGCCGACGTCGACTCGCTGGCCGAGGACATCGCCGCGCGCGGCCTCAAGCAGAACCTGGTCGTGGTCCCCGCGCACTTCGTCAGCGGCGAGCCGGCGCCGGCTCATCTCGATGGCGAGCCGCGCGCGTCGGGCGGCAAGGCGGTGTGGGAAGGCCGGTTCGAAGTCATCGCCGGCGGCCGCCGCTTCCAGGCGATGCAGCTGCTGGTCGCGCAGGAGCGCCTCTCGCCCACCTTCCCCGTGCCCTGCATGATCGAGTTCCGCGACGCCGCGGCCGAGACGTCGCTGTCGGAGAACCTGCACCGCGTCTCGATGAACCCGGCCGACGAGTTCGAAGCCTACCGCGTCATCGTCGACCAGGCGCGCCGATCGGGCAGCGATCCCGACCCGGTCGGCTACTGCGCCCGCCGCTTCGGCGTCACCGTCAAGCACGTCCAGGGACGCCTGCGCCTCGCCGCGCTCGCGCCCGAGATCCTCGACGCGCTGCGCACCAACGCGATCGGCCTGGACAGCGCCAAGGCCTACGCCGGCGTCGAGGATCATGCCCTGCAGCTGAAGGTGTTCGCCGATCACCAGAAGAACAGCTGGAAGAAGCACAATCCGTCGACCATCCGCAGCGATCTGCGCGGCAAGACGATCGCCGCCACCGACCCGGTCGTGAAGTTCGTCGGGCTCGATGCCTATGTCGAGGCCGGCGGCCGGGTCGAGGCCGAGATGTTCATGGGCAGCTGGGGCGACCAGCAGCGCGTGACCGACGTCAAGCTGGTCGAAAGACTGGCGAAGGAGAAGGCCGAGCCGCTGGTCGCACCACGCGCGAAGAAGGACGGGTTCCTGTCCGGACTGCTGGCGACCGGCGCCGGCAACGCGGCGAAGTGGCCCAAGGCGCCTGACGGCATGGTGCGGTATTACGACTACTACGAGAGCAAGCCGCCGACGAAGGCCCAGCTCAAGAAATGCGTCGCCGTCTACGCGATCGACAGCGGCGGCACCGACATCGAGAAGGTCGGCCACTATCAACCCGAGCCCAAGCGCGAAACGCTGAACCAGCGCGATTGGGAAGCCGAGCGCGCCGAGCGCGATCGCAACTGGAAGATCGAGAAGCGCGCCGCGCAGCTGGCCGTCTACGAGTTCGGCAAGTTCGCCGGCACCCCGCTCGAAGGCCGCGCGTTCTGGCCTGCCTCCAACCCCAATCTTGTTCAGGCCGATCGCGACGACGAGACCTTCGCCCTGGTCGCCATCCAGATCCGCGTGCCCGCCGATCGCATCGAGGCGAACCGAGCCGAGGCAGAGCGCCTGATCGACGAGGAAGCGGCGGCTGCAGAACGCGAGGCCCTCATTGCTGAGCTCAAGGCCGAACGTGAAGCTCAGTTGGCGGCGGCTCAGGAGCAGGACGCCGATGCCTGAGCCGCACCGTACCGCCGCGCTGCTAGCCGCCGAAGCCGCAAGCCAGGCAACCACCGAACTCCTCCGATTTCATAGGGCCGGCACGGCCTTCGCCGAGTTGGTGTTCGATGATCCGGAGCCTACGGAACGCCTGGCAGTGGCCCTGCTGCTGACAGCCAGGATCGAGCAGGATTGCCACGTCACCCAAAAGGGCGCGCATCCCGAAGACGCCGCGCGCGACCAACTTTACCGGGAAAACCTCGGCCAGCTGGCGGCCGCCTGCGCCAAGTTCCTGATCGACGAGCACGGCAAGGATTTGGCTACGCTGCCGATGATCCTAGCGGCCAAGGAGCAGGACGCGTGAGCGGCGGTCTATCCACCGCATGGGTGTTGGCTACGAGCGTGATTGCTCATGTTACGGGCCACACCCCGCTGCCGCGCGATATCGTTACGGCTGTCGCCGGTCACTGGACACTGACGGTCAACAACTCGACCGAGAACGCGTACCATGATGGATATCCGCTGGGTCGCTTCGAAGTCCGCTGTACCAGCGACAAGTTCCTCGCCTTCGGGACCTTCGGACCGGCCGGTGGCCTTATCGGCGGGTACAGCGAGGCCCAGTTCATCGAGGACATGAAAGGCCTGCTTCCGGCAGAGATCTGGGAGCCGCTGCTCACGTGACCAACCCCTTCGCCTCGCTCCCGCGCCGCGACTTCCAGCTGCTGCTCGCCGATCCGCCTTGGGCGTTCCGCACGCACTCGGGCCGCAATCGCACGCCGACCCAGAAGAAGTTCAACGAGGCCGAGGACCACTACCCGACGATGGCGATCGCCGACATGGCCGCGCTGCCCGTGTCGGCGATCGTCGCGCCCAACGCGCTGCTCGCGATGTGGGTCGTCGGCAGCCACTGCGACGCTGCGCTCGATCTCGGCCGCGCCTGGGGTTTCCGCTTCAGCACCGACCTGTTCTACTGGGCGAAGCAGAAGCTGGTGCGCGCCAACCAGCTCGACCTCTTCACCGGCGACATCGCCGAACCGCGCATCTCGATGGGCTATCACACCCGCAAGCAGCTGGAACCGTGCTGGCTCTTCGCCCGCGGCAAGGGCCTGCCCGTCCGCGCCAACGACGTGCGCCAGCTGATCGTCGCGCCCCGCGCCGAGCACAGCCGCAAGCCTGCCGAGCAGTACGACCGCCTCGCCCGCCTCTACGGGCCGCCGAGCGAGATCCGCTGCCTCGAACTCTTCAGCCGCACCCCGCGCGCCGGATGGGACGCCTGGGGCAACGAAGTCGGCAAGTTCGAGGAGGAAGTCCATGGCTGACGCCGACGCGATCTTCGCGGCCAATATGGCGCCGCACACCCGCCGCGTCGTGCTCGAGCTCGCGACCTGGGACGATGAGCGCTGCCCCTACGTGCGCGAGTTCGCCCGCGACATCGACATGCCCGTCGAGCAGGTCCGCCGCATCCTCCACCAGCTGGCCGCCGGCGGTTACGCGACCTACGGTCCGCTCTATCGCGAGGACGACGGCATGCCGATCGGCTCGAGCTATTGGCTCACCGAACGCGGCGTCGCGTTGCGCGAGCGGGTGAAGGCGGGGCAGGCCGGGTGAACGCCCCCGCGCTTCCCTCGATCCTGGAACAGGGCCGCGCGCCCGCCGAGTGGGTCCGCGTGCTCGAGGCGCGGGGAATTCCGATCTCCGAACGCACGCTGCGCGAGAAGGCCAATCGCCTCGGCGCTTGCATCAGGCTCGGTCGTGCGATGATCATCACGCCCGATCATATGGAAGCGATTCTCAAGGACGGCGATCAATGCTCGAAGTCTACCGGCGCGGCGCCACGTGGTGGGCGCGCGGCCGCATCGAATACCTCGGCAAGCCCATCAGCGAATACTACCGAGTCTCAACTGGAGCGGCTTCGGAAGCTGGCGCGCGGGACTGGTGCCGACAGGAAGAGGAGCGGCGGATCCGTCGTCACCTTGTCGGCGAGGAAAAGGCCGAGCTGACCTTCAACGACGCGCTGGCGCTCTACGAGCCCGACGCGAAGACGGCGATCTACCTGATCCCCATCGTCAAGAAGATCGGCGAAATGTTCGTGCGCGACATTTCGCCCAAGTTGGTGCGCGAGCTCGGCGCGCAGCTGATGCCGACGGCCGGCGTCGACACCTGGACCCGCCAGGTCATCACGCCGGTTCGCGCGGTAATCAACCACGCCCATGATCTCGGCCGTTGCAACCCGATCCGCGTCCGTACCTTCGACAAGGCCGAGCGGGTCGCCCAGGATCTGAAGCGCGGAAAACGCAGCCGCGTGAAGAAGACGCCGGGCAGCTGGGATTGGCTGCTGCGCTTCCGCCAGCATGCCGAGCGTCGGCACGCCGCGCTGGCGCTCTTCATGTTCTCGACCGGCGCGCGGATCAGTCAGGCGGTCGAGATGCACCCTGGCCGCCACCTCGACCTGCAGAACGGACGCGCGTGCATCCCGGCCGCGAAGGGGCACGACGATCGCTGGGTGGACATCCCTGTGGAGCTGGTTGCCGAACTGGCCAATCTGCCGACGCTCTACCCGCGCGGATGGGAGCGTAAGGCGGAGAACGCCCGGGTGTTCGGCTTCGCCGACCGCAGCAGTCCGCGCAAGGGCTGGGACGCAGCCTGCAAGGCCGCCGGCATCGAGCGCATCCCGTTCCACGCCGCCGGCCGCCACGGCTTCGGCCAGGAGATGAACGTACGCCAGGCGGTCGACGAGAAGGCCGCCGGCAGCTTCGGAGGCTGGGACGACACGGCCCTGATGCGGCGCACGTACACGCACGCCGAGGAGGCCAGCACCAAGATCCACAACGCCTGGCGCGCCGGCCTCGAAGCTGCCCAGGAAAACACCGGCATCGCCATCGGCGCGGCCACGTCTTCGTACAAGTCCCGTACACGCCGCGCCGCAAACGGAAAATTTATCAAAGCAGGATAGCGCGATAGACGATTTCGCCCCCTGCCTTCACACGGGTGGGGTCACAGGTTCAATCCCTGTCGCGCCCACCATCCCGCCCTTCGGGATGGCCGCGGTTTTCTTCTCCTCGACACTGGTTCCTGCGCTTGCGCGGCGCTGGACTGCACGGCATAGCGCCAGCGCCATGCACGACATCCGCCAGATCCGCGAAAACCCCGAGGCCTTCGACGCCGGCCTTGCCAGGCGCGGGGTCGCGCCCGTCGCTGCTGACATTCTCGCGCTAGACGAGCAGCGCCGCGCGCTCCAGACGCGCCTGCAGGAGGGGCAGAACCGTCGCAACGAGGCCTCCAAGGCGATCGGCAAGGCGATGAGCCAAGGCGATATCGCGACCGCCGAGGCACTTAAAACGGAAGTCGCCGGCTTTAAGGATGCCCTCCCTGCGCTCGAGGCAGAGGAGAAGGACCTCGGCATCCGCCTGCAGGATGCATTGGCTGGCTTGCCCAACATCCCCGCCGACGAAGTGCCGGATGGTGAGGACGAGGCAGGCAACGCCGAGGTCGCGCGCTGGGGCACGCCGCGCGAGTTCGAATTCGCGGCCAAGGAGCATGCCGATCTTGGCCCCGCGCTCGGGCTGGACTTCGAAACCGGCGCGCTGATCTCGGGCGCGCGCTTCACGTTCCTCAAGGGTCAGATGGCGCGCCTGCACCGCGCGCTCGCGCAGTTCATGCTCGACACGCAGACCGAGCAGAACGGCTATATTGAGTGCAGCGTGCCGCTGCTGGTCAAGGACGAGGCGGTCTACGGCACGGGGCAACTACCCAAGTTCGCTGAAGACCTGTTCCGCACCACCGATGGTCGCTGGCTGCTCCCTACCGCCGAGGTCAGCCTGACCAACGCCGTGCGCGAGCAGATCCTCAGCCCTGAGGCGTTGCCTTTGCGGATGACTGCGCTGACGCCCTGCTTCCGCTCCGAGGCAGGCGCGGCGGGGCGCGACACGCGCGGGTTCATCCGCCAGCACCAGTTCGAGAAGGTCGAGCTCGTCACCGTCTGCAAGCCGGAGGACAGCGGGGCCGAGCACGCGCGCATGGTCGCCGTCGCCGAGGGCATCCTGCAGGCGCTCGAGCTGCCCTATCGCAAGATGCTGCTGTGCGCGGGCGACATGGGCGCGACGGCGCGGCTGACCTACGACCTCGAAGTGTGGTTGCCCGGCCAACAGGCCTATCGCGAAATCAGCTCGATTTCCAATTGCGGCGACTTCCAGGCGCGGCGGATGAACGCGCGCTACAAACCCGAGGGCTCCAAGAAGACCGAGTTCGTGCACACGCTCAACGGATCTGGCCTCGCGGTCGGGCGCACGCTGGTGGCGGTGCTGGAGAACTACCAGCAGGAGGACGGCTCGGTCCTGGTACCCGAAGCGCTCAAGCCCTGGATGGGCGAGATCGAGCGGCTGCAGCCGGCGGCGTAATCCACTCCGTTCGTGTCGAACGGGCTTTGCAGCGATGGGACAAGCATGCGCATCCTCCTGACCAATGATGACGGCATCAACGCTCCCGGCCTCTACGTGCTGGAAAAGATCGCCGCGCAGCTTTCCGACGACATCTGGATCTGCGCGCCGAGCGAGGAGCAGTCGGGCGCCGGCCACTCGCTGACGCTGACGCGGCCGGTGCGCATGCGACAGCATGCCGAGCGACGGTTCTCAGTGACCGGTACCCCCACCGACGCAGTGACGATGGGGCTCAAGAAAGTGCTGCCCGGCCCGCCCGACCTGATCCTCTCGGGCGTCAACCGTGGCGCCAACCTGGGCGATGACGTGACGTATTCGGGCACTGTCTCCGCCGCGCTCGAGGGCGCACTCGCCGGCGTGCGCTCGATCGCCTTGAGCCAGGTCTATTCGCGCGAGGGTATGGGCGACGGCATCGACTTCTCCGCGGCGGAGGAGTGGGGCGCGAAAGTGCTCGTCCCGCTACTTGACGTGCCGTTCGCGCCGCGTACGTTGGTTAACGTAAACTTCCCGCCGGTCCCCGGCAGTGAAGTTCGGGGCATCCGCGTCGCGCGCCAGGGGTTTCACGATTACGCGCGCGGTTCGGTGGTTGAGGGGATCGATCCGCGCGGCTTTTCGTACTACTGGTTCGGGCTGCACGGGATCGAGCATACGCCGGGTCACGAGACCGACCTTGAGGCGATCGCGGAAGGGCATATCTCGGTGACACCGCTGCAGCTGGACCTGACCCATGAGGCATCGCTGGCCGCGCTTGCGGACCGCTACCGAACGTGAGGCGTGCGCCCCTCCTGGCCGCCCTGCTGCTGGCGACAGTTTCGCCTGCCTGGGCTGCGCCGGCGGCGGAGGAGTCCGTTCATGTCGTGCATGACGGCGAGACGCTGAACGGGATCGCCAATCGGGCCGGCGTGAGCGCCGCTGCGATCGTCAGAGCGAACGGCTTGAAAGAGCCCTATGTCCTCAAGCTGGGGCAGAAGCTCGACATTCCGCGGACAACAAAGGCTCGGCCAGCAAAGGCGAAGCTTCCCAAGCCCACCGCGATGAAGCCTTCCGTGGCCAAGCCGGCAACTACCACGAAGACAACTGCGGCGAAGACAACTGCAGCGAAGACGGCTGCTGCTAAAGAAACTGCCGCACAGACCAGCCCTGTTCCGGCCGCTGTCGCCAACAAGGCCGCTGCTGATGCCACCAAGACCGCCGCCCGTGTGATCGAGGCGCGCAAGCCCGACGCCGCAAAGCCGGCCGCCAAGCCCGCGCCCGGCAACCCCGAGACCGAGAGCTACCACCTCGTCCAGACAGGCGAGACGCTGGGCGGCATCGCCGCGCGCGCCAAGGTGCCGCGGGTCCTGATCGCCGAGGCCAACGGACTGCCGCCGCCCCATGCGGTGCGTGTCGGGCAGAAGCTGCTAATCCCGCGCACGCGCCATCACACGGTCGCGGCGGGCGACACTGGGTTCTCGATCGCGATGCAGTATGGCGTGCCGTGGGAGCAGGTCGCGCTCGCCAACAGCCTCGACCCGGCCAAGCCGGTGAAGGTGGGACAGGCGCTGCTGATCCCAACCCTGCTCGATCCGCCGCCGTCTGCAAAGATCCCGGCACCGCCGCCTCAGATTCTGCTGGCCCCGCCCGCTGCCAAGCCCAAGGCCCCGCGTTTCGCTTGGCCGGTCAGCGGACCCTTGCGACGCGGCTTCGCCGCCGGCAGCGACTATCACGACGGTGTCGACATCACTGCCGCAAAGGGCACAGCGGTGCGCGCCGCGGCCGCCGGCACAGTCAAGTTCGCTGGCAAGGAGAAGGAGCAGTTCGGCAACCTTGTCGTGCTCGACCATGGCGATGGCTGGTACACAGCGTACGGCTTTCTCAATCGCATCACCGTGAAGGAAGGCGCCAATGTCGCCGCGGGCGAGCGGATCGGCATGGTTGGCAGCAGCGGCATGGCCAAGGGCAGCGAGCTGCACTTCGAAGTGCGCCGCGAAGGCAAGCCGGTCGACCCGCTGGACGAACTGCCCTCGGCCCCATAAGCCGGGCGAATGTCGAGACGGCGCCCGTCGCAAATTCCCTTCAAGCCCCTTCGTCGCTCGCTGGCGCTGCCGGTGTGGGGAGACGTGTCGCTGCGGCTGGGTGGGGCGCTGGCGCTGGTGTTCTTCGTGGTGCTGGTGCACTGGATCGACCGTGACGGACTGAAGGACACGCACGACGGCGCAATCAGCTTCCTCGACGTCGTCTACTTCACGATGATCTCAATCACCACCACCGGCTTTGGCGACATCGCCCCGGTGAGCGACCGCTCCAGGCTGATCGAGGCCGTGATCGTGACGCCCATCCGCTTCGCGGTTATCTTCATCTTCGTAGGCACCGCCTACAATTTCCTCATAAAGCGCAGCTGGGAGACATGGCGCATGAAGCGCATCCAGGAGCGGCTGGCCGACCACATCGTCGTGCTCGGCTATGGCATCAGCGGCGCCGAGGCGGTGCAGGAGCTGATCGCGCGGGGCACCGATCCGGCGGCGATCGTCGTCATCGACCCCAGCGCGACGAGGCTGAAGGAGGCCGAGCGGGTCGGCTGCAACGTCCTCGAAGGCGACGCCACTCGCGACGAGACGCTGGCGGCGGTGCGGGTCGGCGCCGCGCGCTCGATCCTGGTTTCGGCCGGGCGCGACGACACCTCGATTCTGATCATCCTGACCGCGCGGCACATGGCGCCCGGCGTGCCGATCACCGCGGTGGTGCGCGCCGACGACAACGAGCTGCTCGCGCGCCAGGCCGGCGCGGACAACGTCATCAACCCGGTGCGCTTCACCGGCCTGCTGCTCGCCGGCTCGGCCGAGGGCCACCACATCGCCGAGTATCTGTCGGACCTCGCCTCGGTCGGCGGCCGGGTGCAGCTGATCGAACGCGCCGTCGCGCCGGAGGAAGTGGGCACGCCGCTCGACCGCATCGCCAGCGGCAGGGGCTTGCGTATCTATCGCGGCGGCCGCGCCATCGGCTTCTGGGAGCCTGAGGCGCAAGCGCTCGCGGCCGGGGACGTCATCGTCGAGATCGCACCGACCACGGTCAAGGAAGCCTCAGCCTAACGCCCAGAACACCAGCCCCATGGCCAGATAGCAAACCAGCCAGAACAAGCAGTCGACCACCCGGCGCATCGGCTCGGTGCGGTTGCGCAAGTGGGTAAGCCACACCGCGGGAATGACGAAGGCGATCGCGACGCCGCCAGTCTGCATGAAGTAGAGCCAGGGCTTGGCATCCAGCGTCTCGACGCCGATCCGCGCGAAGTTGTGGCCCAGCATCACCGAACTCACCAGCAGCAGCAGCCCGACCAGCAGGTAGTTGCCGCCACGCTCCGCATTGCCCGGGAGCAACTGGCGCCCAGTGCGGAACAGCGGCCCGTTCCAGACGATGCCGACCGCCAGCGCCAGCGCCGCGGCCAGGAATACGGCCAGCCAGTTCACAGGTCCCATATATCGCTACTCCCCGCTTCCGCCTTGGTGTCGCAGCCGGAGCTGACGCTGGCAAGCAGCTTGCCGCGGAGAGCGGTCTTTTCGTTTTTCGTGACTCCGGGCGGCTTTGCGGGTATCGGCGCGCCAATCCCATGGCCATCGAAATCCCCCACCCGCCGAAAGTCGGCATGGTCAGCCTCGGCTGCCCCAAGGCGCTCGTCGATTCAGAGCGCATCCTCACTCGCCTGCGCGCGGACGGCTACACGATGAGCCCGGACTATGCCGGCGCTGATGTCGTGCTGGTAAACACCTGCGGCTTCCTCGATTCCGCCAAGGAGGAGAGCCTCGCCGCGATTGGCGAAGCCATCGCGGAGAACGGCCGCGTGATCGTCACCGGATGCATGGGCAACGAGGCCGAGGTGATCCGTGCCAGGTTCCCAGACGTGCTCGCAGTGACCGGCGCACACCAATACGAGGCAGTGGTGGAAGCCGTGCACGAGGCGGCACCGCCCGAACTGTCGCCCTACATCGACCTGATCCCGCAAGCTTATGACGAGGCCGGCGTCAAGCTGACGCCGCGCCACTACGGCTATCTGAAGATATCCGAAGGCTGCAACCACGCCTGCTCCTTCTGCATCATCCCTTCGTTACGCGGCAAGCTCGCGAGCCGGCGTATCGATGCCGTCCTGCGTGAGGCGGAGAAGCTGGTGCAGGCCGGCACACGCGAGCTGCTCGTCATCAGCCAGGACACTTCGGCCTATGGCGTCGACGTACGGCACGAGGAACGCCTGTGGAAGGACCGTCCGGTCCGCACCCACATGACCGATCTCGCCCGTGAGCTGGGCAAATTGAGCGATGCGCAAGGGCGGCGTCCCTGGGTGCGGTTGCATTATGTCTATCCTTACCCGCATGTCGATGCGGTGATCCCGCTGATGGCCGAGGGGCTGCTGACGCCTTACCTCGACATCCCCTTCCAGCACGCCAGCCCCTCGGTGCTCCGCGCGATGAAGCGCCCGGCGAACGAGGCCAAGGTGCTCGAGCGGCTGCGCAACTGGCGCGCGATCTGCCCCGACATCGCCATCCGCTCCAGCTTCGTCGTCGGCTTCCCTGGCGAAACCGAAGCCGATTTCGAGTATCTGCTGGAATGGCTCGACGAAGCACAGCTCGACCGGGTCGGGGCATTTCGCTTCGAGCCCGTGGCGGGCGCTGCCGCGAACGACTTGCCCGGCGCCGTACCGGAGGCGGTGAAGGAAGAGCGCTACGCCCGGATCATGGAGAAGACCGCCGCGATCAGCGCAGCCAAGCTCGCCGCCAAGATCGGCCGCGTGCTGCCCGTGATCATCGACGAGATCGGCGAAGCGGACGAAGATGGCGACATCGGCGCAACGGCCCGCTCGCAAGCCGATGCGCCCGAGATCGACGGTAACGTCTTCCTGCGCAACCTTGCCGATGGCGCGCAAGTTGGCGACATTGTTGATGTTTTGATCGAAGATGCGGACGAGCACGACCTGTTCGGCGTTCCGATGCATGTTGGCGCGCACGGCTGAGCCCGCCACCGTTGCATTTCACGCAATGCTAAGGAAGGTTTTCGCATTTGCGAGAATCATCCGCTCCCGACATACGGATGAGGCCTTTCAGGCATCCTCTCCCAAAACTTTCACAGGGCTGGTCTTCGGACCAGCCCTTTCTTTTTGCTTCAGGCTGGGCAAATTGGTGCTCACAAGCGTGCGAAGTTGCACCAGGCGCAACGGTGCAGCAGTTTTTCGCACTTGCAGCAAAATTGGGCTTACGGCATCAAGGTCAGGCCTTTCAGGCATCCTCTCCCAAAACTTTCATAGGGCTGGTCTTCGGACCGGCCCTTCTTTTTTGCGAGAGGAATACCCTCCCCCGACCGCCGCATCAGCCGCAACGCGTTTGCCGGTCCTTGACCTGTCCTCTGGCGGCGCGCCCGCATTTGCCCTAGCGAGAGGCCATGCCAGTCTCGCGAATCTACACTGCGGCACTCGTCGTGATCGGCGACGAGATTCTGTCCGGACGTACCCACGACAAGAACATCGCCCAAATCGCCAGTTGGCTTCAAGTGCAGGCCATCCGCCTCAAGGAAGTGCGGGTGGTGGCGGACGATACCGCCGCGATCGTCGAGGCGGTGAACACGCTGCGTGCTCGCAACGACTACCTGTTCACCACTGGCGGCATCGGACCGACACACGACGACATCACTGTCGACGCCATTGCCGAAGCCCTGGGTCTCGCCGTTACGGTCCATCCCGATGCCCGCGCTATCCTCGAAACCTACTATGAGACGCGCGGCGGGCTGACGCAGGCGCGGCTGCGCATGGCGCGCACCCCTGCCGGCGCCGCCCTGATCCCCAATCGTTACACCGGCGCGCCGGGCATCCGCATCGGCAACGTGTTCATCATGGCCGGGGTGCCGAGCATCACTGCCGGCATGCTCGAGGCTCTTTCCGGCCAGCTGGAGGGCGGCGCGCCGCTGCTCTCTGCGACAGTCGGCTGCTGGGTCGGCGAGAGCGAAGTCGCCGACCTGCTGCGAGAGACCGAGAATGCCTTTGCCCACTGCCAGATCGGCTCCTACCCCTTCTGGGCCGAGGGCAAGACCGGCGCCAACTTCGTCATACGCTCGGTCGACGCCGAGGAACTGGCCGCTTGCAGCCGCGCGTTGATCGACGGGCTGGACGCGCTGGGTCGCCCGGCAGTCGCGGGGGGAATTTGACGCTGCCCGCCATCCAGCCGCCACTGCCGCCCGCTGCCACCGTGATCGAAAGCCCTCGCCGCGCACCGTCCACGCTCGAAGAGTTCGAAGCAGTGCTGCGCCGCCACGACAGCGCGACGCTGGCGCTGGAGGAGTGGTGCGCCGCTCGCGGCATCGCCCAGCCCGGAACGATCCTCGCCGAGACGCTGCCGCCCTCGGGGGCGCGCCCGGATGTCGACCTTGCGGCCACGCTGGCGACCACGCCCGGGGAAACGATCGCACTGCGCAACGTGGCGCTGCGGTGCGGGTCGAGGGTGCTGTCGGTCGCCTGGAACTGGTATGTGCCATCGCGCCTCACACCGGACATGAACGCTGCGCTCGCATCGACCAATATCCCCTTCGGCAAGGTCGTCGCCCCGCTCGGCTTCACTCGCCAACCGCTCGCAAGCGTAAGCGGCCGCGCGGAGAACTGCCCGGCGGGCACGATCTCCACCCATCGCGCAATGCTGGTGCTGCCCGACGGAAAACCGCTGGCCTACCTTGTCGAATGCTACACCGCGGCCAACCTCGCGCCCGGATGACGGACCAGCAGCGAGTCGCGGGATGGGCTGGCGCGAGGAGCGATTTCGTTGATCCTCATGACGTTTGCCGGGTGTGACTTTCCGCCAGGCTTGGCATGCTGCAAAGCTAGGTAGCAACGTGGTTTGCGCAGGAGTCCGGCAGGCGCACCGAAAGGATCGGCCAGTGACCTTTCGCAAACGTCGCCAGTGGCGCCCAAACGATCGCAACCCGCGCATCGCAACATTAGGACAGAAACCCGCGATGTAGGAAAGCGTCAGGCGGCCGCAGGGCGCATGCGGTGCCAATCTGGCAACGCCGGCCGCACCCGCTCCAGCCAGAGCGTCGCCCGAATCGCCAGGGCGGCGACGCCGAGGCCGGCGATGATGTCGCAGAAGTAGTGCCCGCCGATGGGTATCGCGGCGAAAGTCATCGCAGCGTTGAGCGCCAGCATCGGCCAGCGCAGCCAGCGCCAGGACCAGAAGGTCCACGCCAGCACGGCCGCGGCGCAGGCGTGGAAGCTGGGCATGTTGACGAGCCCGGTGACGGTGTCGATCGAGATGGCATCGATCGCGCCAGATCGCAGGCCGACCAGCGTACGTGCCATGTCCCAGGGCAGCGTGACGAGATGCCCAGGGACCCGGCGCGCGGTTAAGATTGCTCTAGGAGCGTCTTGTCCCCTCCGCCACTCGCGAGGCGGCGACGAAAGGAACCCGGGACCACAAACGAAAGGGCCGGGAAGTTTCCCTCCCGGCCCTCGCGTGTTCCTTGCGTCGGTGCGATCAGGCGCCGGCGATTTCCGTCGTGTCGATCTTCAGACCCGGACCCATCGAGGACGAGAGCGAGATCTTGCGGACGTACTTGCCCTTGGCACCCGAGGGCTTGGCCCGGACGATGGCGTCGACGAACGCCTTAAAGTTGGTCTGCAGGTCGTCATCAGAGAAGCTCATCTTGCCGATGCCGGCGTGGATGATGCCCTGCTTCTCGACACGGAACTCGATCTGGCCGCCCTTGGCGTCCTTCACGGCCTGCGCCACGTTCGGGGTAACGGTGCCCAGCTTGGGGTTCGGCATCAGGCCCTTGGGACCCAGCAGCTTGCCCAGGCGACCGACGACGCCCATCATGTCCGGCGTGGCGATGACGCGGTCGTAGTCGAGGTTGCCGGCCTGCATGTCGTCCATCAGGTCCTCGGCACCCACCTTGTCGGCACCGGCGGCGAGAGCCTCGGCCGCCTTGTCGCCCTTGGCGAACACGGCGACGCGCACGGTCTTGCCGGTGCCTGCGGGCAGCGAGACCATGCCGCGGACCATCTGGTCGGCGTGGCGCGGATCGACGCCCAGGTTCATCGCGACCTCGATGGTCTCGTCGAACTTGGCGCTCTTGAGGTCGCGCAGGGTCTGCAGCGCTTCGCCGACGGCGTAGAGCTTCATGTTGTCACCCAGCTTGGTGCCGAGGGCCTTGGCCTTCTTGGTTTGCTTCACCATGGTCTCAGCCCTCCACCACTTCGAGGCCCATCGCGCGCGCGGAGCCTTCGATGATCTTCGTCGCCGCCTCGATGTCGTTGGCATTGAGGTCGGGCATCTTCACCTGAGCGATCTCGGCCAGCTGCGAGCGCTTGATCTTTCCGGCCGAGAGCTTGCCCGGCTCCTTCGAGCCCGACTTGAGGTTGGCGGCCTTCTTGATCAGGAAGGTGGCGGGCGGCGTCTTCGTGATGAAGGTGAAGCTGCGATCCGCGTAGACGGTGATGATGGTCGGGATCGGCATGCCGTTCTCGAGCTCCTGCGTGGCGGCGTTGAACGCCTTGCAGAATTCCATGATGTTCACGCCGCGCTGACCCAGCGCCGGACCGATCGGGGGCGACGGGTTGGCCTTGCCGGCCGGCACCTGCAGCTTGATATAGCCGGTAATCTTCTTGGCCATGAGGCCACTCCTTTCACACTGTCGGGCGCCTTGCGGCCCCCTCATGTTGAGCGGTCAGGCAGGCGCGGGAAACGCGCCCTTCCGCACAGAATCGGTGCCGGCATCGCCGGTCCGAAGCGCGCGCCCCTACAGCAAGCGCGGGAGAAAGGAAAGGCCGAAGCATGCCGGCGCCACGCCGCTGCGCTTCGCGTTCAGGCCGCGACGATGGCTCCGCCCGCCGCACTCCGCTGCGCCCAGGCCCGGCGAATGCCGCGGCGTGCCGGGACCTCGATCATGCGATAGCTGAATTCCGCCAGCGCGAGCACCCCTGCCGCCAGTGCCAGGGTGGTCACGGCGACGCTGGCCGGATTGCCGGCGAACGGGCCGTGCAGCGTACCCAGCACTTTGACCACCGGCTGGTGCACCAGGTAGATTGCATAGCTGCGGTCCCCCAGCCAGCGCATGGGCGCGCTGCCCATCCACTCCAGCCGCAGTGCCAGCAAAACGATCGCGGGCCAGGTCAGCAGGCCTAGCCGCAGCAGCGGGCTCCACTGTCCGCCCTCAAGCAGAAGACCGGCAGCGGCCACGGCGACAAGTGCGATCGCCGGCACCCGCGCCAGGCGCTCGCGCCCGAACCACAGCAGCACGCCCAGGAAGAAGCCGAGCGGCCCGCGCAGGAACGTGTCTGACAGCCACGGCCCGTCCGGTTTTCCGAACCACGCCAGCAGCAACGCCGAGAGGACGACGGCGGCGATGCTCGCTCGCAGGAGCGCTCCCCTGCCGCGCACCAGGGCCAGCGCGAACAGCACGTAGCAGACCACTTCGATTGAGATCGACCAGCTCGGCTCGTTGAATGTCAGCCCTTGTGCGGCCACGAAGTCCTGCAGCATCAGCATGTTGGCGACGAAAGCGAAGGCGGTGTTGACCGGCTCGCGCCAGAACAGCGCGGCGCTGACCAGCAGCATGACGAAGTGCAGCGGATAGAGCCTGGCGATGCGCGCCACGGCGAAATTGGCGAGGTCCGGGCGCTCCAGACCCGTGTCACGCCCGTCAGAGCCAGCAGCGTAGACGTGCGCGAAGATGAAGCCGGAAATGACGAAGAACAGGTCGACCAGCGTCCAGCCCCACAGGTGGAACCAGTGCTGCAGGGCCGGTTCGGCGGCGTGCGCAGGCTCGAACAGCTTGGCGGCGTGGTAAAGGAACGCGACCCCGCAAGCCGCAAGGCCGCGCAAGCCGTCGAGCGCGCCGAGCCGGTCTGGCCCGCGCGGGGCAACTGATGTCTGGATGGCGGCGGTCCGCATGCGAGCGAGCCTACCCCCGCCGCGTAAGCATCGGGTTAACCGTGTTGCCATC
>Ga0207658_10001570_pt1 | contig 17681 bp, 17 predicted proteins | sample KBSS33metaG_FD_184322 | JGI IMG/M metagenome (GOLD analysis project Ga0207658, IMG submission 184322) | Switchgrass rhizosphere microbial communities from Kellogg Biological Station, Michigan, USA - KBS S3-3 metaG (SPAdes) (version 2) | ecosystem: Host-associated > Plants > Roots > Rhizosphere...
GGGCGAGCTTCGGGCGCCCCTGGCCGATGGCCGAGTGCCGCTCTACGTCTGCGCGGAGTGCGGAGACCTTGGATGCGGTGGGATCACGGCGGTGGTCGAGCAAACCGCGGACACGGTGGTGTGGCGCGACTTCGCATATCAGAACGACTACGAGCTGTTCGACCCCGACGACGTGCTCCCCGACGTTGGTCCGATCGTGTTCGATCGGCAGGGCTATCTCGACGCGTTGGCGGCGTTCAAGGACCGCTGGCCGGATGCAGGCGTCAGGTAACCGATCTAACTCCACCGAGTGCGCGATGATGGATGGATAGCCGACTAAGACGTAGAGTGCGTCCGCACGACAGCTGGGACGCGCCGAGCAGTCCTTCGCCGAGTTTGCGGGCGACGCTGATGTTCGAGGACTGAAAGCCGCCGCCAGCACCCACGTCGAATTCAGCTGCCGGTGGGGAATCGCGCCACTGGACCGGGAACGGATCTGCCAACCATGAGAATCATGGTGTGAAGAATTATGGTTCAAACAGTTTCTACAAACCGCATGGCACCTAACACGTGGCTAGGTGCGCCAAGACCTGCGTTGCGATCGCCATAGGAAGAGCAGCCCTGCCGCAAGCAGAACGAGCCCGACATTAGTCAAAACCACTACGGAATCGCGCGAGGCGCTAGCTAGTCGCGGAATGCTTTCGAGCAGGAGAAATCCCCCCACCATAATCTGGGCCGGGCCCCACCAACGCCAGTCGAATCGGGGCTTCAGCCAGGGAACGATCACGGTGCGCTTAACAATGGCGGTCACTCCACCGATCGCGCCCGCCAGGCCGACGGCAGCCGCAATCCAGGTGAGCGGACTCGCGGTCGTAATTCCTGAGGCCTGGGATGCAATCATCTGCCGCGGCAATCCGATCATTGGTAAGGCTGGGGAGCTAATACCATCGCACACTTATCTGCAGGCATCTACCTACGTTTCTGGCGTTGTCGGCAACGATCTGAAGGGGGTCGACGGATAGGAAGCGTCCGGTGACCGGGTTGTAGAGCCGGACACCCATTAGGGTGAGCCGGTCGGGGCCCGGGTGAACGAGACGTCGCCGTCGACTGTCGGGTCGCCAGCCGTTGTCGCCTGTGAGCATCTCTCCCGCTTCCCAAACGCCACCGAGGGCAGAAACACGCGACCCGGGCTCAGATCACAAGCAGCCCATATTTTCTTCAAAGCTACTTGCTCGCGCAGTATATTTGAGAATTTAATGTTTTTCGCGAGATAACCTTTCCGCCCATATACAACCGAGAGTCGCTCACCTTACCTAGGGCAATGTCGACACCCACAAGGTGAACCCCTCCGATGAACACGCTTACCTCCAGCTCTTGCTGTTCTTGCTGGGTGGTCCATGTCCCAACTTGGCGATAGCCAGGCGGAACGACCCCTAACACGTAGGTAGTCTCAGCCAGCTGAGGGCCGATGGCCTGCAATTCCCATAAAACGTGTTTGTGGTCATCGTCCCAAACCGAAAGGCTCGTTAGATTGGCGCCCCTGCACACCGGCAATTCGACCGCAGCCTGTCCGTTGATCCTCGTCACCGCAAGGCCACCGCCCGGGTCACCGGGCACACACGCTGCGAGCAGCGTTGCCACGCAGAGAATGCCCCCGGCCAGGAGTGGGCGTCTGGCCCGAACACCCTTCAAGGCGCAGTCCCCTAGCAGGAGTAGTGCCCGGCTCTAAAGCCAGCTTGACGCTCCCACCTATTCTTGCAGGGTTCGTCCCCCAATCGAAGTAAAGAAAAGGAAACGCTAGTCCATACCTAGCCCGCTGACGGCTATGGACGTACTCGTGGCGGAGGAGTTCCGGTTGGGTACGTATGTAGTGCCGGCTTTGCCCAAATACGAAGGTGTTCCCAGATGTGGTTCCTCCCCGTGCGTAGCCCCAACGCGATCCTCCGCATGCAATTTGCAGGTTGTACCTCATGCCACATGAGCCCCCGCCACTGTAGGCAAGACCAACGCCAATGCTGTCAAAGAAAGGTCCCGTTGAAACGTGTACGCGTTGCGGTAGCCGTTCCACGTCGACCGGGCCCACCTTCGCCAGCGTCGTTTGCCGTTGAGGTCGAACTGGTCGGTGGGGTTGAGGACGTAGAAGGAGGTCATCCCCCGATCGTTGCTTGGATCCGAGCCAACCGTAGCGGCGGGCTTGACCGTCCGCGGGGTTGCCGTACTCGTCGTAGTCGACCCCCAACGTGGGACTGGCCGCCCCCGACCGCGCTAGTGGTGCAGATGTCGCCGTGCAGGTTGGCAACCGCAATCGGCGCTGGCTAGCCGAAGGTCAGCTTCGGATTGGCTTCCAGCCCACGCAAGCCGTTCCACCCGAGATTGACCAGGTGTGCGGCCACCTCTTCCCGTTTCGGTTTGCGGACTTCGAGCCACCACTGGCCGGTCAGAGCAACCATTCCGACCAGCATCTGGGCGTACATCCCGGCCAGCTTCGGATTCAGGTTTCGATCGTTGAACTCCCGGACCAGGATGTACTCGACCTGACTGGCGATGTCGTTGAGCAAGGAGGAGAAAGTGCCCCGGCTCGACGCCACCGGAGAATCCCGTACCAGAATTCGAAAGCCGTCGGTCTCTTCCTCTATGTAGACCAGCAGGGCCAGTGCCGCCTGCTCGACCAGGGCCCGCGGGTTGTCTCCCGTGAGCGCCGACGTGATCGTCTGCAGCAGCTTGCCCATTTCGCGGTCGACAACGACGGCGTACAGGCCCTCTTTGCCTCCGAAGTGCTCGTACACGACCGGCTTGCTCACCCCGGCGCGAGCGGCGATCTCTTCGATGGACGTGGCTTCGAACCCACGCTCGGCGAAGAGCTCGCGCCCGACGTCGAGCAATTGTTCGCGACGTTCCTTGCCGGTCATCCGCACTCGGGTCCGGTTCTCGCTCTCGGTCACAGATCCATACTCCCAGTACGTCCAGCCCCTTCATCGGCCACCCAGGCCGAGAGCAGACGCGCGGGTCCCGCTTGATGATCGGTAGGTTTTGGTTGCTCTGGGCCCCAAAACCTACAGATGATCAACGGGCAGTCGCTGCAGAAACGGCCGCTGCCCGGTGACGATCTTTTCCGAAGCGGTTGCCAGGTCGAACCACTCGACCCGATCGACCTCGGGAAACTCAGCCCATCGGCCCGAGCCAGGTGGCCACTGCACACGAAAAGTCCCAGGGACGATCACCGCCGGATCGAGGTCGGCCTTCAGAGCCCAGACGGTCACGTTTTTCCCGCCGGACTGGCGAGCCGATCCAAGCTCGATGAGCGGTCCGGGCGGCACCGCGACACCCAGCTCCTCGCTGAACTCGCGTCGAGCGGCGGCCTCGGGCTGTTCGTCCGGCCCGTATTCACCTTTGGGAATCGACCAGGCACCAGCATCTTTGCGTTGCCAGAACGGGCCACCCATGTGGCCGAGCAGCACCTGGACCGAGGTCGGCGTCCCTGCGCTCGAGTCGCGAAAAAGCAAGATTCCGGCGCTAGTGGATGCCATCTGCCGATTCTGCCGTGCCGCGACTCTGATCACCATCGAGGCCGCTACTGGACCCGGAACGGGGATATACCCTGACCGGCATGATTCTCGTGCTAAGGCGGCCGCGCGCCGAACATTGGCGCGAGCATTCAGCCCTGGCCATTACCCGCCTGATGGTGCTGCTCACCTTCGGCACCGGTGTCGTCGATGCGGCTAGTTACCTCGGCCTGCACAAGGTGTTCACGGCGAACATGACAGGCAATGTGGTGTTCATCGGGTTGGGCCTGGCCGGTCACGACGACCTGCCAATCCTGCGTTCACTGATGGCACTCGTTGGCTTTCTGCTCGGCGCTTTGATCGCCGGTCGATATCAGCGTGCGGTACCGATCGGGCTGCGTTGCCCGACGCGGACGGTGCACCTGTTCGGGACGGTCGCGGTATTGCTGGCGGTGCTCACCGTGACGTTCGCGTTCTGGCACCCCGGTGCTCATGGACTGGACGCGGTGACGGCGGTGTTCGGGCTGGCGATGGGCATGCAGGCCGGCGCCGCCCGCCGGCTGGCCGTCACCGACGTCTCCACGGTGGTGGTCACCTCGGCGATCGTCTCGCTGGCCGCGGACAGCCGCTTCGGTGGCCGCAGCCGTAACCGGCAATTGCGCCGCCTCGGAGCGGGGGCGGCGATGTGCCTCGGCGCGCTGGTCGGTGCCCTACTGCTCAAGATTCATCTCACCGTGCCGCTGGCCTTGGCCACCCTCATCGCCGTGGCCGTGACCTACAGCTTGGCCATGCTTTCTCGTGCGGAACTCGCCGTCCAAGCGACCTCGGTTTCCCGGCCAGGATCGCCGGACCTGCTGAGTTAAGCCTTAAGGAGCCAGCCCGAACGCCGCCCGCAGGTCGGGTGCCGATGCCGCGTTGCGCAGTCGGGCCACGCCGGCGTTGTCGTCCAGCCAACGGGTCAGGCTGTAGTGGTTGAACGATCCGGTGACCACTCGCCCGGACAGGTTCGGGTCGACGACTACGAACGCGATCTGATTGCTCGATCCCCCGTCGTCCTCGTCGAAGGTGATCACGATGGTCAGGTTGCCGGCCTGATAGTCCGGCCCACCCATGATTTGGGGAAGCCACCCGGCCAGCCATTGGTCGAAGGTCGCGGCACTGCAATCGTGCGCATCGTTGCACAGGTTGGGCGTCAACTCTCCCGTCACCGGAAGGTCACCCGAAGCGATGTCGTCGGCCAAGTTTCCGCTGCCGATATTGCCGCTCGGGACATCCGAGCTCTGACAGGCGGAACGTTCCGTGGCGTCGGTCCAGTACGGCCAGGGCCCGTGCCGGGCGACGTAGCCGTTGGAGCTCGAGGTCTGACAGTTCGAGCTCATCGATTCCTGGTAGGCCATGGCGGTTTTGCCCGCGGCAACCGTCTGCCCGAAGACCGAGGGTGCGCTCGGAACGCACCCACTACTGCCAACCGAGCAGTCGCTGGTCACGCCGAAGGTGCTCCCACCGAAGATGGCCAGATAGTTCGGCAGACTCGGATGCGTCAGGGCCGCGTAGTTGGTGGCCTGGCCGTACTTCTTGCCCAGGCCAGCCAGGGTCGGCATCTGTGACAGGACGTCATCGGCCCGGTTCTCACCGAGAATCACCAGCATCTTGTGCTGGTCCGGGCGGCTGACCGGCGTCGAGCTGGAAGCCGGTGGCGGTACGGAGTTCGACGAGCTGGTGGCCGGCGGTACGGCGGGGCTTGACGAGCTGGAAGCCGGTGGCGGTACGGAGTTCGACGTGGAAGCAGAACTTGTGGAGCTGCCGCCCGCGGACGATGGGGACGATGAGGACGCGGTGGGGACCGGGTTGTCGGAGTCGGACAAGGCGATGTTCAAGCGAGGCGGATGCGAGCCACCGGTGCGGCTCTGGCAGGACCATCGGGTGTTGGCCCGCGTGGTCATCAGAAAGGAATACGTTCCGGGTTCGGTTACCGTCCCGGTGACATCAATAGTGACGTAACTGTCACCAACGACGGTTCCCGTGGCGCCAACGGCACTCGAGGAAATCGCCAGGTCGGTTCGGTCGGCCCAGCTCACGCTGTCTTCGCGCCAGCTGGACGAGGTGGTGAACAATTCAGCGCCACCGGTCGACGAGCTGCCGGCCCAGCATTGGAATGAAACGTGGGAGATATTCGCATGCGGCGTAACAGGCACGTCAAACTTGAACAGACCTTGACGCTCAGGCGATGCATCGAACCTGATCCAATCGGCGCTGCCGTCTGATTTCTCGGAGCGATCGGAATACATCGTGGCATCGGCCGAAGCAGAAATGATGATCGGACTCAGCGTCTCGGCACTTGCAGTGCGGCCGGAACGAACCAGGTGCTGGCCGACGATCGCCACCGCAATCATCGATAAAATAACGAGAAACGCCTTCGGTGACCTCAGTCGTGGCCTAGAGCGTCGGCCTGCTCGGCGAGGCGGTAACCGATGCGTGTGACCCATGCCGTCCCCGTATCTTCATCGCACAGCTGGTGCGAAACGTGGTCGTTTCGTTGAATGAACTCTCGCTCTAAAGATTCAGCACCTGGCCGCGACTGGCAATATCTACCGCGAAATACAGCACAAAGTGAACATCACTCGGCGGGCACAACCGCCCAGAGCGGATGAATCTCGAGCCAGCCGGTCTCACTGTCTAGGACCCAGGCCCCGATAACCGTTACTCGCGACTGGATTTGCGGCATGGTGACGGGAATCGCCGGCACGGCTTCGACGACCAGGTCCTGTTTCGTCCGCGAGAGGTTGACACTGTTGAGCCATTGCGAATCCACCCCGGCCAGGGAGATATGCAGATCGCCGTCGTGTTCCCGGTTGATCGAGCGAACCGTCCCGGTGACGGCCACACAAGGATTCTTGACCTTGAGGCGCCGCGGAGAATAGACGCCGAGGAGTGGATCCCCGCTATGGCAGTACTTCTGCAACGACGGCGGCGCCAAGGGCGTCACGCTTGCGCTCGGTGCCGCCGCGGTCGCCGGCTTGGTTGACTCGGTCGCGTTGGGCGGCGGCGTGGGAAAGGTGCTGCCCGGCTGCGAAGTGCACGACACGGCGGTCAGTGCCGCCACTGCCAGCGGCACGATTCGCATCTGTGCAGCATACGGGCCGCGGCCCGATGGCGGGCAATGCGCTCGAACACACGCCCGTCGGCGGTTGTCCACAACCGTGTTACCCATCACACTCAACTCGTGAGAATGCACAACGAGCCGGCCAGCGAGGCAGCCACTGAACGCTGGTTCCTGTCGGCCCGGCAGCGGGGGAACCCCGCAACGGCGATCCGTCCGTGGACGACGGGCAATCGCGTCGAAGCGTTGGTGGATGGAGCGACTTATTTCGACCAGCTGGCCCGTGCCTTGGCCGGCACCCGCCGCGGCGACATCATCTACTTCGCGGACTTCCGTGGCGACACTGAGGAATCGTTGGGCAGTTCATCGTCATCCATCGGAGAAGCGTTGCAGCGCTGCGCGATCGCCGGCGTCCAGATCTTCGGTCTCATCTGGCGCTCCCAGCCGAAATGGCTGGAAGGCAGTGAGGGCAAGAACGCCGAGCTGGCCCGAGACATCAACGATGCCGGCGGTGAGGTTCTGTTGGATGCCCGCACCCGGCGAGCCGGCTCACATCACCAGAAGTTCGTCATCATCCGGCACCCCGACCGCGCCGAGGAAGACATCGCGTTCATCGGGGGCATCGACCTCGGCCTGAGCCGCAATGACGACAAGCGTCACCTCGGCGACCCCCAAGCCATGGCCTTCCCATCCGCGTATGGTCAACGGCCCCCGTGGCACGACATTCAACTTGCGGTGCAGGGACCAGTCATCGGCGACCTGGAAACCACGTTCCGGGAGCGCTGGGAAGCCAGTCACATCCTCGATCTGCCCAGCCCGATACGGATGATCGCCGATCGGACGTTTCATGCCGGCGTTGTTACCGGGAATCCGCTGCCCGACCCGTTACCTGATCCCCCGGCGGCCGGCGAGGTTGCGATACAGGTTCTCAGGACCTATCCGGCGCGGTTTCGGCGCTATCCTTTCGCTCCCCTGGGCGAGCGCAGTATCGCCCACGCCTACCGGAGGGTCTTCGCCCAGGCGCGTCGCCTGATCTATATCGAGGACCAGTACCTTTGGGCCCCCTTCGTCGCCGATCTGCTGGCCCAGGCATTGCGCAACAATCCCGACCTGCACGTGATCGCGGTAGTTCCTCGTTTCCCCGACAAGGAGGGTCTGGCCCGCTGGCCGAGCCTCATCGGGCGCGAGCAGGCGATCAAGGTGTGCCGCGCGGCCGGCCGGGAACGCTTCGGAATCTACGATGTCGAGAACGCCGAGGACACGCCGATCTACGTGCACGCGAAGGCGGTGGTAATCGACGATGTCTGGGCAATGGTCGGCTCGGACAACCTCAATCGACGGTCGTGGACTCATGACAGCGAGTTGTCGTGTTCCTTGCTCGATGAGCGCCGCGACGGGCGCGAGCCGCTGGATCCAGCCGGAACATCAGATGGAGCCCGCTCGGTGGCCCGCAATTTGCGACTGGAGCTCTGGCGGGAGCATCTGGACCTCGAGCCGAGCGATCCAGGCGATGAATTGCTCGATCTGGCCAAGGGATTTCGGGTCATGCAGGAGCGAGCGGAGGCGCTGCAGGCCTGGTACGACGGTGGCCGGGTCGGGCCCAAGCCACCGGGACGGTTACGCCCGCACGTACCGGAAAGGATGTCGACGCTGCGCCGAACAGCGGCGTTGCCGTTCTACCGATTCCTCTACGACCCTGATGGTCGGGCGCTGCGTGATCGGCTGCGCCACCGGCCGTGAGGGCCGCCGCTACCCGGCTGCCGGCAGGACTCCTCCTGGTACTGCTCGCCACGGTCACTGGCTGCACCCCAGCCGTCCGGATCGCGGTCCCGGCGACCAGCCAGCCCTGTCCGACAGTGCGCGAAACGACGCCGCCGGTACAGTGGCCCGGGTCCGTTCCTCCCGATCTCCCCTGGCCGCCCGGTGCTCACCTGGTCTCGGCGAGTCGACTGAGTAATGGATTCTGGTCGCTGACCTACACCAGCCCGCAGCCCGTAGCGCAGAGCCTGGAGTTTGCGGTCACCGCCTTGACGAAGGCCGGATTCACCGTCGGACGAGGCATCGCCGGAGCTAGCGAGAGCCGGTTACCCTTTACCAGGCAGGGCAATCCCGGCGTCATCGTCCTGAGTGCCGAGGACCCGTGCACGACGAGATGGCGGGTCGAGGTCTGAGCAAGCAACGCGGTGGTGCGGCGTTCATTGGGCCACCGGGGGCAGCGTCGTGGACAGTCGGTCATCGGTCACCGGAGCGAATCGCAGCTCTTGGAAGCGGGCCAGATACATGTCACCCGAACTCACGGCCTCGCGATTGCCGGCACCGAATCCACGCTGATCGCCGTTTGCTCCCACGACGGACACTTCTTGCACGGCGTTGAGCATCGCCGCCCCGGTGCTCTGGCCGCCGCTCGCGAAGGCCAGGGCCAATAACCGCACGGAGTCATAGGCGTACATCGGCCAGTCAGGTGGTTGGCGCACTGGACGCCCTTGGGCGCTCAGACCGATGTCACCCTGCCCATAACGTGCTTCGTAAGCGGCTCGAAACCGCTCGAACGCAGCGGGGCCCTGTTCACTGGTAATCCGGGACGAGACGAACACCGTGCCGTCCAGCCATCGCGGGTGGGCCGCGAGTTGTTGACGAACCAGAGGATCCTCGGCGGTCGGCCCCGAATACACCGGCGCCGACCAACCACTGGCTCGAGCCGCGCGGATCACCTGAGCCAACACCGCAGCACCGGCCCACACGACGAGCGCCTGAGCCCCCGACCGCCGGGCCGACTGCACCTGAGCGCTCAGATCCGAGCTATCCACCGGGACGACGCTGCTGCGGGCCACGGCGATGCCGTCGTGGTCGAGATCGGCCACCAGTTGCCGGCCGCCATCGCGACCGTAGGCCGAATCGTCCTGGATGACGGCCACCGTCTGAACCTTCTCCGCTAGATAGTCGGCCAGCCGACGGCTGAGGAATCGATTCGCCGGCGCCAGCCGGAACACGGTGGGATACCGATCCGGATCGACGACCTCGGCGCTTCCGTCGAAGACCACCATGATCGGCAGAGCGGCCGGAGCCGCGATCTGGGCAACGACCTGACTGCCGGTGCCATCGGTCACCATTGCGGCGGCACTGTGGGCAACGGCCCAGCGGGCGTTCGCCGCGGCGATGCTGGGCGAGGCGCCGTTGTCCATAATTTGCAGGCGTATTCGTTTCTTCGGCGCCGCCGTCAAGTTGAGCTGGGAAGCCGCCAGCTCCGCCCCACGGCTGATCGACTGGCCGACCCACGGTTGGACTCCGAGGGGAACCGAGACGACGATCAACGGCCCGGATCCGGAATCGCTCGGCACCGCCGACGGTTCACAGCCCACGAGGGCACCGACTACAGTCGCCAGGGCCACGATCAGCGTCAGCGCCCGGCCCGGCCTCATCTCGCGTCCCTCCCCGTTCGGCCGAAACCCACTCTCGGCTATCGCCCTATACTGGCCCTTCATCTGCGGTGCACCGTCAAATCGCTGACTATAGGCACCCGCCCGGGGGGCAGAGTGGGCATCCGATTCACGGTTACATCGATCTTCGCGGCCACTTTGCTCGGCCTGCTCGGATCGGTTCTGGTCGCGTGTGGCAGCGACAAGGCGCAGTCCTCCTCGACACCAGGCGGCGATGTCGCCTCGATCTCCGAGGCGGCATCGTCCGAAGCCGACACCGGGCGGCCGTGCCCATCCACCGTTCATCCAGAACTCAAACAGCAGCTCCCCGCCGGGTTTCCAGTGCTGTCGGACTGGATGCCGATCGAGCTGGTAACGCAGGGTAAAACCCAGGCTTTCCGTGGTCAGGTTGCAGGTTCCCCGGCCGACATTCCAGCCGTTCGAGACCGGGCCGTCACCGAGCTCATCGGGGTTGGGCTGCGCAAAACGGGATCCGACGAGGAGGCCGGTTTCGAGGCCGACGCCGATTTTTCCGGCAATGTGAACGGGGCGGTCAACGTTCGTGTGCTGTGTAAAAGTCGGCTGATACTCACCTACACCATCGAGCACTGATCAATGCCGCTAGCGACCCGGTTGGCCTGTGTCGCGTCGCTGGTCACAATGCTGAGCGTGGCCAGCGCGTCGCTGGCCGGCGGCGCTTTCGCCGACGCCGTGGAGCTTGTCCGGCCGCAATCGGAACAGCTGACCGGTTCTGAGTTGTTTCAAGCTCAGGGCATCAATCAAGATCAGTTACCCGGTTACCTGGTGCCCGGTCCCGTCGACAACACCGAGGACGTGCGGGTCGCGGTCGCCCCCGATGGATCCGTCGTCTCAGTAGTGGATCAGCAGCGTCTGACCGTTACCGGCGAGGGTGATTACGTCATCCGCGAGTCCGGTCCGGCACGCAGCGCACGCACCAGCGCCGCGGAGTCGCCGGTGCTCAACCTCGGTGACCTGCTCTGGCAGGGATATTCCACCGGCCGCCGGGAGCTGGCGGCGAACCTCAGCCTGGATCCCCAACTGGAGACTGCTCATCTTCCCCTCGGCGTCAAGCTGAGCTTTCGGGATCGCACCGGCCGAGCTGTCCCCCTCACGGCGGATGGTCGCGTCCCCGGCGCGGGCACCCTCAGCCTGCAGCTCACCAATCAGACGGGCACGGTAATGCTGGTCCCCGCGGTCGGGGACGCTCCGGCCGCTCCGGTGGCGGCCGCGCTGAATCTGCTCACCCGAGCTGGCGCCGGAACGCCTGGCGCGACCGACAACCACCCGGCCAACACCCGGTTGCCCACCGTCAACACCGGATTACCGACGTCGGTGCCGGCGACCGATGTCAGGCCGGCCCGACTGCGCATCGCCGTCCCATTCCGGGTGTCGGGCCGCGTCCAGGTTCAAGCCGACCCCGGGGCCGGCGGGACCACCTCAACCCCCGGCACGCCGATCGACCTTCTCGTGAGCGGATCATCGACGGTGGCGGTTGCGGTTACCGGACCGGGCCGGATCAGGCTGGACCTGGCGGCAGTTGCGGCCCTCGATCCGAAGACAGCCAGCCCGCCGGCCGGCTTTCGGTCCTGGCCGGCCTGGGCGGCCTCCCGTCCAGGCCTGACGCAGCGCCGGCTCGCGGCGAATCGGCTGCTTCAGCTCAGCGCCGTCGGCGCCCGGGCCTCGGCCTACTCTCCTTATCTGGGTTCGGATTTCGACCAGACCGGCCGGACCACGTTTCATTACAACCTGCCGTTGGTGCCGGCGGCGCCGGCGCCGGCCGAGAGACTGAGACCTCGCCCGGTTCCCATCACTGTGGGCGCCCTGCTGATGGCGGCTCTGCTCGCCACCGCGGCGTGGGTCTGGAGACGCTCCTAAGCGCCGAACAAAGCCTGCACGGCCAGCGGATCCGTTCGGATGATCGACGGCGAGCCAGCGGCCACGACGCGGCCGGCATCCAGCACACTGACGTAGTCGGCGACGCCGGCAACGAACTGCATATCGTGTTCGACCACCAGGACCGCCCGCCCCGTCTCGGCCAAACGTCGAATGAATCCGGACAGCCGCGCTTTCTCACTCGGCGTCAGGCCCGCCGCCGGCTCGTCGAGCAACAGGACCGACGCCCCCGTAGCCGCCGCTCGGACGAGTTGCATGAGCTGGCGTTCGCCCGTTCCCAGTTCGGACGGCGAGCGGTTAATGACCTCGGTCAAGCAGCTGGCCCGGATCCATTCGCCGGCCCGTCCAGAGGCTCGCTCGCGGAGCAACCGCGCACGGGGGGTCGCCAGCACCTCGCGCGCCACCGCGCCCGGACGCCGCAGACCGAGGAAGGCGCTCAGCAGGATTTGACGGCCAAGAACAATCTCCGGCAGCGCATCGAAATCCTGTGGAGTTCGCACTATGCCCAGCCGGGCCCGTTCGACTGCCGTTCCCGCGGACAGCGCGGTGCCGTCGATCATGAGCTCGGCGCCCGGCAGGTCGCCCGCAATGAGTGCGAGCACCGTGGACTTTCCGCTACCGTTCGGCCCGATGAGGGCATGTACCTGACCGCGGCGTAACCGGATAGTCAACGGCTGCAGTGCTATCACCGAACCGAAGCGAACCAGTGGGGCGCACACGTCGAGGTCAGCCGGGCTTGGGACGGATGGAGCCGGGATCGTCGGCCCGGGCGGGGGCGCGTCCAGCGAGGCCGAAAGCTCGGGTGATCCTCGGCGTCGAACCGCCGGTATCACGAGTAGTGACGACCCGAGCAGCAGCACCGCGACCAGCACCGCAGAGCTGGACGCACCGACCGAACCAAGCCCCCCGCCACCGCCACCGATCCCGCCCACGCCCTGGCTCACCAACGTCGGCAGCCAGCCGATCGCCGCGACGATGGCGACGACCGGCCACCGCCGGCCCGGGCCGGCGAGCAGACCGGCTGCGTACAGCGCCAGCGCCAGCAGCGGGCTCACGTCGGAGGGCGACACCACACCGAGCAACGCAACGAGTCCGACACCGGCCACCCCGGCCAGGGTCGCCGCCACGGCCAGCGACAACCGCGCGAGGTAGCGTGGCGAAATTCCTAGTGAGGACGCCAAGGACGGCGAGTCGCGAAGGCTGGCCAGCTGCAGGCCGATCGGGCTCCGCGACAGCCGGGTAAGCACAAGCATCACCGCGAGACAGCTCACCGCGGCCACCGCGAGATTCAGTTTGGGCGTGAGCTGTAGCTGCAGGCCGAGGGTGTCTGATCTGAGTTCGGGGGGTGCGGGACGGGTCAGTCCGGCTGAGCCACCGAGCGCGGCGGGAAACGCGCCAATGACGGCGGGGGTCAGCCAGGCCAGCACCCAAGTCGCAAGAGCGAAGTCGGCCGAGCCCGAGCGAGCCAATGCGCAGCCGACCATCAGGCCGCAGCCGCCGGCCAGAAGCACGGCCAGTAGCGCGGCAACCAGTACCGCAAGACCGACACCTCCCGGCCCGAGTAGTGCGAACCCGTAGGCGCCAACGGCGATGAAGGCACTCTGGCCCAGTAGCGGCATCGAGGTGTAGGACACCGCGAAGTTGACGCCGAGGGCCGCCAACAGCAGCCAGCATCCTTGAGCCAGACCGATCAGGCTCCACTGGTAGCCGGTCATGCCGGCGACCGAACGACGGTGGGTCGGCGGTCGTGAATCGGCCTGGCGACAAGCACCATCAACAGCATTACCAACGGAGCCACCGAGTAGAAGCCGGCGCCGAGGGCGTAGGCGCTGAGGCTTTGGACGACACCGACGGCCAGCCCGGCGATCATCACCTTCGACACCCCGCCCGATCCGGCTAACCGGGCCGCGGCGATGCCCTGCAGTCCCAGAAGCACGCCGTCTTCGACGGAGAGGTTACGGCCTGGAGCGGCCAGAAGCCCGGCCGCACCGGCTAAGGCACCGATGATCATGAATAGGGCGATCACTACCCGTCGGACGTCGATGCCGCACAGCTGGGCCGCGAGGTGATCGTCGCACACAGCTCGCACCGAGCGACCCCAACGAGATCGAACGGCCACTAGTTCCGTCAGCCAGCCCAGGGCCAGACCGATCAACAGCACTACGATCGCTCGGGACTCGATCTGACTATGCCCAAACCCTATAAGGGAATTCTCACCCAGCAGGCTGTCCAGATGAACCGGATCCGGAGCCGCAAGTCCTGGCACCGGCAGTAACGTGGTGACCGCGGTTCGCATCAGCAACCCGGCCGCCAGCGATCCCGCGACCCAGCGTAAGGCGACGGCCGGGCCAAGTCGACCGGCCGGACCCCGACGCATCACCGGCAGCACAGTGACCAGCGATATCGCGGCCGCCAACAGCACCCCCGATCCGAGGGCAAGCGCGACGAGTGAGAGTGAGGCGAGCACGCCTAGGTCGGCCGTGCTCGGTGTCCGGCCCACGACCAGCAATACACCCGCGACCACTGAGAACACCATGAGATCACCGTGGGCCAGCGGCAGCAGACCGGTCGCACGGCCAGCCAACCAACACCCCAGGCCGATCAGGCCGACCACAACACCCTGAGCCAAACCGGCCAGGACGACTTGCAGCATCAAAGCTGCTTAGCCTCGGCCAGCAATGGGAGGGTGATCAAAAATTCGGTCCGGCCGACGGTACTGGTGACACTCACATCACCGTTATGGACACGCACAATCTCAGCCACGACCGCCAACCCAAGGCCGGCGCCGCTGGAACCGTCATACCGCACGCTGTTGCTGGAACGCACGAAGCGTTCGAACACCAGCGGCAGGATCGTCGGTTCTATCCCCGGGCCGTCGTCGACGACACTGATCACCGCCGACTGATCTCGGATACTCAAAGTAATGGTCACCGTGGTCTTGGGCGGTGTGTGCGCGTGGGCATTGGCGAGAATACCGGCCAGGGCTTGATACAACGCCTGATCGTCACCGCGGACCGAAACCGCCTCGATCGGGACTCGCAAAACCCAACGATGATCGGCCGAATTGACGTTGGCATCCTGCACCGCATCCTCCAGGATTGCGATGAGGTCGACGTGACGCAGATCAGGTTCGTAACCGGCGTCAAAACGCGACAACATCATCAGATCGTCGACGATGCGGCCCATCCGCGACGACTCGGAACCGATGCGTCGCAAGGCGTGATCCACCGAAGGCGGCAAGCCGGGATTGGCCCGTTCGGCGTACTCCGCGTAGCTGTGGATGACGGCCGCCGGTGTCCGCAGTTCGTGGGTGGCCTGCGTCATCAGATTGCGCAGCCGGTTCTCACTGGCCCGCACGTCGACGAGAGCTTGAGCTGTGCTGTGGGCCGGGCGCATGGACGATCGAACAAGCAACGCCGACGCCGTCACGGTCAAGGCCAACGCCACACCCATGATGATCGCCTCGACCCGAAGCAGGTGGGCCACCGATCGATCTATCGGATCCCGGGGCAAGCCCAGTACGAAGACCTCGTCGTTCGGCCCACGCAGCACACTGAGGCGATAGTCGCCCAAGTTGGGCAAGGTCACGGACGTCAGCTTGAGGCTGGGCTGCACCGACAGCAGAGCAAGTTGGTCGGCCGCCGGCACCTTATCCTCGGGCGGGCGCACGATCTCGGCGTGCGCCACACGGCCGTTGACTATCTGAACCCCGAGGGTGCCCTTTACCGGCCCGACCATGCCTAGGAAGCTGTCGTCCGCGTCGTGATCGTTGTCGCTGGGATCTTCGTTCAGCGCGGCGTAGCGGTAGCTCGCGGCCGCCACATCGCGATCCAGGCGCTGGACCAGTGCATGCTTGAATACCAACGCCGATAATCCGGCTACCGCGACGAAGCACAAGCACAGCAGGAGCAACAGCACGAGCACGAAACGACGGGTGAGGCTGACACCGCTGATACGGGCGGCCGCATGAGAGGTCCAGCGATCTGCTGGCCGGGGGCGTCGAACTGAACTCCGGGCGCGAACCAACGGACGAACAGGCTCGGGATGGGTGGCCTCCGTCATGGGCTCTCGTCAGTGCCGCATCATGTTTGATCATCTCGAAGTAGGTAGCCGACCCCGCGGATCGTGCGAATCAGGGGTGGCCGGTTTGCGTCGAGCTTCCTCCGCAGATAGCTGATGTACAACTCCACAATGTGGCCTTGGACCCTGAAGCCCTGGCCCCAGACTCCTTCCAGAATCTCGCCCTTGGTGACGACCCGACCCGCCTTCTGCATGAGCAGCCTAAGCAGGTCGAGTTCGGTCCCGGTGAGCTCGATCCGGTCCTCGCCCCGCCGGACCTCGCGGGTACTCATGTCCAAGCTCAAATCGCCGACGACCAGGCAGGACGCAGTGTTGCGACTGGCCAGCCCCGCTCGCCGGACCAGGCCCTGCAGCCGCGTCAACACCTCCTGAAAGCTGAACGGCTTGGTCACGTAGTCGTCGCCACCGGCAGCCAAGCCGGCAATACGATCCTCGACGGCGCTACGGGCCGAAAGGAACAGCACACACAGCTCGGGTTGAGCCCGCCGCATCTCGTGCAGCACCTCCAGCCCATCTCGGTCGGGAAGGTTGATGTCCAGGACGACAACGTCCGGCTGCAGCTCCTGCCTCATCCGGATCGCCGACCGCCCGTCGTACACGCTGGTGGCCTGCCAGCCCTCCAGCCGGAGCATGTCGGCTATGACGTCGGCCAACTGTCGTTCATCGTCGACGACCAGGGCGCGCAGAGGATCGCCCGGCCCGCGCACGGCCGGCAACTCCAGGACGGAAGTCGGGTAAGCGACCATCATCGTTGTGGAATCCTTTTGAGCAGAATCAGACTGCCGTTCGTCCGGTACCTTCTGACCGCTTGCTGGCATCGTACGGTGATCCTGTCCTGTCGTTGTTACGTTCAGGCGCAACTGAGCTGCAGGCGGGGTCCCTGGGTGCTACTGCCTTGGCGCGAGAAGTAGGCCGCCGCGTCACCGCTGCCGGTTTTGACGCGGAAGCTGTAGGTGCCATCGCCGGTGACCGCCGAGGTCACATCGACGGAAACAGTTTCGCCGAGAGCCACCGGGCCGAGGCTGGCCAGTGGGCCGCCGACGCTCAGCGGGGCGTTGGACCAGTTGACGCTCGATTCGGTCCAGGCCGTTCCGTCGGCCAGGTAGACGTCGCCGCCCTTGATCGAATTGTTGTTCGTGCCGGTACCCACCGTCATGACCAGCTGCGCCCGGCTCAGGGTGCATCCGGAGGTTCCGGTTACCACGAATTTCACGACGAAGTCGTCCACCGGAACGCCGTCGGCCGTGAGACGGGTAGTGCGCCCGGCGTTGGCGTTCGGGTCCGTTGCGTCGATGGTCGCATCGTCGGTGGCCAGGACGATCACATCGGGTTGTCCGCCGCTGGCCGGAGTGGTCGCGCTGGCCGGGGTGCTGGCGCTGGACACGTTGCCGGCGGCGTCAACCGCCTGCACGGTGTAGGAGTAGGTAGTAGCGGGGTTGACCGTGTTATCGACATAGCTGAGCGCCGAGGCGGCCACTGTTGTCAGCGCAGAGCCATCACGGGCCAGTCGATATCCCGTCACTCCTACGTTGTCCGAACTGGCCGACCAGGCCAGCTTGATCGAGGTCGAGCTGGTCGCGGTCGCCGTCACCGAGGCCGGCGTCGACGGTGCAGTGGTGTCCGTGCCCGTCCCGACCGACGCGGCGGAACTGTCGACGGACTGATTGCCCGACAGGTCATGAGCCCGAA
>Ga0207658_10001577_pt1 | contig 17634 bp, 17 predicted proteins | sample KBSS33metaG_FD_184322 | JGI IMG/M metagenome (GOLD analysis project Ga0207658, IMG submission 184322) | Switchgrass rhizosphere microbial communities from Kellogg Biological Station, Michigan, USA - KBS S3-3 metaG (SPAdes) (version 2) | ecosystem: Host-associated > Plants > Roots > Rhizosphere...
GCGATCGCCCTGCGTCCGCGCACTGGGCAGAGCGAACTTCGCGCAGGCGAGCGGCGATTGTCTGGACGGGGTGAGCCGTCGACGTTGCAGTTCCTGCGAATCTCGACGCGCGCATCCGCCACGCAACGCCGGCATCGCGCCGCGACAACTTCGAAACATTCCGATCCGACGTGTCGGGGCGAAACCGTGACGAAGGATGCATACGCATCTATACTTTTCGCATGCAACTTCCGGCACCTCCTTGCCTGCGTCCGCAACGGCGCGACGAGCCGCCGGCGTGGCAAGGTCGGGCGAGCGCGCCGCTCGTGGTGCGCACCGTGCGCCACGGCGCGGAGACGCTTGCCTGGCGCCGGCGTGCGGTGCGGGTCGACGTCGACGTCTACGTCGTCGGTCGCGACGAACCGGCGGTTCTCGGCGCGGAAGCGGAGACGGAGCCGCTGCGGGTCGAGCTGGCCCTGGACGACGGCACCGGCGAGCTCGAAGGCGACTTCACCCCGGCGACCCGCTCGATGGACGGCGCCGTCGGTTCTGCGCTCGCCGCGGCCGCCCGCCAGCGCCCGGGAGCGCGCCGCATCGTCGTCGGCGGCGCGGCGGCGGCAGCGCTTCGCGACGATCTCGCCGCCGAGGAGCGAGCGCTGCGCGCGCGCGCAGATCGCATCGCCTGCGCCAAGCCTGCGACCCGCGAAGCGCTCTTTCGCCGCCTTCTCCTCAGCGCAGATTTCATCCAGAGCCATTTCGCGGAGCCGCTCAACGTCGAGCTGCTCGCGGCGGTGTCGAACCTGTCTCCGTTCCACTTCGCGCGTCTGTTCTCGGTGGTGATGGACGAGACGCCGCATGCGTTCCTGACGCGCAAGCGCATCGCCGTCGCGCGCCGCCTGATCGACGCGGGGCTCGGCCGCGGCGACGCCGCCGAGCGCGCCGGCTTCGGCTGCCGGTCGACGCTCTTTCGCCATCTACGGGGGGCCGCCAGCGCGCGGTCGTGATGCCTGTGCTGCCACTTCTTCTCGTCATCACCGCCGACCGCGTCATCGCCGAGCCGCTTCGCCACGACGTCGCCGCGGCCGGCTTCAAGGCGTACTACGTCGAGACGCTCGACTCCGCGCTCGGCGTCGTCGCGCAATGGCAATTCGATGCGGTCCTGCTGCACGCGCAGGGATTCGAGGATGCCCTGCCGCACATGCTCGGCAGGCTGCGCGACGACGTCGGCGTGCCGACCCTGCTCGTCCTCGACCACGGCGATGAGGAGCGTCAGCTGCAGGCGCTCGAGGCGGGAGCGAGCCAGGTGCTCGTCGAGCCGACGTCGATGCGCATCGTCGCTGCCCAGCTGCGCCGCCTGATCGACGTCTCGCACCCGCGCCTTCCGCACGAAGCCGCCGAAGTCCGCTTCGGGCCGCTTCGCCTCGACCCGCGCCGCGCCGCGGCGACGATCGGCCACGTCCAGCTCGCCCTCACCAGCGGCGAGTTCGAGCTGCTCCTGCTTCTGGCCTCGCGGCCGGGCGACCTGGTCCATCGCGAGACGATCGCGCGAACGCTCGGACGCACCAGCAACGCCGAGACCCGGCGCAGCGCCGACATGCACGTCTGCCGCATCCGCAGGAAGCTGCGCGAAGTGGCCGGCCACGGGCTCGTCGTCGACACCGTCTACGGGCGTGGGTACCTGCTGCGGATGGGCACACCGGCGCACGAGTCCGAAGACCACCACGCGGCCGAGTGGTCGGTATGAGCGCCCACGCGCTCGCCGGCGCCGGCGCGTCGTCGATCGATGTGCCTGCATCTATACTGGCGCCGATGGATCTGGTCGACCAGCTCAGCCCGCGCGGATTCGACTGCCTGTGCGGCAATCTGCGCATGGCCGCGCGCGCCGTCTCGAGCGTCTACGACCGCCATCTCGCCGCTGCCGGCGTCCAGTCGAGCCAGATGGCGGTGCTGTGGGCGGTTTCGAACGCACAGGGAATGACGGTCAAGCAGCTCGCCGCGCGGATCGCCATGCACGAGACGACGCTGATCAGGAACCTGCGCGTCCTCGAGCGCGAGGGCTGGGTCGCGCTCGAGGTCGGCAGCGAGGATCGGCGCCAGCGCATCCCGTCGCTCACCCGCGCCGGCCGCTCGGTGTTCGGCAAGGCGCTGCTCGGCTGGAAGAAGGCGCAGGCGGAAATCGCCGGCTTCCTCGACGACAAGATTCCCGAGACCAACCGCAAGCTGGTGCGCCTGACGCGCGCGATCTGGAACGACTGAAGCCGGCAGCGGCTTGCGCGGGCGGCGCGGACGATGCAAGCCGCCACGCCCGGGGGCGCACCGCAGCGTCGGAAAGCCCCCACACGACGCCACGAGCGCACCCGACAGACGCCCGCTCGCCCAGCTCGTACCTTGTCTCCTTCATTGCCAGGAGACACCATGAAGAATTTCTCGCTGGTCGCGATTGGCGCGGCCACGATCATGACCGGCTGTGTTGCCTATCCGGTCGATACGTACCATGATCGTGGCGATCGCAGCGCCTATCGTGACCACGACCGGCGCTACGACCGTGACGATCGCCGCAACGAATGGCGTGAGCACGACAGAGACCGCAAAGACAACGACCGGGACGGTGACCGGCGCGATTGGCCGGCCCGCCCTTGAACGGAAAGGTCCCATAAAGATGGAAGCTCTCGACCCCACGGCGTGGCGCGCGCGTTGCGCGCAGCGAATGGCCGAACTCGACCCCGACCTCACCCGAAGCGAGGTCGAGCGCCTTGCCCAGGACGTCTATGCCTTCGAGCGCACCCGCGCCATGGAGCCGGAGGCTGCCGCCGAATTCGTCTCGATCGAGATGAGTCGCCCGGAGCGGCCGCCGTTCGAGCGGCGCTCGGTGCCGCGCGGTCGCGAAGCCGGCGTCGTCTAGCGCAGCCAGCGGGCGGCGATCCGGTCGTACTCGCCGCTCGCCTTGGCGAGGTGCAGCCACTGGTCGACCCACGCCTTGAAGGCGACGTCGCCGCGCGGCAGCAGCCAAGCCATCTCGCCGTACTGGAGCGGCTTGTCGGGATTGACGGCGCACAGGCCGGGGCGCAGCCGTTGCTGGACGATGGTCTCGGCCGACTCCGAGATCATGACGTCGGCGTTGCCCTTCAGGATCTCGTCGAAGATCGTCGTGTTGTCGTTGTAGATGACGATCTTGGCGCTCTTGAAGTTGGCGCGCGCGAAGCGCTCGTTGCTGCCGCCGGGGTTCTCGATCACGGTCACGGTCGGCTTGTCGATGTCGGCGACGGTCTGGTACTTGGCGACGTTCTCGCAGCGCGTGATCGGCGCCTTGCCGTTGATCATGTAGGCCTGCGAGAAGAAGGCCGTCTTCTGGCGGTCGAGCGTCACCGAGATGCCGCCGACGGCGACGTCGCACTTTTCGATGAAGTCCTTCATCAGCGTCGGCCAGGCCGATTTCACGAACACCGGCTCGGCGCCGAGGGCCTTCGCCGCGGTCTGGACGAGGTCGACGTCGAGCCCCTCGAACACTCCCTCCGACTTCTGCAGCGCGAACGGCGTGTAGTCGCCCGGCGTGCAGACGCGGAGCTTGCCGCTCTTTTGCACTGCGTCGAGACGCGACGGCACCGCCTCCTGGGCCAGCGCCGGCAGCGCGAGCAGAAGCGGCACGACAATTCCCCACCACCGTCTCGACATGAAACCTTCTCCCTGTGCATCCGGTCGCGCGCGGTCGTCGCGGCCGAGTCTGATCCTAGCGCGCCGCGCCGCGGCCGTGCTGTGCCTCATCGTCTGCGGCGCGGCCGGCGCCTCGTGCCCGCCGGGAACGACGACGAAGCTCGCGCTCCAGATCCTGAAGCAGGTCGAGTGGAAGGTCACCGACGACAACGCGCGCCAGGCGCTCGCGCTCGCCCTGCTCGACTGCCTCGCCTCGCCCGACCCGGAGCTTCGCGACGGGGTCGCCTTCGATGCCATCGCCCACTGGGCTCGCGCCAAGGCCCTGACGCCGGCGACGTTGCAGACGATCCGCACGACCTTGCTGCCGCGCCTCCTCCCGGACGCCGACAGCAACGGCTTTGCCCAGCCGTTCGCCGCCCTGACGCTGGCCGAGGTCGCGCGCGCCGACCGCGTCCAGCCGTTCCTCTCGGACGCCGAGCGCGCCGAGCTCGTGCGCGTCGCAACCACGTACGTGACGACCGTGGCCGACTACCGCGGCTTCGACGCGAGCGAAGGCTGGCGCCACGGCGTCGCCCACGGCGCCGATCTCCTCCTGCAGCTGTCGCTCAACCTCGCGCTCGACCGGGCGCAGCTCGATGCCATCCTGGCCGCGGTCGCCAGCCAGGTAATGCCGGCGAGCGGACACTTCTATGTTTACGGCGAAGGCGAGCGGCTGATGGCGCCGGTGTTCTACATCGGCCGGCGCGGCGCCCTGAGCGGCGCCGAATGGAGCCAGTGGTTCGCCCGGCTCGTCGCGCGGCGCCCGACGGCGGCGCGGCCGACCCAGGCGTCGCTCGCTGCCAACCACGACCTCGCGGCCTTCCTGCTGCCGCTCTACGCCTCGCTGCGCGAGAGCGGCACGCCCGAGATGCAGGCGCAAATGCTCCCCGGCGTCACTGCCGCGATCAAGGCGCTCGACTGAGCCGCGGCCCCGCGCCGCCTCAAGGCGCGCGGGCGACGCTCTGCAGCATCCGCGTCATCAGGTAGAGGCGCGGCGCGATCGAGTCGATCTCGATGTACTCGTCGCGGGCGTGGTAACCCGAGCCGGCGAGGCCGAAGCTCTCGAGGACGACGGCCTTGCCCGACCGCGACGCGTAACCGGCGTCGGTCGCTCCGCCGGTCATCGGATGCAACGCCAGCTCGCGGCCGTCGAGCTCGGCGTAGATCGCTTGCGCCTGGGCGGCTAGCGCGCGCGCTCTCTGGTTGGCAAGGAACCGCGGCCGGCCGACCTGCAGTGTCACCGTCGTTTCAGTGTCGGCGACGAGGTGGCCGGCCTTGACCCTCTCCTGCAACGCGGCGCGGAGCCGATCGTCGGCGCCCGGCGCCGTCAGGCGGACGTCGGCACGGGCGGTCGCTTTCTCCGGGATCTGGTTGCTGACCACGCCCGCCTGCGCCATCGTCCAGTTCAGCTGCGCGCCCGGGATGCCGCGGGCGATGTCGCGGGTCTGCTGCAGCTGATAGGCGAGCTCGATCAGGGCATTGCGTCCCGCCTCGGGCGCGGCCCCCGCGTGCGCCGATCGCCCCTTGACCTCTAGGATTGCGGTCGCCGTTCCCGCGGCGCCGAGCAACAGGCCCTCGGTCCTGGCGACTGCCTTCGCGCCCGTCGGCTCGGCCGAGAAAACGTAGTCGTGCTGCTCGGCGAGCTGCGCGATCGTCTCGCCCGACGTCGTCGAGCCGACCTCCTCGTCGTGGTTGAAGAGCACCGTGAGCTGCGCGTAGTCGCGCCAGCCGGCGTCCTTCAGGATCGCCAGCGAATGGAGGATGACGGCAATGCCGCCCTTGTCGTCGGCAATGCCGGGACCGTAGAGCTTGTTGCCGTCCTGGCGGTACGGTTCGGCGGCGAGCGTTCCGGCCGGGTAGACCGTGTCCATGTGGGCGATCAGCATGAGCTTTTTCGTGCCGGTGCCGCTGAAGCTGCCCTTGACCATCGACCCGGGGCCGCGCGCCGGCGCGATCCGTTCGGTGCGTGCGCCAAGCGCCTGCAGGCGCGCCTCGACATAGCCAGCTATCTTCGCCAGACCGACGGCGTCGGTGCTTCCCGACTCGATGAGCACCATGTCCTTCAGGCTCGCGATGACAGCCGGCTGGGCCGCGTTCGCCGCGGCCCGGAGCGCCGGGTCGGCCGGCGCGGCGCAAGGCGCGGCGGCGGCGACGAGCAGGAGTCCCGCCACGGCGACTCGCGCCGGCGACGGTCTTGAGCAGGTCGAGGCAGGCATGGCGGCTCCGGTGCGATGGACCGGCGGATGGTAGCCAGCCGCCGCGCGCCCGTTGGGCACACCCCTTGCCGAATTTCGCCGAGCGTCGCGCCGCGACGATGTTTCACTGAAGGGGTTGCCATGGCCGACTCGAACGAGCTGTTCGACGTTGACGAGGACAAAGACGCAAGCGACGACGACGCGCCCGCCGCCGGCGCGGTCTCCCTGCTCTCTGCCGACCATGCCGAGGTCAGGCAGATGTTCGAGACCTACCGCCAGCTCGTCGACGAGAACGCCGACGACGAGCAGCGCGGCGAGCTCGCGCGCCGGATCTGCTCGATGCTCACCGTTCACGCCGAGATCGAAGAGGAGATCTTCTATCCGGCGATGCGCGAGAACGTCGACGACGACCTCCTCCTCGACGAGGCCGAGGTCGAGCACGCGGCGGCCAAGGACCTGATCGAGCAAATCGAGGGCATGGACCCGGGCGACGCTCTGTACGACGCCAAGGTGATCGTCCTCGGCGAGTACGTCGACCACCACGCCCAGGAAGAGGAGAACGAGCTCTTCCCGCAGGCAGAGAAGTCGGGGCTCGACCTCGACGACCTCGGCGCCGAGCTGGCCAGCCGCAAGCGCGAGCTGATGGCAACGCTCGCCGACGAGTAGGTCGATCCGCGCTGGCGGCGCGGCGCGCCGATCTCAGGCGGCGTTCTGCGCCGCGACCAGGTCGGCGTCGATCTTCGCCGCGCGCGCGAACGCCGGACGCGACGTGACCCGGCCGATGTAGCCGGCGACGACCGGCGACTCGGGGACGAGCTTGAACATCGTCGTCCAGCGCAGGGCGGTTGCCCAGAGCACGTCGGCGGCGGTGAAGCGTTCGCCGAGCAAGAACGGCCCGGCGGCGAGCTGGTCGGTGAGTGTCTTCAGCATCGTGTCGTAGTCGCCGTACGGCGCGGTCGACGGCGGTGCCGGCTCCCGCTTCATCGAGCGGTCGACCAGCGCCGGCTCGAACGACGAGCCGTAGAAGAAGAGCCAGCGCAGATAGGGGCCGCGCAGCGGATCGCCGATCGCCGGCGTGATTCCTGCCTCCGGATAGAGGTCGGCGAGGTAAGCGTAGACGGCGCCCTGCTCGGTGACGAGCGCGCCATCGTGGACGATCGCCGGCACCTTGCCCATCGGATTGACGGCGAGATAGTCGGCCCGACGCTGCTCGCCCTTCTTCAGGTTCAGGACGTGCAGCTCGTAGTCGGCGCCGAGCTCCTCGAGCAGGATCAGCACGCCGGCGGAGCGCGATTGCGGCGAATGGAAGAACGTGACGTGGCGGTGGGCGGCGGGCATCGACGGGCTCCTTGAACGGATCGATCAGGCTACGCGCGCGAACGCTTCGTCGAGGCGGGCAGCCATCGCCGCCTTGGTGGCGGCGTCGACGAAGCTTGCGTCGAAGCTGTTCTTCGCGAGCGCATACGCATCGGCCACGCCGAGCTGCGGCAGCGCGTCGAAGGTGGCGATGAAGTTGTCGTTGACGTAGCCGCAGAAGTAGGCGGGGTCGTCCGAGTTGATGGTCGCCTTGATGCCGGCGCGCAGCAGATCGGCGAGGTTGTGGTCGGCGAGCCGGTCGAAGACGCGCAACTTGAGGTTCGACAGCGGGCAGACGGTCAGCGCGACGCCCTCGCGCGCGAGCCGCTCGACCAGCCTCGGGCTCTCGACGCAGCGAACGCCGTGATCGATCCGCTCCGCGTGCAGCACGTCGAGGGCGCTCTCGATGTAGGCCGGCGGTCCCTCCTCGCCGGCGTGGGCGACGCGGTGCAGGCCGAGCGCGCCGGCCCGGTCGAAGACGCGCGCGAATTTTTCCGGCGGGTGGCCGCGCTCGCTGCTGTCGAGGCCGACGCCGACGAAGTGCTCGCGCCACGGCAGCGCGGCGTCGAGCGTCGCGATCGCCTCGTCTTCGCTCAGGTGGCGCAAGAAGCACAGGATCAGCGCGCTCGTCACGCCGAGCTCGCGCCGGGCCCGCTCGCCCGCGGCGGCCAGCCCGCGGATGACGGTGCCGATCGGCACGCCGCGCGCGGTGTGCGTCTGCGGGTCGAAGAAGATTTCCGCGTGGACCACGTGGTCGGCGGCGGCGCGGCGGAAATACGCCGTCGCCATCGCCTCGAAGTCGCTCTCGTGCAGGAGCACGCTCGCGCCGGCGTAGTAGATGTCGAGGAAGCTCTGCAGGTCGGTGAAGTCGTACGCCGCGCGCAACGCGTCGACGCTTGGGTAGGCGAGCGCGACGCCGTTCTTCTGCGCCAGCTCGAAGATCAGCTCGGGCTCGAGCGTGCCCTCGATGTGCAGGTGCAGCTCGGCCTTGGGCATCGCGCGCAGCAGCTCGGGCAGGCGCTGGCGCGGGATGCGAGCGAAGTCAGGAAGCATGTCGGGGACGATCCTTCGCTGCTCGGAACGACCGGGCGGGGGCCGCGCGCCGGCGGCCCGCGCCCTCCTCACCTCACTTCTTCTCGCCGCCCGGAACCTGGCCCTCGACGCCCTTGACGAAGAAGTTGATGCCGTCGAGGAACTTGTCGTCGGCGCTGGCGCCGGCGGCGAGCATCTCCTTGCCGTCGTTGCTCGTGATCGGGCCCTTCCAGATCACGAAGCTGCCGTCCTTCAGGCCCGACTTGACGGTCTCGACCTTGGTCTTGACGTCGGCCGGCACCTTCTCGGAGATCGAGACGATGTCGATCGCGCCTTCCTTGACGCCCCACCACGTGTGGCCGCCGCCCTGCCACTTGCCGTCGAGCGCGTCCTGCGTCGCCTTCTTGTAGTACGGCACCCAGTTGATGACCGCCGACGCGAGGTGCGCGTTGGGGGCGTACGCCGTCATGTCGCTGTCCCAGCCGAAGGCGTACTTGCCGGCCTTGCCGGCGGTCTGCAGCACGGCCGACGAGTCGGTGTTCTGCATCAGCACGTCGGCGCCGCCGTTGATGAGCGACTGCGCGGCGGCGGTCTCGTTCGGCGGGTCGAACCACTTGTTGACCCAGACGACCTTGGTCTTGACGTTCGGGTTGACCGACTGCGCCCCCATCGTGAAGCTGTTGATGTTGCGGACGACCTCGGGGATCGGCACCGAGCCGACGACGCCGAGCGTGTTGGTCTTGGTCATGCCGCCGGCGATCACGCCGGCCATGTACGCGCCCTCGTAGGTGCGCGAGTCGTAGGTGCGCATGTTGGGCGCCTGCTTGTAGCCGGTCGCGTGCTCGAACTTGACGTCGGGCGTGTCGCCGGCGACCTTGAGCATCGGCTCCATGTAGCCGAACGTGGTGCCGAAGATCAGCTTGTTGCCCTGGCTCGCCATGTCGCGGAAGACCCGCTCGGCGTCGGCCGCCTCCGGAACGTTCTCGACGTAGGACGTCTGGATCTTGGCGCCGAATTCCTTCTCGATCGCCTTCCTCCCGTTGTCGTGCGCGAACGTCCAGCCGCCGTCGCCGACCGGGCCGACGTACGCGAACGCGATCTTCAGGGCGCCGCTCGCCGGCGCGGCCGGGGCTGCCACCGTGGTCGTCGTGGTGGTGGTGCTCGTCGTGCCGGCGGGCGTCGTCGTGGTCGTCGTCTTCTCTTCCTTGCTGCAGCCAGACAGCATCGCGAGCGCGGCGAGCGAGCCCCATCCCGCGAGTTGGACGAAGGACCGTTTCGAGAGTCGAGTCATGGTGGCTCCAGTGGTGATTTGGCCGGGATGAGGGGGCGCGGCGAAGCGGCGATTATTGCGGCTATCCGGGGAAGAACGGCTTGCCGATCGACGCCGGCATGTTGACGCGGATGAAGGCAGCGTTCCTCGAGATCAGGACGAGCACGAGGATGGTCGCCAGGTACGGCAGCATGGTCAGGAACTGGCTCGAGATCTGCACGCCCTCGCCCTGCAGCTGCAGCTGCAGCATCGTCACGCCGCCGAAGAGGTAGGCGCCGAGCAGCACCCGCGCCGGCCGCCAGGTCGCGAAGGTCGTGAGCGCGAGGGCGATCCAGCCCTTGCCTGCCGTCATTCCCTCGACCCAGAGGTGGGTGTAGACGACCGACACGTAGACGCCGGCGATGCCGCACAGAGCGCCGCCGACGACGAGTGCGGCGAGCCGGATCCTGCGCACCGGATAGCCGAGTGCGTGCGCCGACTCCGGCGATTCGCCGACCGCACGCAGGACCAGTCCGGCGCGCGAGCGATAGAGGAACCAGGCGATCGCGACGGTCAGCGCGATCGCGACGTAGACCAGCGGATGCTGGCGAAAGAGCGCCGGGCCGACGAACGGGAGGTCGCCGAGCACCGGGATGTGGAAGGTGTGCTGCTCGCCGAGCTTTTCCTGCGTGTAGCGGATGCCGACGAAGGCCGAGAAACCGGCGCCGAAAAGGCTGAGGGCGAGGCCGGTGGCGTACTGGTTGGTGTTGAGCCAGATCACTAGGATGCCGAAGGCGGCCGCCAGCACCGCTCCGGCGACGGCGCCGGCGCCGAAGGCGAGCCAGTCGCTGCCGGTGTGGACGGCGGTCGCGAAGCCGGCGATCGCCGCGACCAGCATGATCCCTTCGGCACCGAGGTTGACGACGCCGGCGCGCTCGTTGATGAGGAGGCCCAGCGCCGCGAAGGCGAGCACCGTGCCCGAATTGAGCGTGGCCGCGAGAAGAAGCGCGAACTGGTCCATCAGACGCCCCCGCGGGCCGGCAGCGATGTCGACGCGACGACGGGATTGAGCGGCGCGTCGTCGCCGGGGGCCGCGCTCGCCGGCGCCACGGGCGCGACTCGCGCCGGCTTCCAGCGCAGGCGATAGGCGATCAGGGTGTCGCACGCGAGCAAAGCGAACAGGAGCAGGCCCTGGAACACGCCGGTCAGCGACTTCGGCAGGCCGAGGCGCGACTGCGCGAGCTCGCCGCCGATGTAGAACATGCTCATCAGGATCGCCGAGAAGACGATGCCGACCGGATGGAGGCGTCCGACGAAGGCGACGATGATGGCGGCGAAGCCGTAGCCCGCCGGCACATGCGGCGTCAGCTGGCCGAGCGGCCCGGCGACCTCGAGGCCGCCGGCGAGCCCGGCCATCCCGCCCGAGATCAGCAGCGACGACCAGAGCGCCTTGCGCGACGAGAAGCCGGCGTAGCGCGCCGCCGCCGGCGCGAGCCCGCCGACCTGGAGCTGGAAGCCCGCGTAGGTGCGAAAGAGCAGCACCCAGAACGCGGCGACCGCGGCGAGCGCGATCAGCACGCCGACGTTGACGCGAAAGCCGGTGAAGAGCTTGGGCACCTGCGTCGACTTCAGGAAGGTGATCGTCTGCGGGAAGTTGTAGCCGGCCGGATCCTTCCAGGGGCCGTAGACGAGGTAGTTCAGCAGCTGCTCGGCGACGTAGACGAGCATCAGGCTGACCAGAATCTCGTTGGCGTTGAAGCGGTCGCGCAGCAGCGCCACGACCCCCGCCCAGCACATCCCGCCGACGACGCCGGCGACGATCACCGGGACGAAGAACCAGGCACCCGTCGCCGGCGTCGCCTGCATCGCCACGCCGCTCGCGAACAGGGCGCCGACGATGAACTGCCCTTCGGCGCCGATGTTCCAGACGTTCGAGCGAAAGCAGACCGCGAGGCCAAGCGCGATCAGCAGCAGCGGCGTCGCCTTGACGGCCAGCTCGGTGAGCGCATAGACGCTCTTCACCGGCTCGACGAAGAAGACGGCGAGGCCGCGCAGCGGGTCCTTGCCGAGGAGGAGGAACAGGCACGTGCCGATGACGACGGTGATCGCGAGCGCGATCAGCGGCGACGCGATCGACATCGCCCGCGACGGCTCGGGACGGACCTCAAGCTTCAGCATAGCTCGCGCTCGATCGGCGCTCCCAGAGGCCGCTCATCCATTCGCCGATGCGCTCGATCGTCGCCTCGGCGGTCGCGATGCTCGGCGAGACGCGCCCCTGCGCGATGACGACGAGGCGGTCGCAGATCTCGAACAGCTCGTCGAGCTCTTCGCTGACGACGAGGACGGCACAGCCGGCGTCGCGCAGCGCGAGCAGCTCGCCGCGGATCTGCGCCGCCGCGCCGACGTCGACGCCCCAGGTCGGCTGCGAAACGACGAGCAGCTTCGGCGCGGCGTCGATCTCGCGGCCGACGATGAACTTCTGCAGGTTGCCGCCGGACAGGCTCTTGGCCGCGGACCTCGGACCGCCGGCCTTGACGTTGAAGCGGCGGATCAGCGACTCGGCGAGCGCGGCGACGTCGCCGACGCGGATCCAGCCGCCGGCGCCGACCGCGCGCGTTCGCGTCAGCAGCGTGTTCTGCGCGAGCGAGAGCGTCGGCACCGCGCCGCGGCCGAGCCGCTCTTCCGGGACGAAGTGCAGTCCCGCGTCGCGCCGCGAGCGCGGCGAGGCGCGCGCGATGTCGCGGTCGAACAGCGTAATCGATCCGGCGCGGGAACGCCGATCCTCGCCCGAGATCGCCGCCATCAGCTCCTGCTGGCCGTTGCCCGAGACGCCGGCGATGCCGACGACCTCGCCGGCGCGGACGTCGAAGGAGATCTTCTCGAGGGTGGTGCCGAACGGGTCTTCCTTGGCGAGAGAGAGGTCGCGCACCGCGAGCACGACCGCGCCCGGCTGCGCGGCGCGATGCTGCAGCTGCGGCGGCTCGGCGCCGATCATGAGGCGCGACAGGCTGGCGTTGGTCTCCTGCGTGGGATCGACCTCGCCGGTGACCTTGCCGCCGCGCAGCACCGTGCAGTGATGGCACAACGACCGGATCTCGTCGAGCTTGTGCGAGATGTAGAGGATCGAGCACCCTTCGGCGGCGAGCTTGCGCAGCGTGACGAAGAGCGTCTGCACCGCCTGCGGCGTCAGCACCGACGTCGGCTCGTCGAGGATCAGGAGCTTGGGCGCGGTCATCAGCGCGCGAACGATCTCGACGCGCTGCTTCTCGCCGACCGAGAGCGTGTGCACCGGTCGCACCGGGTCGACGTCGAGGCCGTACTCGCCGGCGACCTTCCTGATCCGTGCCGTGACCTCGGCCAGCGAGAGCGACTTGTCGAGGCCCAGCCACACATTCTCGGCCGCGGTCAGCGTGTCGAACAGGCTGAAGTGCTGGTAGACCATGCTGATGCCGAGCGCCCTCGCCTCGGCCGGCGACGCGACCTCGACGCGGTCGCCGTTCCAGCGAATCTCGCCGGCATCGGGCCGGACCGCGCCGTAGATGATCTTCATCAGCGTCGACTTGCCGGCGCCGTTCTCGCCGAGGACGGCGTGGATCTGGCCCGGCGCGACGCGCAGGCTGACCCGGTCGTTGGCCTTCACCGCCGGGTACGACTTGCTGATGTCGACGAGCTCGAGACGAAGCATCGAAGGATCCGGGGAAGTCAGCCGCCTTCGCGATCGTAATGGGCCCGGCCGGCGACGAAGGTCGTGACGAGGTTGCGTTCGTCGGCCAGCGTCATCCAGGCGAACAGGCGCTCATGCAAGGTGCGGGCCACGGCGGCGCGCCGGGTCGCCACGGCGCCGACCGCGGTGTCCCAGACGCAGACGTCCGCCAGGGTGCCGACGTCGAACGAGCCGATCTCGCCGTCGAGGCCGAGCGCCGCTGCTGCGCCGCGCGTCGCCGCGTGCAGCGCCTTCCACGCCGTCAGCCGCTCGCCCGCGAGGGCCTGGATCTTGTAGGCATCGGCCATGTTGCGCAGCATCGACAGGCTCGTTCCGCCGCCGACGTCGCTGGCCAGGCTGACGCGGACGCCGGCCGCCTCGGCGGCGCGCCAGCCGAACAGGCCGCTGCCGAGGAACAGGTTCGACGACGGCGAGTGGGCGATCTGGGCGCCGGCCGCCGCGATCGCGGCGCGATCGGCATCGTCGAGCCAGATGCCGTGCGCGAACACGCTCTTCGCATGGAGCAGGCCGACCGCCGTGTAGACGTCGAGGTAGCTGCGCGCTTCCGGGAACAACTCGTGCACCCAGCGCACCTCGGCCCGGTTCTCGGCGACGTGCGTCTGCAGGTATAGCGAAGGGTCGGCGCGGCAGAGCCGACCGGCGAGCGCGAGCTGCTCGCGCGAGCTGGTCGGCGCGAAGCGGACGGTCACGGCGTAGGCCAGACGGGAGCGACCGTGCCAGCGCGCGATCAGCGCCTCCATCTCGCGCTCGGCAGTGGCGACGTCGTCGACGAGGTCGGCCGGCGCGTTGCGGTCCATCAGCACCTTGCCGGCGATGACGCGCATGCCGCGCGCCTCGGCGGCGGCGAAGAGCGCATCGACCGACGTCGCGTGGACGGTCGGGAAGACGACCGCCGAGGTCGTTCCGTGCGCGAGCAGCGCATCGAGGAAGTGCGCCGCGCCGGCTTCGGCATGCGCACTGTCGGCGTGGCGAGCCTCGGCCGGGAAGGTGTGCGTCGTCAGCCAGTCCAGGAGCTCGCTGCCGTAGCTTGCGATGACGTCGATCTGCGGGCTGTGCACGTGGGTGTCGACGAAGCCCGGCAGGACGAGGCGGCCGCCGTGGTCGTGACGCTGCCAGCCCTCGCCGGGCGGCTCGGCCTGGACGGCGACGATGCGGTCGCCCTCGGCGAGCAGCCAGTGATCGGGCCGAAAGCGCACCGCCGGCGAATCGACGTCGCCCCAGGCCGGCTCGGCGCTGAAGTCGAGCAGGTCGCCGTGAATGGCGATGCGCGCCGGGGTGGCAAGGCGGGGTGGCATGCGAATCGCGTGTATACCATCGGTGTCAGCCATGTCGATCCGTCCGATGTCGAGCCGTCCGATCCGCTTCTTCCACCGCGGCGCGGTCGTCGAGGTCGACGGCGCCGCGCCGACGCGCACCGTCCTCGACTGGCTGCGCGAGGACGCGCGCTGCACCGGCACCAAGGAAGGCTGCAACGAAGGCGACTGCGGTGCCTGCACGGTCGTCATCGGCGAGCTCGCGCCCGCCGGCGTGGCGAGCGACGACATCGTCGGCGGGCTGCGCCTGCGCGGCGCCAACGCCTGCATCCAATTCCTGCCGACGCTCGACGGCAAGGCGCTCTTCACGGTGGAGGACCTGCAAGGCGCTGAAGGCGCGCTCCATCCGGTGCAGCAGGCGATGGTGGCGTGCCACGGCTCGCAGTGCGGCTTCTGCACCCCCGGCTTCGTGATGTCGCTCTGGGCGACCTACCAGCACCATGGTGCCCGCGGCACCCGGCCTTCGCGCCAGCAGATCGCCGACGAGCTGTCGGGCAATCTCTGCCGCTGCACCGGTTACCGCCCGATCCTCGATGCCGGCGAGCGGATGTTCGACCTTGCCGCGGCGCCGCTCGACGCCGCGCCGGTGGTCGCCGCGCTGACCTCGCTGCGCGACGCCGCGCCGCTGCGAAGCGTCGGCGCGAACGGCGCCGAATTCATCGCGCCGCGCACGCTCGACGACTTCGCCGCGGCCCTTCTGACCCGGCCCGATTCGCGCATCCTGGCCGGCTCGACCGACATCGGCCTGTGGGTGAACAAGATGTTCCGCGACCTGCCCCGCCTCGTGTACATCGGCGCGGTCGACGAACTGAAGCGGATCGACGAGCGCGACGGCGTTCTCTCGATCGGCGCGGGAGCGTCGCTCGAGGACGCGTGGCGCGCGCTCGTCGCGCGCTGGCCGACGCTCGCCGAGATGTGGCTCCGCTTCGCCGGCATGCCGCTGCGCCACACCGGGACGATGGGCGGCAACGTCGCCAACGGCTCGCCGATCGGCGACTCGGCGCCGGTGCTGATGGCGCTCGACGCGTCGCTCGTCCTGCGTCGCGGCGAAGCGACCCGGCGCGTCCGTCTCGCCGACTTCTACACCGGCTACATGAAGAACCTGCTCGCGCCGAGCGAGTTCGTGCAGGCGATCGAGGTGCCGCTCGCGTCGCGGGCGACGCTGCGCGCGTACAAGATCTCGAAGCGCTTCGACTGCGACATTTCCGCGGTCTGCGCCGGGCTGGCCATCGAGCTCGACGCCGACGGCACGGTGGCCGCGGCGCGGCTCGCGTTCGGCGGCATGGCAGCGACCGTGCAGCGCGCGGCGCGCGCCGAAGCTGCGCTCGTCGGCGCGGCGTGGGACGAAGCCGTCGTCACCGCCGCTCAGGCCGCGCTGGCCGGCGACTTCGTCCCTCTCACGGACATGCGGGCGAGCGCAGCCTACCGCCTGCAGGTCGCGCAGAACCTGCTCAGGCGCTTCTGGCTCGAGACGCGAACGAACGCGCCGCTCGCGGCGGACGAGTCGAGCGTGTGGAGCGCGATGGCGCATGTCCTTCCCACGCCGCGCGCCGAGGCGACGCCGTGAACCGCTCGCTCGATCCGCAGTGGCTGCGCCCCGCTGCAACGCCCGCCGGCGCGACGACACCGACCGCGGCCGGGACCGGCGTCGGCGCTGCGCTGCCGCACGAGTCGGCGCACCTGCACGTCGCCGGCGCTGCACCCTACGTCGACGACCTGCCCGAGCTCGCCGGCACGCTGCACGCGGCGCTCGGCCTCTCGCCGGTCGCGCACGGCCGCCTCGTCGCCGTCGATCGCGAGCGCATCGCGGCGATGCCGGGCGTCATCGCGGTGCTGGTCGCCACCGACATTCCCGGCGCGAACGACTGCGGGCCGGTCGTCCACGACGATCCGATCCTCGCCGACGGCGTCGTCCACTACCTTGGCCAGCCGGTGTTCGCGGTGATCGCCGAGACGCGCGACCTCGCGCGCCGCGCCGCCGCGCAGGCCAAGGCCGCGCTGACGATCGAGCCGCTCGCGCCGATCCTGACGCCGGTCGAGGCGCACGCCGCGAAGAGCTACGTCCTGGCGCCGATGCACCTGGCGCGCGGCGATGCGCGCGCTGCCATCGCCGCCGCGCCGCATCGGCTCGCCGACACGCTCGAGGTCGGCGGCCAGGAGCAGTTCTATCTCGAGGGGCAGATCTCGTATGCGGTGCCGCGCGAGGACCGCGGCATGCTCGTCCACTGCTCGACGCAGCATCCGAGCGAGATGCAGCACCTGGTCGCCAGCTGCCTCGGCCTGCAGTCGCACCACGTCCAGGTCGAGTGCCGGCGCATGGGCGGCGGCTTCGGCGGCAAGGAGTCGCAGTCGGCCCTCTTCGCCTGCGTCGCCGCGATCGCGGCGAGGAAGCTCGGCCGGCCGGTCAAGCTTCGCCTCGACCGCGACGACGACTTCCTGATCACCGGGCGGCGCCACTGCTTCCACTACGAGTACGAGGTCGGCTACGACGACGACGGCAGGATCCTCGGCGCCGAGCTGACGATGGTCTCGCGCGCCGGCTTCTCGGCCGATCTCTCGGGCCCGGTGATGACGCGCGCGATCTGCCACTTCGACAACGCGTACTGGCTGCCCGACGTCGCGATCCACGGCTACTCGGGCCGCACCAACACGCAGAGCAACACCGCGTTCCGCGGCTTCGGCGGGCCGCAGGGCGCGATCGCGGTCGAGAACATCGTCGACTCGGTCGCGCGCGCGCTCGGCAAGGACGCGCTCGACGTTCGTCGCGTCAATTTCTACGGGCCGAGCCCGCGGCCGGGCGCGCCAGGCGAGCGCAACGTCACCCCGTACGGCCAGGTCGTCGACGACAACATCGTCGCCGAGCTCGTCGCCGAGCTGGAAGGGACGAGCGGCTATCGCGCGCGCCGCGACGAGATCGCCGCGTTCAACGCGTCGAGCGAGGTCCTCAAGCGCGGCCTGGCGCTCACTCCCGTCAAGTTCGGCATCTCGTTCAACCTCGTCCACCTCAACCAGGCGGGCGCGCTCGTCCACGTCTACGGCGACGGCTCGGTGCTCGTCAACCACGGCGGCACCGAGATGGGCCAGGGGCTCAACACC
>Ga0207658_10001582_pt1 | contig 17576 bp, 15 predicted proteins | sample KBSS33metaG_FD_184322 | JGI IMG/M metagenome (GOLD analysis project Ga0207658, IMG submission 184322) | Switchgrass rhizosphere microbial communities from Kellogg Biological Station, Michigan, USA - KBS S3-3 metaG (SPAdes) (version 2) | ecosystem: Host-associated > Plants > Roots > Rhizosphere...
TATATGTCAATATAATTGACATGTTCGACGGTGAAGACGCTCCCCTGGGCTATCTGCTCAACCGGGTCGCCACTGCCCTGCGCGCCGAGATCACCACCAATGTTCTTGACCCGCTTGGCCTGACGTTCCCGCAGTTCGTCTGCCTACGAATGGTGGACAACCGCCCCGGCATGTCCAACGCCGAGATGGCGCGGTTCGTCGGGGTATCGCCACAGGCGATGAACATCGTGGTGCGTGCGCTGCAGGACCGCGAGCTGATCACCCGGCCGTCGACCGTCGCGGCCGGGCGGTCCCGGCCCACCGAACTGACCCGGTCCGGCCACACCCTGCTGAGCAAGACCGTCGCCGGAATCCACGCCGCCGAGGACGCCCTGCTGGCCGACCTGAGCCCGACCCAGCGCCGGCAGTTCCGCGACACGCTGACCAGCCTGGTACCGCCCGAATAGCGGCGATCAGAGAATCGCGGCAGCGACGATCAGACCGAACGCCAGGTACGAGGCCGCCACGTCGAGCACAACCGGGGAGAACTTCTCCTCATGGAGCATCTCGCCGATGTCGAGACCCTTGACGGCGCCGATGAGGCGCACCGAGAGCGCTTGCGCCGCAATGCCGACGAGGCCGAAGACCAGCGTCTTGATCAGGCCGCCCGCCAGGTCACCCGACGAGCTGTAAATGGCGAGCACCACGATGAAGGCCATCGACACCACACCGGAGGCGGCCACCGCCGCGGCGTTGGGCCGCCCCGAGCGGACCAGTTCGCGCAGCGGCCCCGGCGTAGTCCAGTCGATCACGAAGAAGCCGAGGATCATCAGTGCGCCGCCGGCGATGGCGTAGAGCGCGATGGCCGATGCGCCGTGCCCGACGATCGACCAGTAGTCGTTGCCAAGAGCGGTGAGGGTCATGAAGTTCGTTTCCTTCCGGTCACTGCGGGATGCGATGGGGCACAAAGGCTGCGCCGTTGTCGGTGACCAGACCCGAGGTCTCTCGGATACCGAGTCCGGCCGATTCGTCGCCGACGATCCAGGCGCCCAGAGCGGGACGCATGTCGTCGAACTGCGGTAGCGGATCGAGCAACTGGTAGACGTAGCCCTCTTCGCCGTACACGCCGCCGGTCTGCGTTTCGTATCCCGCGCCGACGATCGTGACGTTCGCCCCTTCGCGTCCGAGTTTGGGCTTGCGGACGTATTCGGTCAGCTCGTGCGGATCATCGATGTACGCCGGAAGCAGATTCGGGTGTCCCGGGTACATCTCCCACAGCACCGCCAGGATGGCCTTGTTGCTCAGTAGCGACTTCCACAGTGGCTCGATCCACATGGTCTCCGGCAGGGATTCGGCTGCGTAGCGGCCGAATTCGTCGTCCAGCACCCATTCCCACGGATACAGCTTGAACAGCGTCGAGATCGGGGCGTCTTCCAGATCGACGAAGCGATTCAGATCCCGGTCCCAGCCCAGTTGCTCGATGGCCAGGCCCACGGTGTGCAGTCCGGCCTCGGCGGCGCACTCCTGCAGGTAGGCCAGCGTGACGTTGTCCTCGCCGCTGGTGTCCGCCGACGACCAGGTGAAGTGGGTTTCGTTGCCGGGCAGCCGGTCCTGGATTTCCTTCCACCGCTCCACCAGCTTCTCGTGCAGCGAGTTCCACTGGTCGTCGGCGGGAAAGACGTCGGTCTTCCAGTACCACTGCAGGATCGCCGCTTCCAGCAGCGACGTCGGGGTGTCGGCGTTGTACTCCAGCAGCACCGGCGGTCGGCGGCCGTCGTACCGCAGATCGAAGCGGCCGTACAGGTGCGGATCGCTACGCCGCCAAGACTTTTCGATGTGCGGCCAGCTCCACTCCGGGAGCCCGAAGTCGCGGTAACGCTCGGTCAGCACGATGTTCTCGACAGCTTCCAGGCACATCGAGTGCAGCACCTCGACCGAGGCCTCGATCGAGAGCACCTCGTCCATGTCGAACACGTAATGCACCGACTCGTCCCAATACGGGCGGGCATTGCCGTGCGCATCGGTGGCAGGGGTGTCGAAGCACATGCCCTGACTGGCAATGATCTGCTGCCACCCCGGCCGCGGGGCGTGACGTTCGCGCCGCATCAGCTTCCGGAGCTTCCGTGGCTCGACGAACCGAAGCCGCCGCGCGATATCGACGATCCGGACTTCGAGATGGAGGTGCCGGATTTGGTTGTGGCCGTAGTGCCTTTCGGCAAGGTCAGGGTGCCACCGTGCGCGACGCTGCCGACGCCGGTGTTGGAGCCGCCGTAGTAGTAGCGGTACGGCGATCCCATATACAAGAACGTGCTGCCGCCGCCGTAGTTGGTGCCGTTGCTGCAGTAACTGTCCGGCACCACTTCGTTGCTGCCGTCCTTGACGCAGGAAGCGCTGATCTGATCGTCGCGGTGGAAGATCGCATAGCCGGCGGCGACGACCGCGACCACACCGACGCCGACCGCCGAGCCGATGAGCACCTTCTTGCCGGTCGCCGCGCGCTTGCGAGCCTTCTCGGCCTTCACCCGCTCGATCTCTTCTTCGGCTTCGCGTGCCTTCTGCGCCTTGTCCCGGGCGCGCGCCTCACCGACGGTCGGCTGGCGCGGTTTGGCCGTGGCCGGGTCCTGCCAGCGGACCGAGCCCTGTGGGTCCCCCGGGGGCGGCGGAAATTCGGGGGTGGGATTCGTCGGCGGGGGCACCTGCGGCACGGCCGGTCCGGACCCCGGGACGGGATCGGGCCCGCTACCTTGAGCCGACGACTTCCACGGCTGCCTCTGCGCCCCATCCTCGGGCCCGACGGTCATGCACACCCCCAATTGACGCAACCTGTGAGACAGCATAAGGGTGGCTGCCCGACAAAGCGGCCGTTGGCACTGGTTCCATGACGCGAAGTTCGGGCGGCCACCGCAGTCCGAGCAGCGTCAACGTGCCGCGAGCGACGGCCAACCGATCTCTCGCTCGAGCTCGAAGGCCAGCGCCAGGAGCGTGGCCTCCTGCCCGGCCGCCGCCCCGAACATCATGCCGACCGGCAGTCCCGAGGCGGACTGGGCCAGCGGCAGCGAAACCGCCGGTGCTCCACTGGCATTCTGCAGCGGCGTGAAGCCGACCCAGTCGATCAGCCGCGACATGACCTGGTCGTAGTCAGCGGTCGGGTCCAGGTGCCCGATCGGCGGGGTGACCTCGCTCAGCGTCGGGGTCAGCACCACGTCGTAGTCGCGGGCAAGGCGCGCCGGGATGCGCCGGGACGCAGCCAACCGGGCGATGGCGGCCGGTACGCGGTGCAGATTGCGCGCGGCGTCGGCCTCCAGACCCAGGGTCAGGTTGTCCAACTTGCCGCGGTCGAAGCTGGGGCCGAAAGTGCGCTTTCCGCCGCGGACCAGAGCAAAGGCCAGGAAGGCCCAGTAGAGCAGGAAGTCATCGCGGAACCGCTCCGGCGCCGGGTTGCCGATCTCGGTGACGCGGTGGCCGAGCTCTTCCAGCCGGGCCGCCGTCTGCATGGTCAGCGCCCGGATCTCCGGGCTGGCATCTCGGCCGATCGAGCTGGTGCACACCGCGACGCGCAGCCGGCGCTGCCCTGGCGCGGTGACGTCGCCGATCGCCGGCAGTTTCGGGTTCCGGTAGACGCGCTCGGCCTCCCGGTAGAACGCCGCAGTGTCGCGGACGCTGCGGGTGAGGACGCCATTGGCGACGATCTGCAGCGGCATCCGGGTCTCCCGGTCCACCGGCAGCCGGCCACGGGTGGGCTTGAGACCGACCAAACCGTTGCAGGAAGCCGGGATTCGGATGGAGCCGCCACCGTCATTCGCGTGCGCGATGGGCACCACACCGGCCGCGACGAACGCCCCCGAACCAGATGACGACGCACCGGCGGTCACCGTGGTGTCCCATGGATTGCGCACGGGGCCGAGGCGGGGATGCTCTGCCGAGGCGCTGAAACCGAACTCCGACATCTGCGACTTTCCCAGGGCCACCAGTCCCGTCGACAGATACAGGCGCGCCCACGCCCCGTCCGACGGCATCGGCCTTGGCACCCAGGCGTCGGCACCCTGCATGGTCGGCCAGCCCGCAACCGCGACGTTGTCCTTGATGAACGTCGGAACACCATCGAAGAATCCGCCGAACGGTCTTGGTGCGCCTGCCTTTTCGGCAGCCTGCTCGAAGGCCTCGTACGCCATTCCGTTCAGTTCGGGCTGCGCCTTTTCGGTCCGGGCAATCGCGGCCTGCACCACCTCGGCGGCCGACACCGCACCGCCGCGGATCGCGTCGGCGACACCGACCGCGTCGAGGTCGCCGAGGGCGTCGTCACCGAATGTACTGATGCGTGTCATGGCGCGACGTTAACAGCGCCGCATCCCGCAGCGCAGTACCACCGGCGTGCCTTACCCCCAGATTTCACGTTGTGAGTCCGGACACGGGCTGCACGCGCCATTGATCGCGCTGCGTAAACACGTAGTTTCCCCGGCGTAACTTTCCATTTGAACTAGTGCCATATGGAAGTAATTGGTGCTAACTTTCGTCCGACCCGGCTGCTGCAGGTCGCAGACCGGTCCGGTCATCGGCGCCCGCATCCGACCTGTGCCTGATGCCTTGCATCACTGGCGATTACGACGGATTCGACAGGACATGTTTTCATGACTACCGAGCAATCCCTAGACGAAGTTCAGGACCACCCGATGGCCGCGGCGCGCATCGGCCCGTGGTCCCGCTTCGTCACCTGGGCCAATCAGGACACCATCGAGGACTTCTCACTTCGCTACGCGCCCAAGTCTTTTCGCAAATGGTCACCGATGGCATGCGCCGTCGCCGCATTGGGCGGCATCGCCTATCTCGCCGATTACTCCATCGGTGCCTCGATCGCCGTGACGCACGGCTCTGCCAGCGCGATCGTCGCCATCCTGGTCGCGGCAGTCACCATCTTTCTGACCGGCATCCCGATCGCCTACTATGCCGCCAAGTACAACATCGACATGGATCTGCTAACGCGCGGTGCAGGTTTCGGATATTTCGGCTCGACCCTGACCAGCCTCATCTACGCCAGCTTCTGCTTCATCTTCTTCGCCCTCGAGGGCTCGATCATGGCGCAGGCGATGAAACTGGCATTCGGCATTCCGCTGGCGCTCGGCTACATCATCGGCTCGCTGATCATCATTCCGCTCGTGCTCTACGGCATGACCGCCCTGGCCAAGTTCCAGGTCTGGACCCAGCCGTTGTGGCTGATCCTGTTCGTCGCACCCATCGCCTTCATCGCCACCGCAGATCCGGCAGGCTTCCACGGGTTCTTGAGCTGGGCCGGCAACGGCGGCAGCGAGCAGGTGACGGCCATCGGAGTCGGGGCGGGCGCCGGCGTGGCACTTTCCCTCATCGCCCAGATCGGTGAACAGGTCGACTATCTGCGCTTCATGCCCGAAAAGTCGGAGACACCGCCGCTGCGATGGTGGGGTGCGGTACTCGCCGCCGGACCGGGCTGGGTGATTCTCGGTGCGGCCAAACAGATTTGCGGCGCCTTCCTGGCCTTCTATGTCGCGGGGAAGGTCGGTTTCACAGCCGCCACCGAACCCATCGAGCAGTTCCTCGGCGGCTTCGGTTCGGTGATCCACAACGACGTCGCCGCCCTCGCATTGGCAACGCTGATGGTGTTGCTGTCCCAGGTGAAGATCAATGTCACCAACGCATACTCGGGCTCGCTGTCCTGGTCGAACTTCTTCAGTCGGATTCTGCATGTCCACCCGGGCCGGGTGGTGTACCTCGGTCTGCATATCGCCATCGCGCTGGCGTTGATGCTCAGCGACATGTTCGCCGTGCTCAACACCATCCTGGGGTTCTACTCCAACGTCGCGATCGCCTGGGTCGGCGCGATCGTCGCCGATCTGGTGATCAACAAGCCACTGCTCAAGCTCAGTCCGTCCTACGTCGAGTTCAAGCGGGCCTATCTCTACAGCATCAATCCGGTCGGATTCGTCTCGATGCTGGTGGGTTCGGTGTTCTCGATCATGGCCTTTTACCACGCTTTCGGGGATTTCCTGGCGGCCTGGTCGCCGTACCTGGCGCTGACGCTGGCCTTCGTGCTGTCGCCGGTGATCTGCATCGCGACCAAGGGCAAGTACTACCTGGCCCGCCGCAATCCACTTCGTGAGGAGATCGAGAAGGAGCCGCTGTGGGCGGGTCAGACCCTGCTGGACGTGGTCGACCAGAAGCGGTACGAACTGCCGGACATGGTGCACGACTGCCCTTTTCATCACGGCACCGTGTCCTCGCTGACGTGCACGCTCACGAAGGACTGCCATGACATGTGCAAGAAGGAGGGTTACACCGATTCGGTGACCGCCGAGGTACTGAAAACTGCGGCCACGCCGCAATCGAGTTGACGAACGGCCATGGCCTCGTCCGGTTCTCCGGATGGGGCCATGGCAGTCTGTCAGGGTGTCAGCTCGGCGATCACGTTGAATTCAAGTTGGTCTGCACTGGCGAGGTACACGGGTTGACGGGTATGGGCACCATGCATGACGACCTCGCCGCGCGGGCCTTGGTAGGCGACATTGGCGCGCGCCCGGTCGATCGCCGTCACTTCCAGACTGCGGGCCGTCTGCGCCAGCGCCGTCAGCAACAACAGTCCCTCGTAACAGGACTCACCGATGTTGTTGAGCGCCGGGGCCGCGCTGCCGAAGCGCTGCACATAGTGCGAGCCGAATCCCATGTTCACCTCGGTGGGCAGGCTCTCGAAATAGCCGCACGCGGTATACAGGCCTGTGGTCGCACCACTTCCGCTGGCGCACAACACATCCTCGCCGATCATCAACGACAGTCGCACCATACTCTGGTCCAGACCGGCTCGGGCGAACGCGCGATTGAACGCGGCGTTGTCAGCACCCACCATCAGCACCAGCACCCCGTCGGCGTCCGAGCGGCTGATGACGTCGAGCATGGGCCGGAAATCCCGTCCGCCCAGCGGAACGAACGCCTCACCGACGAATTCGAAACCCGATCGCCACATGTACTCCTGGGTCACCCGGGCCGTCTGCCGCGGCCAGATGTAGTCGTTGCCGACGATGCACCACCGCTTCAGCCCAAGGTTCTCCCGCAGCCACGACAACGCCGGAAACAGTTGCTGCTCAGGGGTTTCCCCCACCATGTACACGCCGTCGGCGCTCTCCCCGCCCTCGTAGAACGTGGTGTACACGTAGGGCACCCGGCCGGCCGTCTGCGGGGTGATGACCCGGCGCGCGTTCGACAGGTGCCATCCCACCACAGCGTCGATGCGCTGCTGGGCGACCAGGCGGCCCAGCTCGTCCGCCAGATCACTCAACGGTGCCCCGGCGTCGACCGGATGAATCCGCACCGGCCGGTCCAGGATGCCGCCGGCGGCATTGATGTCCTCGGCGGCGAGTTCAGCGCTCGCCTCGCACGAAGGTCCGAACATCCCGGCGGGCCCGCTCAACGGCACCACGAGCGCGATATCGACGACGTCCGGGTCGGCTCGCGCGGGAACCGTCGCAGAATTCGGGTTCACCATCACCTCACTTCGAGACACCGGCCCAGCCATGCCACACCGATCGCGACGACCACGACGTCCATCGCCCGGGTGACCAGAGTTCATTCTGAAGATACCTGCCGATCAGCGCTGTTTCACGGTGAGATGAAAGCTCCCACCACGGTAGGCTGGGCGCCACCATGGACATGAAGCCCGGCGCCCGTGCCGACACCATCGAGGAACTGGCTCGATTGGTGAAGGCGGTCGCGTTCGAACTCGACCGCGTCGTGACCGACCACCTGGCCGGTTTGACGGTACGGCAGTGGCACGTGCTGGCCGCACTGGAAGGCGGCGTCGGAAAGCCGATGACGGCGCTCGCCGAGGTGACGCTGCTGCCCGGTCCGAGCCTGACCCGCCTGGTTGACGGGATGGTCGACGACAACCTCGTGCTGCGCAAGGCCGATGTGGTCGATCGCCGACGGGTGTTGGTCCACCAGACCCGACGAGGCGGCGCGCTGTACCGTCAGATCCGCGAGCGGCTCAACAAATCCGAACAGCTGGCCGCGCTGTGCGCGTCGACGGCGCTGACACCGGAACAACTGACCGACTTGCTGAACGCCCTCCAGGCACCGGCCCGCCCGGCGGATCTCCGGGCCTGACCACACCCGCCGAACAGCCAGTCCCCCAAGGAGATCGAGGAACTGGCTGTCGGCTGGACTATCAGAAACTGGCGTGTGGCGCGCCCATTCCCGGATCGACCTGGTAGGGCCCGGAGGCGGACGGAGCCACCGGGAAGTCGAAGATGGCCGTCGGGATGTACACCGTCGCACAGGAATTCGGGATGTCCACCACTCCGGAGAGCCGCCCCTCGATCGGCGCGGACCCGAGCAGCAGATAGGCCTGCTCCGGGCTGTATCCGAATTTCGTCAGGTAGTCGATGGCGTGCAGACATGCTCGCTGGTACGCCAGGTCCGAGTCGAGGTACTTCTGCTCGCCATCGAGGGTGACTGACGTGCCGGAGAAGGCCAGCCATTCCGAGTATTGCGGATCGGTGTTGCCCGGCATGAATATCGCGTTCTCGTGCACCCCGTAGGTGTCCATGCCACCCTTGATCAGGTCCACGTGCAGATCCATGAACCCGCCCATCTCGATCGCGCCGCAGAACGTGATCTCGCCGTCGCCCTGCGAGAAGTGCAGGTCGCCGAACGACAGGTTCGCACCGGGGACGAACACCGGATAGAACACCCGGCTGCCCTTGGTGAGGTTCTTGATGTCCTGGTTACCGCCGTTCTCCCGGGGCGGTGCGGTACGGGCGGCCTCGGCGGCCGCCCTGGTGAACGCGTCGCCCCGCAATGAACCGAGGATCGCGTCCTGCGGTTCTGGCGGCAACGCCAACGGGGGCACGCGGTCGGGATCGGTGGCGATCAGCGCGCCTTCGCGCGCATTCCACTTGGCCAGCAGCGCCGCCGACGGTGCGGTGCCCATCAGGCCGGGGTGCACGATGCCGGTGTACTTCACGCCGGGCACGTGCCGCGAGGTGGCTTGCTGGCCGGAGAAGTCCCAGATCGCCTTGTAGGCATCGGGGAACTGATCGGTGAGGAACCCGCCGCCGTTCTGCTTGGCGAAGATGCCGGTGTATCCCCAGCCCTGCCCTGCCAGCGGCCCCGAGTCTTCCTGCGGGATCGGGCCGACGTCGAGGATGTCGACGATCAGCAGGTCACCGGGTTCGGCGCCCTCGATCGCAAACGGCCCGGACAGGCAGTGCACGCCCTTGAGCGGTGCGTTGAGGATGTCCTCGGCCGAGTCGTCGTTGTGGATGGCGCCGTCGAACCACTCGCGGCAATGCGCCCGGAAGCTGTCCCCCGGCTTGACGGTGACGGCCGGTGGGATATCCGGGTGCCAGCGATTGTGGCCGACCAGCTGTTGGTCGGTGAACTTCTTCGTCGAATCCAGGGGGAACAGCAATTCCGGCACATTGACCTCCGTAGCGACACGAACACTTACTTCCGAATGGAAGTATTCAATAGTGAAGGTGTCTCGTCTGCGGATCGGGCAAGTTACATCCGGATGACGTTGCCGGAGAGGGCTTATGGTGTCGTTGTGCCTACCTACGTATTCCGGTGTGGACAGGGTTGCCCGGACTTCACCGAACAGCATCCGATGGCGACCGCGCCCTCCGATACACCGTGTCCGACCTGCAGCGGGGCGGCCAAGCGCCGAATAGGAGCGCCGGCGCTGGGGGCCGGCAGTTCACCGGGAATGCGGGCACAGGACGCCACCCGCGCGACGGCAGACCGTCCGGATGTCGTCCGCAGCCTGCCCACGAGTGGCCGTCGCGCGCAGGTGACCGCGAATCCGCTGCACCGCAAACTTCCCCGGCCCTAGCCGGAGAAAGCAAAACCCCGCGCACTCCGGGATCGCCGGGGTTGTACGCGGGGTTTTGTCAGTGAGCAGCGGGTGGGCTGCTCAAGTTTTTACTGCTGGCCAACCTCGAACCGCACGAAGCGGGTCACAGTGACGCCGGCCTCGTCCAGCAGGGCCTTCACGGTCTTCTTGTTGTCGGACACCGACGGCTGGTCGAGCAGCACGACGTCCTTGTAGAAGCCGGTGACGCGGCCTTCGACGATCTTCGGCAGTGCGGCCTCGGGCTTGCCCTCTTCCTTGGCGGTCTCCTCGGCGATACGACGCTCGTTGGCGACCAGGTCGGCGGGCACGTCCTCACGGGTGAGGTACTTGGCCTTCAGCGCGGCGATCTGCAGCGCGACCGCGTGCGCGGCCTCTTCCGAAGCACCGGTGTACTCGACCAGCACACCAACGGCCGGCGGCAGGTCCGCGGCACGCTTGTGCAGGTAGGTCTCCACGGTGCCGTCGAAGAAGGCAGCGCGACGCAGTTCGAGCTTCTCGCCGATCTTCGCGGACAGGTCCGCGACCAGCTGCTCGACGGTGGTGCCGTCGACCGTGGCGGCCTTGAGGGTCTCCACGTCGTTGGCCTTGGCCGCGACAGCAGCGGTGAGGATCTGATCCGCGAGAGCCTGGAACTCGGCGTTCTTGGCGACGAAGTCGGTCTCGGAGTTCAGCTCGATCAGGGCGCCGTCCTTGGCGGCGACCAGGCCCTCGGCGGTGGCGCGCTCAGCGCGCTTGCCGACGTCCTTGGCACCCTTGATGCGCAGGACCTCGACGGCCTTGTCGAAGTCACCCTCGGTCTCAACCAGTGCGTTCTTGCAGTCGAGCATGCCGGAGCCGGTGAGCTCCCGCAGTCGCTTTACGTCAGCAGCGGTGTAGTTAGCCATCTCAGCTTTCTGTGGTGGTTTCGGTGGCGGCTTCCGGAGAAGTCGCGGTGTCGGTTCCTGCCGTGGCGCCGGCGAGCAATTCCTGCTCCCACTCGGCGAGCGGCTCGGCGCCTTCGGCCTCGGTCTTGGCACCCGAGCGGGCCTGCAGACCCTCGGCAACCGCGGAGGCAATCACCTTGGTCAGCAGCGCAGCGCTGCGGATGGCGTCGTCGTTACCCGGGATCGGGTAGTTGACCTGGTCGGGGTCGCAGTTGGTGTCCAGGATCGCGATGACCGGGATGCCGAGCTTGATGGCCTCGGAAACGGCCAGGTGCTCCTTGTTGGTGTCGACGACCCAGATGGCCGACGGAACCTTCTGCATGTCCCGGATACCGCCGAGGCTGCGCTCGAGCTTGTTCTTCTCACGCGTCAGCATGAGGATTTCCTTCTTGGTGCGACCCTCGAAGCCACCGGTCTGCTCCATCGACTCGAGTTCCTTCAGGCGCTGCAGGCGCTTGTGGACGGTCGAGAAGTTGGTGAGCATGCCGCCGAGCCAGCGCTGGTTCACGTAGGGCATGCCGACGCGGGTGGCCTCGTCAGCGATGGATTCCTGGGCCTGCTTCTTGGTACCGACGAAGAGGACGCTGCCGCCGTGGGCAACGGTCTCCTTGACGAACTCGTACGCCTTGTCGATGTACGTCAGCGTCTGCTGCAGGTCGATGATGTAGATGCCGTTGCGGTCGGTGAAGATGAACCGCTTCATCTTGGGGTTCCAGCGACGGGTCTGGTGCCCGAAGTGCGCGCCGCTATCCAGCAGCTGCCGCATGGTCACTACGGCCATGGTTGTGCCTCACTTGTTTTCGGTTGTCGTCCGGTATCGGTTGATCCCGGACCCTGGCGTCTGCTGCGTGCCGGACCCAACTCGGTTGCCCGAATGGGACCGCCCGGCATGCGATTGCGACCCGAGATCGAGCCGCTGTGCAGGCGCGCGAAGTCAACCCACGAATGCGGATTGCAGGTGGAAGTTTACACGCTCGCCGGGGATGCTTTTGTCCACAGTGCGTTGGTTATCCACAGATCGGCGTTCACCGGGTACCGAACCTTCCGCCGGCGCGCTGAACTGGGGTGATGCGGATCAGTCTGCTTGTAACGCTCATGACGGTCTGTTCGACCGGCGTGGCGCACGCCGCCGATGGCCGGCTGGACTGGCCACTGCGGCCGCGGCCGGCCGTCGTGCGCACCTTCGACGCGCCCCAGCCGAACTGGCAGCGCGGGCATCGCGGCGTCGACCTCGCTGGTTCGGCTGGTCAGACGGTGTATGCCGCGGCCCCGGGCACGGTGGTGTTCGCCGGCGAACTCGCCGGCCGGCCGGTGGTGTCGGTGGCGCATCCTGGTGGGCTGCGGACCAGCTACGAGCCTGTCCGGGCTTCGGTGCGGCCCGGTGCCGTCGTCACTGCGGGTACGCCGCTCGGAACGCTGGTTGCCGGGCATCCCGGGTGCACAAGCTGCCTGCACTGGGGCGCGATGTGGGGTGCGTCGTCCAATGCCGACTACGTCGATCCCCTGGGCCTGCTCGCCGAAATACCCGTGCGCCTCAAGCCCCTAACCCCTTGACCGCGAACGGCCGTGTTTGTACGGCAACACGCCGCCGATGGCGTACACAATGCGCCCCCTCGCCGGCCGCGAGCGGCCCCGAAATGCACACCTGGCCCGCGTGTCCCCGTACAAACACGGCCGCTCGCGGAGGTGGAGGTAAGTGGGTGAGTCAGGGCACGTGGGTCAGGCGCGGGGGTGGGCCTGGTCGTGGACGGCGCGCAGCCGGGCGACGCTCACGTGCGTGTAGAGCTGGGTGGTTGCGAGCGAAGAATGACCCAGCAGCTCCTGCACCACGCGCAGGTCGGCGCCACCTTCCAGCAGATGAGTGGCCGCGCTGTGTCGCAGGCCGTGCGGCCCGATATCCGGGGCGCCGTCCACCGCCGAGATCGTCTGGTGCACGACGGTCCGCGCCTGGCGGGGGTCCAGACGTCGTCCGCGCGCGCCGAGCAGCAGTGCCGGGCCGGACGACGCGACCGCCAGCGCGGGACGGCCATCGGACAGCCAGGCCCGGAGTGCATGAAAGGCCGGTTCACCGAACGGCACGGTGCGCTGTTTGTCACCTTTACCCAACACCCGCAGGACGCGCCGGCTCTGGTCGACGTCGTCGATGTCCAGGCCACACAGCTCGCTGACGCGGATGCCGGTGGCGTACAACATCTCGACGATCAGCCGGTCGCGCAGTGCCATCGGATCACCTTGTTCCGCACCGGAATTCGCGGCGGACATGGCGTCGACGGCCTGATCCTGACGGAGTACGGCAGGCAGTGCGCGGCGAGCCCTGGGGGTCTGCAGCCGCACTGCCGGGTCGGTTTCGAGCAGACCACGCCGCACTGCCCACGCCGTGAAAGTCTTGACCGCCGACGTCCGGCGGGACAGCGTGGTCCGGGCGGCGCCCCGGCTTGCCTGTTCGGCGAGCCAGGATCGCAGCGTCATGAGGTCCAGGTCCGCAATGGTCGCGTCGTCGCCGAGGAATTCAGCCAACGACCGCAGGTCACCCCGGTAGGCGCGCCGGGTGTGCTCGGAGCGGCCGCATTCGAGTTCGAGGTACTGATCGAACTCATCGAGGACCGCCGGGTGCACTCCCCTACGTTCGCATCACCGGTGCCCCAGCGCTCGTCGCGCCACCCAGAGGTGGCCGAGCTGTGACCTCAGGCGTCGACGTGGCGTAGGGCGTCCGGGGTGAGGTCGGCGAGCGAGCGGTATCCGTCGATGGCCATGGTCAGGTCGGTCTCGGCCAGCAGCGACCGCAGCACATGGACGACGCCGGCGGTGCCGGCCAGAGCCATGCCGTAGGCATATGGCCGGCCGATGCCGACGGCCGTCGCGCCGAGAGCCAGCGCCTTGACCACGTCGGCACCGGTTCGGACGCCGGAGTCGAATAGCACCGGCAGGCCGTCGGCCGCCTCGACGACGCCGGGCAGGCAGTCAATGGCGGGGATTCCGCCGTTGGCCTGCCGGCCGCCGTGGTTGGAGCAGTAGATGCCGTCGATCCCGGCATCGCGGGCGCGCCGGGCGTCGTCGGGATGACAGATGCCCTTGACCAGCAGCGGCAGCGTGGTCAGCGAGCGCAGCCACGGCAGGTCGTCCCAGCTCAGCGGATTCCCGAAATCCTGCACCCACTGCATGACGACGCCCTGCGGGTTCTGCCCGGGCGGCGCGGGCAGCTTGGCCCGGAACACCGGGTCGCTGGTGTAGTTGGACAGGCAGTGGCCGCGCAGCTGCGGGAAGTTGGCCGTCGACAGGTCGCGGGGGCGCCAGCCCGGCACCCAGGTATCGAGGGTGACGACGATGCCCTTGTACCCGGCAGCCTCGGCCCGGCTGACCAGGCTTGCCGCCAGGTTGCGGTCTTTCGGCGTGTACAGCTGGAAAAAGCCTGGGGTGTCACCGAATTCGGCGGCGACGTCCTCCAGCGGATCGCTGGTGAGCGTCGAGACCATCATCGGCACGCCGGTTTGGGCCGCGGCTCGCGCCGCGTGCAGGTCGCCGTGGCCGTCGCGGGCGCAGATGCCCATGACGCCGATGGGCGCGAGGAACAGCGGCGACGGCAGCTTCAGACCGAACAAGTCGACGGTCAGGTCCCGTTCCGTGGCTCCGACCAGCATTCTCGGCATCAGACCCCAGCGGTCGAAGGCACTGACGTTGACCCGCTGGGTCCGCTCGTCGCCGGCACCACCCGCGACGTACGACCAGATCGACGGCGGCATGGCGGCCTGGGCGCGCTGCTCGAGTTCCGCGAACGAGATCGGCAACGTCGGGACGACACCGCCGAGGCCCTGCAGGTAGATCTCGAGCTGGTAATCACCGAACGCCATCAGGCCCGCCCTTCTGTTGCAGCTTCAGCTGAGGATCGCACCTTAGCGTCGGCCTGCGCCGCGGTTTCGGCCTATGCCTCGGCTTCGACCTTGGCCAGCTCGGCCTTCCACTGCCGGAAGGTCTCTTCGGTACGCCCGCGGCGCCAATACCCCGAGATGGACGCCCATTCGGCACCCACGCCGCGTTCCTTGCGCAGGTACGGCCGCAGATTGTGCATGACCGTCTGGGCCTCGCCGTGGACGAACACCTGGACCTGCCCGGGGAGCCAGTCGGCGGCCCGGACCGCGGCGATGAGCGGCGCGTTGTCGCCGGCCCGGTCGTCGGGGACCAGGTCCGCGCGGCCGCCGCGGTGGATCCACTGGATCTTCACGCCGGTGGGCGCGGTCAGGTCGAGCTCGTCGTCGGGTCCGTCGACCTCGATGAAGGCCTGCCCGATTGCGTTGGGCGGCAACGCTTCCAGCGCGGTGCTCAGCGCGGGCAGCCCGGCTTCGTCACCGGCCAGCAGGTGCCAGTCGGCCGCCGGGTTCGGCGCGTAGGCCCCGTTGGGACCCATGAGATACGCGGGGTCGCCGGGTCTCAACGACGCCGCCCACGGCCCGGCCACCCCGCTGTCGCCGTGCACAACGAAGTCGACGGTGAGTTCGCGCTGCTCGGCGTCGACGCTGCGCACGGTGTAGGTCCGTACCGTCGGGCGCTGGTCCGCCGGCAGCGCTTCGAAGCTGTCCAGGGTCAGCGGCTGCGCGAGACCGGCCACCTGGACATCCGCGGGCACGATGGCGAACTTGACGTAGGAATCGGTGAATTCCTTCGGACTGAAGGTGTCGAACCCGTTGCCGCCGAACACAACACGAATCATGTGCGGGGTCAGGCGCTGGGTGCGGAGTACTTCGAACGTATGAATCGGACGACCTGCCACGCCCCGACTATACGAGCGGCGCGGCCGCGATGGTGGGCTACCGAGCCAGCACCGCCGCGGTGAACTTGGGCTTCCAGTCGGAAGTAAGCAACGCGCCGAAGTTGGATTCGAGGTCGTCACGTTTGGCGGTGTCGGTGTCGCGCACCGCGAAGATGAACGCCGGGCCGCTCCACCCGGCGCCCGCGACACCGGCCAGCACCTGCAGGATCTGCCGTGCTTGTTCGTCCTGGCTGACGCCTCGGGCCTGCGGTGCACAGGTCGAGGCGCCCAATTCGGTCATCCAGACCTTCTTGTCACCGTCGCCGTTTACGGTCATCAGGTCGTGTACGCGGACCAGGTCCGACCATCCGTTGTCGCCGTCTTCGGCGATGCCCCCGGGAAAGACGTATGGATGCATCGCGGTGGCATCGAAGAACTTTCGCGCGCCGCTGGCGTACATGTCGGCGAGGAACTTCGTCGGTGCGTCCAGGCCGGTGGCGCGGCTCAGCCCGGCGGCGATGACCGTGGCGTCTGGCTGGATGGCCTTGATCGCCGGATACACCGCCTTGAGCAGCTCGGTGTAGACCGCGGCGCGGTTGTCGGTGAAGCCGAAGAACAGTGGCAGGTTCGGCTCGTTCCAGATCTCCCAGTGGGCGACGCGGTCGCCGTAGCGCTGCACGACGGCCGTGACGAAGGCGGCGTAGTCCGCCGGATTCACCGGCGGCGCACTGAAATACGAGCCCGGCGCCCGCGCCCAGGCGGGGCTGTACGCGATCAATCCGAGTACCTTCAGACCCCGCTGCGTGGAGCCGTTCACCCAGTGGTCGACGTATTGCCAGTTGTATTGGCCCTTGATGGGTTCGACGATGTGCCAGTCGATCAGCACCCGCATCCACTCACCCCGGGTTCGGGCGACGGCATCCAGTTCCCGGTCGGCGTCGGCGTCACTCATCCAGGACTGGGGCGCACCGACGCTGAATCCGTAACCACCGTCGGGCACCACCGGCATCGCGACGAGCGACGGGCGCACCCACAGACAGCTGCCGGCCATCAGCGCGCCAACCAGCCCGACGACGACCGCTAGTCGACGAAATGGGCTGGTCATACGGCTGGCCATGACAGCGAACGTACCTGAGGCGATGGTGAATCCCATTGCCGCTGTTTGCTTCTGACCCGACCGCAGGGGGTGCCCGACGTCACGCACAGGCCCTGAGTGCCTGCCGGCTCACACAGCCGGAGCGCCGCCGTCAAGATCGGGAAGTGGCCGCTGACAGATTTGGTGCGCTTCCTCGGCAGGCAATCCGAACAGTCGCAATACGTCTTCTGTGACGCGATCTGCGGCCGCCGCGTCGTCGCGATCAGGCTCTTGCTGCAGGAGCTTGCCGAGCCCGAGGAGCGCCCCAGCAGCGACGGCCAGGGCCAATTTGGGATCGTCAACGGCGAATCGGCCGGCGGCGACGGCCGCCGTGATGTCCCGTAACGCGCGTGGAGCCAGGCCGCGGTCCGAACCCATGAGGCTGAGGCCATTGACGAGCAGGATCTGGCTCTCCTGCGGGCGGCGCCGAAACATGCGCCCAGTCATCCGAAAGCTGCAGGCGAAGGCTTCGGCCGGGTCCTCGATCGAGGCGGTGAGTACATCGAGCAGTGCGCCGTGGTTGTCGAGCACATCGGCCACGGCGGCCTCGAACAACGCCTCCTTGCTGTCGAAATGGTTGTAGAACGACCCCATTCCGACGTCTGCCGCCTGCGTGATTTCCAGGACCGGCACATTGAGTCTGCCCTCGGCGATCAGCGCCTGCGCCGCCTGGATCAGCGCTGCGCGGGTGCGCTGTTTCCGCCGTTCCAGGCGGTTGACCGGCTCATCCTGCAGTGCGCTCACCGGTTCAGAATAGCAGCAGGTATCAGTTTTGAGGATTTCGTCAGAAACTCTTGACTGAGCATTACTTCGCATGTGACGATTTCGTCAGAACGAAAGGTGGTCAGGGATGAACGACCTGGTCGGCGCACACAACGCGCTCCACAGCGAGCAGGGCGCCCGGAAGGGCGAGCACTGCGGGCG
>Ga0207658_10001583_pt1 | contig 17576 bp, 12 predicted proteins | sample KBSS33metaG_FD_184322 | JGI IMG/M metagenome (GOLD analysis project Ga0207658, IMG submission 184322) | Switchgrass rhizosphere microbial communities from Kellogg Biological Station, Michigan, USA - KBS S3-3 metaG (SPAdes) (version 2) | ecosystem: Host-associated > Plants > Roots > Rhizosphere...
GCAATGATCTTCGACTCGGTCTACGACATCTACCGCGGCGTGGTCACCTACGTGCGCGTCGTCGACGGCAAGCTCAATCCCCGCGAGAAGATCAAGATGATGTCCACCGGAGCGACGCACGAGTTGCTCGAGGTCGGCATCGTCTCGCCTGAGCCGAAGGCCTCCGACGGACTGGGCGTGGGAGAGGTCGGCTATCTGATCACCGGTGTGAAGGATGTCCGCCAGTCCAAGGTGGGTGACACGGTGACGTCGGCCCGCCACGGTGCCACCGAAGCGCTGACCGGTTACCGCGAACCGCGGCCGATGGTGTACTCGGGTCTGTACCCGGTGGATGGGTCGGACTATCCGGTGCTGCGAGAGGCGCTCGACAAACTGCAGCTCAACGACGCCGCGCTGACCTACGAGCCGGAAACTTCCGTGGCCCTTGGCTTCGGGTTCCGCTGCGGCTTCCTCGGTCTGCTGCACATGGAGATCACCCGGGAACGGCTGGAACGTGAGTTCAACCTCGACCTCATCTCGACGGCGCCCAACGTGGTCTACCGCGTGGTCAAAGAGGACAACACCGAACTCGTCGTGACCAACCCGTCCATCTGGCCCGAGGGCAAGGTGCGCGCCGTCTACGAACCGGTGGTGAAGACGACGGTCATCGCGCCCAGCGAGTTCATCGGCACGATCATGGAGCTGTGCCAGCAGCGGCGCGGTGAGCTCGGCGGCATGGACTACCTGTCCCCGGAGCGCGTCGAGCTTCGCTACACCATGCCGCTCGGCGAGATCATCTTCGATTTCTTCGACTCACTGAAGTCGCGCACCCGCGGCTACGCGAGCCTGGACTACGAAGAGGCCGGCGAGCAGGAAGCCGACCTGGTGAAGGTCGACATCCTGCTGCAGGGCGAGGCCGTCGACGCGTTCAGCGCCATCGTCCACAAGGACGGGGCAGCCGCGTACGGCAACAAGATGACGACCAAGCTCAAGGAGCTGATCCCGCGCCAGCAGTTCGAGGTGCCGGTACAGGCGGCCATCGGATCGAGAATCATTGCGCGCGAGAACATCCGGGCCATCCGCAAGGACGTCCTGTCCAAGTGCTACGGCGGTGACATCACCCGTAAGCGCAAACTGCTGGAGAAGCAGAAGGAAGGCAAGAAGCGGATGAAGACCATCGGACGGGTCGAGGTGCCGCAGGAAGCCTTCGTCGCGGCCCTGTCTTCCGACGCGGCGAGCGACAAGCCCAAGAAGTAGTGATTGGTGCACGATTTTCCGCGGTCATCGCGGAAAATCGTGCACCAATCGCAGTTCAGACAACCCGCAGCACGGCCTTGCCCGCGACCTGGCGTCCAAGCAACGCCTGCGCGGCGTCGGCGATGTTCTCCCACGAGTCCCGCAGTCCGATCTGCGGATCGATCTCGCAGTCTGCCAGCAGCGTCAGCAGGTAATCCAGATCGGCGCGAAACGGCGCCCGGACGGTGAAGGGCTCCAAGCGTTTCCGGTTACCGAGGCGCCGCTCTGCCTCGAAGTCGATCGTGGTGGGCTCATTGGACGCCATCCCGATGGACTGCACCGAGCCGCCGTCGGACACCAAGCCGAAGGCCTGCGCCAGCAGCTTTCCGCCGACGTTGTCGAGGACGCCGAACACCGGCTCGGTCACCGCATCGAGTCCGACCACCACTTCGGCTGCGCCCAATTCCACGAGACCTTCACCGCGGGCCGTACTACCGACCGCGGCCACCACATGGGCCCCGGCGCGCGCCGCCAGTTGCACCGCAAACCGGCCGACCCCGCCGGACGCACCGGTGATCAGAACCCGGCGGCCGACGACCGGGCCGAGAGCGCGCAGGGCCTGCAGTGCAGTCACCCCGGCCACGGGAAGGGCCGCGGCATCCTCGAACTCCACGAACTCGGGCAGCTCGGCCAGATTGTCGGTCGATACGACGCGTCGCTCGGCCCAGCCGGCCTCGCCGCCGAATCCGACGACCCGGGCTCCCACCTGAGGCCCGGAGCCGTCTGCCGCGGCCTGCAGCACCACGCCGGCGCTGTCCCAACCGGGGACTTCACCCGGCCGGCGCATCTGGTCGATGAAGTGGAGCTCACCGAAGTTCAGTGCAATCGCGTGCACCGCGATCAGGGCCTGAGATTCGGTGGCTACCGGTTCGGCGACCTCGTCGAACCGGAGATCGGCGGGAGCGTCGGGGGCGTAGACGAGAGCGCGCATGAACGAGCCAACCCAGGATGGTATTCCCGTATTCCAGGCATTCGGACACTCTGGCGCAGCGGGAGGTGTCCGCGCGGGCAAACCCGTTGAGCGACAATGACACACGATCGATCGACTCGGCGGGTTGTTCCCATTGCATCGTTCTGAGTGCAACGCTATCTACGCGGCGCGTCGAGTTCTAACTTGCTCGGTGTGTCGAAAGAACTTCACCTTCTCGCCTTCGGCAACACCCGCTCCGCCGGACCATGGCGGCATCCTGATGCGGACAACAGCACCGCCGGTGTGCGTCGCCGGCTCATCAAGCACGCGCAGCTGGCGGAGGCGGGTACCTTCGACGCACTGTTCTTCGCGGACGGGCTGAACTACGGGCCGCCGGCCACGTGGGCCTACAAGATTCCCGAGGATTTCGAGCCGTTGACCGCGACAGCCGCGCTGTCTTCGGTAACCGACCACATAGGTTTGGTGGTCACCGGCTCGGCAACGCTGCAGCATCCTTTCCATCTTGCGCGGCAACTGCTTTCGCTCGATCATCTCAGTGGTGGGCGAGCCGGCTGGAATCTGGTGACCAGCTTCGCCCGGGCGGCCGCGGACAATTTCAGCGCGCGGGGCGTGGTCGATCACGACGAGCGCTACGCGATCGCCGAAGAGGCGCTCGATGTGGTTCGCAAGCTCTGGGATGGCTGGGGCGAGGACACGATCATCGAGGATCGAGCCGCGGGAGTGTTCCACGACGTCAACAAGATTCGCACAGCAGACCATCACGGAAAGTACTTCGACGTGACCGGCCCGCTGGGCGCCTCGCGCTCCGCGCAGGGCCAGCCGGTCATCTTCCAGGCGGGAGCCTCAGCTACCGGAAGGACTTTCGCCGCCGAGCACGCCGAGGTCATCTTCACCAGTCACGGCAATCGCGACCGGGCGCGGGAGTTCTACCGACAGATCCACCAGGAGGCGCGGCGCCTAGGTCGTGGTGCCCCACCGCTGATCACCCCGTCCTTCCGCTACCTCGTCGGCTCGACCGAAGCTGAGGCACGCCGTGCCGAACGCGACGAGTACGAGTACTTCAGTCCCGAATATCAAGCCGCGTGGTTGCTCGAGGTCGACGTCGATGTCACCGGAGCAGACCTCGACGGGCCGGTACCCGCTTCCGCGTTTCCCGATTCCACCGAGACCCACCAGACCGCGCTCGCCGGATATCGCGCGTTGGCCGCGGAGAGTCCGACCGTGCGGGACTTCCTGTATCGCACCGTGAACGGCTGGGGCGCGGGGGTGGTCGGCACACCGGAACAGGTGGCTGACGAGATCGAGGAATGGTTCACCGGAGGCGCCGCAGACGGTTTCGTCCTTCGTGATTCGGGGCTGCCCGGCCAGGCCGAGTTGTTCGTCGACCAGGTGGTACCGGTCCTGCGCAAGCGCGGCCTGTTTCGCCACGAGTACGCGGGCACCACCTTGCGGTCTCATCTCGGCCTGGAGAGTCCGACTCGTGCCCCGTCGCATCGCTCATCTGAGGCCGGATGACCGCGCCATTCATCCTGGCCGGTTTCACCATGTCGACGGTGTCGCACGGCAACTTCGGGATGTGGCGGCACCCGCGGGATCAGACGTCGCGGTATACCGACCTCCGGTACTGGGTGGAACTCGCGCAACTGTTGGATGCCGGCGGCTTCGACTTGCTCTTCATCGCGGATGCGGTCGGCCAGCTCGATGTCTTCGGCGGCAGCGCGCAGGCCGCCTTGACCGGCGCGGTACAGACGCCGGTCACCGATCCCTTGCTCGCCGTGTCGGCGATGGCGGCCGCCACCGAGCATCTCGGGTTCGGCATCACGGTGTCCACCACCTACGAGAGTCCATATCTGCTGGCGCGCAAGTTCAGTACGCTCGACCACCTCACCGGTGGGCGGATCGGCTGGAACATCGTCACCTCGCTGCTGGACAGCGCCGCCCGCAACATCATCGGACGCGATCGGCAGATCCCGCACGATGAGCGGTACGCGATGGCGCAAGAATTCCTCGAGGTCAGCTACAAGCTGTGGGAAGAGTCCTGGGAGCCCGGAGCGGTGCTGCGCGACCGTGACCGCGGCGTCTACACCGACGCCGGCAAGGTCCACCCCATCGGGCACCAGGGCCGTTATTTCAGTGTGCCGGGTGCGCATCTGGTCGAACCGTCTCCGCAACGGACCCCTGTGTTGTTCCAAGCTGGAACATCGCCGGCGGGAAGGGAATTCGCGGCGCGTAATGCGGAGCTGGTATTCGCCAGCGATCCCAGGCCAGATGTGTTGCGCGCCAACATCACCGATATTCGGCGCCGCGCGGTGCAATACGGGCGGCGGCCGGACGCCATCAAATTTCTGACCTCGGTCGAGGTCGTCACCGACAGCACCGATACCGCCGCCCGAGCCAAGGCCGACGAATTGGCCGGCTACCACGATCTGGAAGCCGGGCTGGTGCTGTTGTCGGCACTGTCGGGTGTCGACTGGTCCGGCTACGGGGTGGACCGGCCGATCGATCAGTTCGATACCGATGCCAGCCGGTCGATCCTGGCAGCCGTAGCCGATCCCGATGCCCGCCAACGTCTTACGTTGCGCGACTATGCCGGTGGGCTCGGCGGCTTCGGTGGCGCACTGTTCGTCGGCTCGGGCCGCACCGTCGCCGACGACCTGGAGCAGTACGCGGAGCACACCGGCGTCGACGGCTTCAACATCGCGTATCACATAACACCGGGCAGCTTCGCCGACGTTGCCGAACACCTGGTCCCCGAGCTGCGGCGGCGCGGACGAGCGCGGGAGACCGGCCGTTCGGGGACGTTGCGACAGCAGATTTTCGGCGGTTCCGCGCTTCTGCCCGACGATCATCCGGGTGCCGCGTTCCGGCGCCAAAGAATCCCGTCGATTTGATCGCTGCCGAATCTGGTGCTGATCGGGCAAGGTGAGCAACAGCTAGTTATCCGGTAAAGAACTGTGCGGCAACGCATTACGTGATGCAGCGCGGTAGAGAGGCAGGCGCCTGTGTCCGCACCGAATCGCGTGGAGCTGGGCGGTCGCGCGCTGGCGTCCGCGCAAGGCCACGGGCTGCAGCACGATGCACTCGGATTCTGGGGTGTCTTCGCGCAAGGCTTGGCCGCTGCGGCACCCAGCGTCGCGCTGGCATCCGTGCCCTTCGCGCTTTTCGTGGCCGCAGGCAAGGGCGCGACCTGGGCGGTGCTCGTCGGCCTGGGTATCACCGTGCTGATCGCGACGACCATCAGCTTCCAGGCCAAACGCACTGTGTCATCCGGCTCACTCGGCACCTACACCGGTAACGGACTCGGACCAGGGTTCGCGTACACCGCTGGTTTCAGCCTGTTGATCGGTTACATCGGTTTCGCCACCACGGGAACCCTGGGCGGCGTGGTCTACCTCGACGCCTTCCTCGACTCCATCGGATTGGGTTCGCAGGCAACGTGGTTCCGTCTGCTGCTGGTGGTGATCATCGTCGGCGTCGCGACATACCTGCCGTTCCGCGGTGCATCCATCGCCGCCAAGTACGAGCTGGTTTTCGAACTGATCGCCATCGCGTCGATTCTGGTGATCATCGTCGCCGCGTATCTCGGATACGGATTCCACGTCGATTGGGAACAGTGGAACCCGGCACACCTGGGCAGCAGTGCCACTTTCATCGCCGCGGTGTCCGCCGTCGGTTCGTACGCGGGTTTCGAGAGCGTCGCCTCCCTGGGCGCGGAAGCCAAAGACGCACACCGCAATATCGCGCGCTCGCTGCTGCGGGTGGTGCTGCTGCTCGGTGTGCTCTACGTCGTGTCAACCTACCCGCAGATCCTGCTCTTCAGCTCGATCGACGGTGACAAGGCGATCCTGCCGCAGCTCGCGGACGCCACCGGCGTGCATTGGGTGAACCAACTTGTCAGCGGAACCGTCGCGATCGCGTTCATCGTGTTCGTCACCGCGGTCACCACCGCCGCGGCACGGTCGCTGTTCACTTTCGCCCACGAGGGCGCGTTGCCGGCCGCGTTGACCAAGGTGCACCCCAGGTACAAGACGCCGTGGGTCGGCATCGCCTTCATCGGCGTGGTGTCCTTCGTGTTCTCGGTGGTGGCCACCGTGAGTTCGGCCGGTCGCGTGGTGTTCGACGTCTACGGCGGCTACGTCTCCAACTGGGGATTCCTGATCAGCTATCTGTTGGTCGTTGTCGCAACGCCGATCTGGCTGTACAAGATTCGGGCGCTCACCCCGCTGCGACTGATCGTGTCCGCTGCCGCGACGCTGGCCATCGGGTACGTCATTTTCAGCAACTTCTATCCCGCCCCCAAATTCCCGTTCAACATCCTGCCGCTGATCTATGGGGGAATTCTGCTGGCCGGGTTGGCCTGGTACTGGCATCTCAAGCGTGCCAAGCCGGAGGTCGCGCGCCGGATCGGCAGCATTCAAACCCTGTCCGAAGCCGAGCAGCAGCGGCTGATCGACGTAGGCATCCTCGAAGTGCTCGATCCCCGGGGCACGCAGGCGAGTGTCGATGAGCACGTCGATGAGGACACCGAGTCGGACCGAGACAAGGAGCCCGTCGCACCATGACGCTGGCAGCAGAACGTGGCCTCGCAAGCTGGACTGTGGCACCGGCAGCGCCCGCCGATCATCCACTCATCGCAGATTTCCTGGCCACCACCGTCGGTATCGCCGGGCGGAAGTTCGCGGCCGATTCCCGCGATGTCGCCGAACAATTCGATGACGCTCTGCCCGAGGCGCTGGTAGTGGCACGCGATCAAGCGCAGCGCGTGCGGGGTTACGCGGCGCTGCACGAGCCGCACGGGCAGGCGCCGGAGTTCCTGGCCGATTTCGTCTTCGACCCGGCCGCCGCTCGAGCCATCGTCGATGACGCCGTTGCGGCGGTGGTGGCGAGGTTTGAGCGCGAGTCCGCTGCGATTCCGAAAGCTTTCCTGCGCAGCTTCATCGGGCCCACGCAGCAGACGGCCCTCGATGCGCTCATCCGGCTCGGCGCCACCGAAGAAGGCCGGTTCATCCGGACCCGCAAGCCCCTCGATGACGAGGACGCCGAGTACCTCCAGGCGCTGACGTTGCCTGGGCTCACGTTGTTGAGCTGGCCGGAAGTGATCGAACGCGGCCTGACCGAGCAGGTGCGCAGCCTGCAGTTCGACACCTTCCTCGAACACTTCGGCAACATGTCCAAGACACCGGAAGCCTTTGCCCACCACATCGAGAGCCGCTCTTTCGCACCGGATTTCAGCAGTGCGGTGGTCGACGAGGTGGGCGAGGTGGTCGGGTATGTACTGGGTTCGACCTACACCCACCTGACCGGCAGCGGTGAGGAGCGTAGCGCGCACACCGATTACATCGGGGTGCGCGCGGATCAACGCAAGCGCGGTATCGGTGAGTTCCTGCTACGCAAGATCTGGCTCGCGGCGCTGCGCCGTGGCGTGTCGATCGCGTCATTGGGCACCGATATCAACAACGCGAGCAAGGCGCATCTGCTGTATGCGCGACTGGGATACGTCGCGGTCGAGCACCAGTCCGCGTACCGTATCGACTCCGAAGGATTCGCCAAATGAGTTCTGCCACAAACTATCTACAGGCCGCCACCGCCGATCTCGACGACCTACGCGCGCACTTCGCCCCGGTCTTCGCCAAGATCGCCGAGGCGAATCTGGACCGCGAACGCACCCGCACCTTCCCGCACGAGCAAGTTGGCCTGCTCAACGAGGCCGGGTTCGGGACATTGCGAATTCCTTTGGACCACGGGGGTTTCGGCGCATCGTTGCAGCAGGTGTTCCTCCTGCTCGCCGACCTCGGTGAAGCCGACGCCAACGTCTCGCACATCTGGCGCAACCACTTGGCGTTCGTCGAAGACCGACTGAATGCGCCGGTATCGGATACCAACGACATCTGGATCAATCGGTTTCGCACCGGTGAGTTCGTTGGTGGCGGCTGGACTGAAGCCAACAATGTCACCCTGGCCAACCTGGTTACCACCGTCTCCGCGGCGGGAGACCACTTTCGGGTGACCGGCACGAAGTTCTATGCGACCGGCAGTCTTTACGCCGACTGGCTCGACGTGCTCGGCCGCGGGGACGACGGCGAACTGCTCACCGCGCTGGTGCGGGCCGACATTCCCGGGGTCACCCTCGTCGACGACTGGGACGGATTCGGCCAGCGCACCACGGCGAGCGGGACCGCCCGCTATGAGCGCGTGCGAGCCGAACCCGGCGACGTGTTTCCGGCCGCCGAGAGGTTCGCGTATCAGGGCCACTTCTACCAGACCGCGATGCTGTCGGTGCTGACCGGAATCACGCGGGCGGCGCTGCGCGACGGGTCCGCTGCGTTGGTCGGGCGCAAGCGCAACTACCCGCAGGGGCTGACCGAGGTGCCCTCCGATGACGCACAGCTGCTGGCCGTCATCGGTGAGGTGTCCGCCGACGCGTTCGCCGCGGAGGCCGCGCTCGCCAAGGCCGGCGAGGCGCTCGACCGGATCGCCGGCGACGACGGCGCCGGGCGGCGGCTGATCGCGGCCGAGGTGGCCGTGTCCCAAGCGCAGCTGGTGATCATCGCGGCTGCCCTGCGCGCCACGACGACGATCTTCGACGCTCTCGGCGCGTCCGGGGTGTCCGAAGTGCGTGGGCTGGACCGGCATTGGCGCAACGCCCGCACGCTGGCTTCACACAATCCGCGGGTGTACAAAGCGCGCATCCTCGGCGATCACCTGATCAACGGCACCGACCCGGTGCCCAACTTCGCCGCGCTCGGGCGTGGGGGACAAGGGAATTAGGCGGCCCGCAGCCGTGCGGTCAGAGGGCGTGATGCGGTCCTGCTGAGTGATGGTGCGGGTGCAGCCCGGGGATCAGCATCGGCACGTCGTCGCGGTAATCGCGGTACGAGTCGCCGAGGGACGCGACCAGATCGTGCTCCTCGAGCTGGATCGCGATCAGGATGTATCCGGTGGTCGCCAGCGAGAACATCAGGTGTCCCGCGGTCATCGTCGGGGCAGCCCAGAACGCCACGATGAAGCCGACCATGATCGGGTGCCGCACCACACGGTAGAACAGGGTGGTCCGGAAAGCCGTGTCGCGGTAGGGCTCTCCGCGCCAGGCCAGGTAAACCTGCCGCAGCCCGAACAGATCGAAGTGGTTGATCATGAACGTCGACATCAGCACGATCGCCCAGCCCGCCCAGAACAGGGTGAGCAACACATAGCGCCCGGCCGGTGCGCTGACGTGCCAGACGACCTGTGGCATGGTCCGCCACTGCCAATACAGCAGAACCAGCAACAGACTCGATATCAGGACGTAGGTGCTGCGTTCGATCGACTGCGGCACGATGCGAGTCCACATCCGTTTGAATGCGGGCCGCGCCATCACGCTGTGTTGCACGGCGAACAGACCGAGCAGGATCAGGTTGACCAACACGGCCTCACCGATCGACGCGGTGATCCCGTGGTCGACGGTGCGGGGCACCACCACGTTGCCGACGAAGCCGATGGCGTAGAGGAACGAGGCCAGGAACACCGCGTAACACAGCACGCCATAACCAAGTGTCAGATAGCGCTTCATCCTGTCCTCCGATTCTCGGAATGCTCCGGTGCCGTCCGCACCGGTCGACGTGCAGGCAGCGTGGGGAAGGCCCTACGCGCGGCCTGGAAGCCGGAAACGTGTGCTGCGCGGCAGCTTGGCCGCAACGATGCAGGAGGGGCCGGCAGATTGCCGGTCCGTGATGTCACACCTGGTGCCGCAGCCCCTGGTCACTCTTCCAATATAGAACGGAAATCCGCAGGTGGGTAAAGACGCTCTTCGGTGCCGGACGAACACAAATGCCCCTGCACGCTCGGCGTGTCAGGGGCATTTGCGACTGCTGGTGCGGGTTACGGCGAACCCTCGGCGATGCGGCGGACCGCGTCGATGAACACGTCGATCTCCTCGAACGTGTTGTAGAACGCGAACGACGGACGCACCGTCGCCTCGAGTCCGAGGCGCCGCAGGATCGGCTGGGCACAGTGATGCCCGGCCCGCACCGCGATGCCTTCGGCGTTGAGCGCATTGCCGACCTCGAGCGGTTCGTGCCCGGCCAGCACGAAGGACAGCACGCTGGCCTTCTCGTCGGCCGTGCCGACGAGCCGCACTCCCGGAATGGCCGCCAACCGCGGGGTGGCGTACTCCAGCAGGGCGTGCTCGTACGCCGCAATCCGTTCGATGCCAATGCGTTCCACGTACCGGATGGCCTCGCCGAGTCCGACGGCATCCGCGATGTTGCCGGTGCCGGCCTCGAACTTGTTCGGCGGTCCCTGGAACACCGAGCGCTCCAGCGTCACGTCGGCGATCATGTTGCCGCCACCCTGCCACGGTGGGGTTTCGGCGAGCACGTCCTCGCGCCCGTACAGCACCCCGATGCCCGTCGGCCCGAAAATCTTGTGCCCGGAGAACACGAAGAAATCCGCACCGAGTTCCGCCACGTCGATCGGGATGTGCGGGACGGACTGCGCGCCGTCGATCAGCACCCGGGCTCCGTAACGGTGACCCAGCTCGACGATCGTCTCGACCGGCGTCACCGTGCCCAGTGCATTCGAAACCTGCGTGGCCGCAACCAGTTTCGTCCGCGGACCCAGCAGATCCTCGAACTCGCCGAGCAGCAGGTTGCCGGCGTCGTCGACGGGGGCAACCTTGATGACCGCGCCCGTCTGCTTGGCGATCAGCTGCCACGGCACGATGTTGGCGTGGTGTTCCAGGTGGGTGATGACGATCTCGTCACCCGGGCCCAGGTGCTTGCCACCCCACGAGTACGCCACCAGGTTGATGGCCTCGGTGGTGCCGCGAACGAAGATGATCTCCTCGGTCTTGGACGCACCGATGAACCGCCGGACCGCCTCGCGGGCATCCTCGTAGGCATCCGTCGCCCTGGCCGCCAACTCGTGCGCGGCCCGGTGGATGTTCGAGTTCTCGTGGGCGTAGAAGTACGACAGCCGGTCGATGACCGACTGCGGCTTCTGCGTCGTGGCCGCGTTGTCGAACCAGATCAGTGGCTTGCCGTTGACCGTCTCCTTGAGGATCGGGAAATCGGCGCGGATCGCGTGGACGTCGAAGACCTCGTGATCGTCCGGTGCCGGAGGCACCGATCCAGCCGGAGCGATGGATGACCCTGATTCCACGGGCTCGGGAGTCGCGGGGGACTGCAGGAAGTAGTAATTCCCGCCATCCTCGGACGGTGCCGGAGCGCCTGACCAGCCGAGATCGGGCACCGATGGCACGGTTCCCGGCCAGGTTGGTGCCGAGCCGCGTGGCGCGGGCGGAGCTGACGGCGTCCCCGCCAGTACGCCGGGCACTGTCGGGACCAGGCCCGACGGCACCGCGAACGCCTCCAGCCCACCGAACTGGGCTACCGGGCTCACCGCGTTACCCCGCGGTGCGACCGGCGCCGTGCCCGGCGGATTCCCTTCCGGCCCAGGCGAAGTCGGTGCCGGCGCGAACAGCTCCGGCACCGAGACGAACTCGCCCGGCGTGCCCGGGTGTGCCAGACCGGCCGCGGTGGCGGCTGCCGACGTCCCCGTGGTCGCATCCGGAGCCACCCCGCGCGGTGCCACCTGAGTGGTCACCGGCGGGCTGTCCGGACCCGGCCGGAAGCTGGTCGCGAACAGTTGACTGGCCAGCGCCGACAGGTCGTCCTCGCTCAGCGGCAAATCACTTGTACTCATGGAAGTGGTCCACTCCGACGTCCTCGAGGACCGCCAGCGCATCGTCGGTGAGCACCGCCAGCGACGAGTACAGCGTGACCAGGTAGGACGCGATGGCCGACCGGTTGATGCCGGTGAAGCGCACCGACAGGCCCGGGGCTTGCTCGCCGACCAATCCCGGCTGGAACAGCCCGACCACGCCCTGTCGCTCCTCGCCGGTGCGGACCAGGATGAACTTGGTCTTCCCGTCCACGACCGGCACCTTGTCCGACGGGATGATCGGGATACCGCGCCAGGTGATGAACTGGGCGCCGAACAGGCTGACCACTGGTGGCGGCACGCCGCGCCGGGTGGCTTCCCGGCCGAACGCGGCCACCCCGAGCGGGTTGGTCAGGAAGAACGCCGGGGTCTTCCACACCTTGGTGATCAGCGAGTCGAGATCGTCCGGGGTGGGCGTGCCGCGCAGCGTCTGGATGGTCTGCTCGGGGGTGACCTGCGACAGCAACCCGTATTCCGGGTTGTTGATCAGCTCGGACTCCTGGCGTTCCTTGATGGTCTCGATGGTCAGGCGCAGCTGTTGGGCGACCTGGTCGTGCGGGCTGGAGTACAGGTCCGACACCCGGGTGTGCACGTCGAGCAGCGTCGAGATGGAGCGCAGCGTGTACTCGCGCGGGCTGGTCTCGTAGTCGACGTAGGTCTCCGGCAGCGGTTCCTCGGTGCCCGAACCCTGCTCGGCGTGGATGGCGACCTGCTCGGGGTTCACCACGCGGTTGACGCGGTAGATACCGGCCTCGACAGGCACCCAGCTCAGCAGGTGCAGCAGGAATCGCGGCGTGATGGTGGACAGTTGCGGAACTGTCTTGGTGGCATTGGCCAACTGCCTTGCGGCGAGATCGCCGAGGGCCTGCGATTCGTTCTGCGCAGACGTCATGGGGGGCTACCTCCGACGGGTCGTAATGGGGATGCGGCGGCCACGATACGGCTTTACGGGGGCCTCCACAGGGTTAGCGCGCAGCGTGGTTGAAACCGGTTTGCTGTGACGAATCCGGCCGTGGCTTTTCTGCGCGAGTGCCGTATGGTAGGCGGCATGTCCCACGACGGATCGCTGCGCATGCCCATGCGGCGCTGCTTCGTCGTGCCGTGTTGTTGTTGTTGTTGATTTTCTGACGCCGGCCCTCTGCGTTCTGCCCGCCCATCTTCTGGCGGAGCACGTAAACGCGCTGTTCACAGCCTCCAGAAAGCAACACAGCAATGCCCTCCACTCTGCTCGCAGCCACCCGCACCTCCGTCGCGGTCCGCCGTACCGTGCGCCGGGACGCCGAGGTCACCCGGATGACCCGCTACCGCGGCGGCACGTATTCGCCGACCGTCGATACCGTGGTTTTCGCCGACGGGACGACGGCGCGCACCGACCTGATCCGGCTCAACCCGAACATCGACGCGTACTCGCTGGACTTCCTCGGCGTGGCCCCGACCCGGCCGTCGCAGTACCGGCCCGCGAACTGGTCGGCAGTCCCCAACGTGGCAGCGCGCGCCTTCGAGGCCGAGGTGGACTGGATCATCCGCAACTCGTACCCCACCCTGGGCACCGTCGAGTTGAGCCGCCGGGTACGTGGGGCGGGCCATCTGAGCGGCGACGCCCACCTCGCCGAGCATGAGGCCATCGCCGCGACGCAAGCCGCGATCTGGCACTTCACCAACGGTCTGCGCTTGGACAATCGTCCCCTCAACGTGCCGGTCGCGGTCACGCCGGAACCGGGTGCCATCACCTTCGAATTCGACGGAGAACCCCAATTGGGCGGCTACACAGTCGAGTTGACGAGCGATACCGCCGTGTCGCTCGTGCTGCAGAAGTCGGTCGACGGGACGGCGTGGCGTGATGTCGCGGCGTCGGGACTCAATGTCGCCGCCGGCTACGGGCGCCACCGCCGGGGCATCGGAGTCGGGGCCACCGCCTCGGACAGCCGCCCGGGCCGCCAGCACCGCGGGTACCGCTACTACCGGCTCCAGGTGCTCGCCGACAGGGGGGCATTCGTCGACATCGAAGACGTGAGCTTCACCCTCGCCGGGTCCGGCAATTACCGCAATGCCGAACGCGTTGTCGCGCTGTACAACTACCTCGTGGCCGGTGCCGACGCGGCACGGAGCCTGACCGTGGTGCCGCGGCTGATCGCCGACCGCGCAGTGGTCGGCGACGTCGTCGGCCCGTTCCGGTTCGAGGCCACCGACGCGGCGGCGCTCACCGCGGTGGGCGGCACCCTGATCGATGCAGCGGGTGAGCCCGTCACCGGGCCGGTGCACCCGGGCAGCGATATCTATCTGCGGCCCGCACCGGGGGCTCGCCGGGTGACTGTCACCGCGAGTGTGCCTGCGGCACAGAACGGATTCGGCGGTCGGGTCATCACCGGGGTGGCGCACGACAGCAGCCTGACGCCGGTCGCCCTCGCGGTGCCGACCCCGACCGTCATCGACTTCGAGGTGGCCTTCTAGCTGAAACCGCCTGTCACATGGGCGCGTTCGCGGGCTGGAACACCCCGCTGCTGTCGGCCTCCTCTTCCGCGCGGATGACGTGCACGACGGCGTTGATCAGTGCCAGGTGGGTGAACGCTTGCGGGAAGTTGCCCAAGTGTCGGCCGGTGCGCGGCTCGATCTCCTCGGCGTAGAGGTGCAGCGGGCTGGCGAACGACAGCAGCTTCTCGCATAGATGCCTGGCCCGGCTCACTTCGCCGATCTCGACCAGCGCGGACACCAGCCAGAACGAGCAGATGGTGAAAGTGCCTTCCTCGCCGGACAATCCGTCGTCGGTCTCCTCGGTGCGGTAGCGCAGTACCAGACCTTCCTCTGTGAGCTCTTCGGCGATGGCCATCACCGTTGCGCGCACCCGCGGGTCGTCGGCAGGCAGGAACCGGGTGAGGATCGCCAGCAGCAGTGACGCATCGAGGGCGTCGTCGCCGTAACGCTGCGTCAGCACTCCGCGCTTGTCGACACCGTGGGTCAGGACGTCTTCCTTGATGTCATCGGCGATCTTGCGCCACTGCTGGGCGTAGGACTTTTCCCCTTGCAGCTCAGCGAGTTTCGAACCGCGGTCCAGCGCCACCCAGCACATGATCTTGCTGGACGTGAAGTGCTGCGGTTCGCCGCGCACTTCCCAGATGCCGCGGTCGGGCTCCTTCCAGTGCTTGATGGCTTCTTCCACTTGGTTTTTCAGCACGGGCCACAGCATCTCGGGAATCTGCTCGCGGGACTTGGCGTGCAGGTAGACCGAATCGAGCATCGTGCCCCAGATGTCGTGCTGCATCTGGTTGTAGGCGCCGTTGCCGATCCGGACCGGCCGCGAGTAGTCGTACCCGGACAGGTGATGCAGTTCCTCTTCGACGAGGCTGCGTTCGCCACCGACGCCGTACATCACCTGAAGGGGATGGCGCTCACCATTGTTCGCACCGGACACGTCTGCGATGAACGAGAAGAAGTCGTCGGCCTCGCGGTCCAGGCCCAGGGTGTACAGGCCCCACAGTGCGAACGTGGAGTCGCGGATCCACGAGTACCGGTAGTCCCAGTTCCGTTCGCCCTGAGGGGTTTCCGGCAGCGAAGTGGTGCTGGCCGCCAGCAGCGCGCCGGTCGGGGAGTAGGTCAGGCCCTTGAGGGTCAGCGCGCTGCGTTGGAGATACGACCGCCACGGGTGGTCCGGGAAGTCGCCGACGTTGATCCACTGCCGCCACGCCTCGCTGGTCTTCCACATTTTGTCGGAGGCCTCGTCGAAGGTCTGGGGCGCCGGGTGCTTGGACCACGACAGCGCGACGAACACCTTGTCGCCCTCGGTGAGCCGGGTCCGGGCCCGCGCCTCGTGGCCCTCCAGGCCGATCCGCAGGTTGGTGGTCAGCCGCATCGTCGGATGCGCCTCCGGGTTCTTACCGGCGCGCGCAATGGCCTCGCCGTAGGCGGCTGCCGAGTACTCCCAGGTCGCGCTTTCCCGGTGGTAGTCGAACGACGGTTCGCAGCTCATGACGAACTCGACGGTGCCGCTGACGCAGCGGACGGTGCGCAGCAGGATGTGCTCGGCGTCCCAGTCCATCGGGGTGCGACGGTGTGTGCGCGAACGGGTCTCGATGTCGTGCCACGGCCCCATCACGAGGGCGTCGCGCACGATGGCCCAGCCGGTGTGCGTCTGCCACGTGGTCTCCAGGATCAGCGAGCCCGGCAGGTACCGCCGTGCCGACGGCACCGTCACCCCGTAGGGCGCGAGCCGGAAGTGGCCGGCGCCACGGTCCAGGATCGAGCCGAAGACGCTGGGGGAGTCCGGGCGCGGCACGCACATCCACTCCACGGAGCCCGCCGAGGAGATCAGGCAGGTGTTCTCGCAGTCGGACAGGAAGGCGTAGTCCGCGATCGGCGGGAACGGCGTGCGTACCGTCGTCGAAATCGCACCGCCTGTCAACGAATCGTCGCCCGCGGCGGCGAGGTGAGGAATCCCGTGACCGTTCGCCAAGATGTGACCGGGGTCGCTGGACTGTCCTGGCTTGTCAATGTGTGGCAGCACCATTCGCACATCATCGACTGCATCTGTACTTGCCGTCCACCGAAAGCCCCGACGAGGCCCGCCAGATTCAACCCAGCGCGATTCGAAAGGGCGCACACCGTAGGCTGGAAACGATGAACGGCATTCTGAATTGGTGGGACGGCGTCGAGCTGTGGCTGTCCGGTCTGTCGTTCGTGCTGCAGACGATCATCGTGATGCCCGTGGTGCTGTTGCTCGCATACGGCCTGGCAGTGCTGCTCGACGTCGCCCTCGGTTACGTCACCACCCTGCTGCACCGGGCGCGCCACGTCGAGGAGGAGGCGCTGTGAACGGACTCCCGCAGTCCCGGGTGACGCTGATCCTGGTGCTGCTGGTGGTGCTCGTCATTGTCACCTGGCTGCTCACTCGCTGAGCAGTAGCTGCCAAGCAACCTCTGATATTCTTCCCGCCATGCACGCAGCGTCCGGCACTACCGAGGGCCACATCCTGGCACTCATTGCCGTGGGTACCCGCGCTGTTGCTGACGTCGCCTGTTGTCGCTGACCCGTTTCCGTCCGCGGTTTCTGGGATCGGCGTCGGCTCCCGCTATGCCCACGTGCTGATCGATCACCTTGCCGTGTGACGGGTTGCTCACCCCGTAAACCAGCAAGGAAGGTCCACCAATGCACAAGATCATCAAGAACTGGCGACCCGCCACCGCGGTCGCTGCCGTCGTGGCCAGCACCACGGTGCTCGCCGCCTGCGGTGGCGGCGCGAGTGACGTCGCCGGTGGTGGCAGTGCGCAGTCGGGTGCCAACACCACCCTCACCCTGGTGGCCTACGCCGTGCCGGAGCCGGGTTGGAGCAAGATCATCCCCGCGTTCGCCGCGACACCGGAAGGCAAGGGCGTCGCCGTGACCACGTCGTACGGCGCCTCGGGTGACCAGTCGCGCAAGGTCGAGTCGGGTGCTCCGGCCGACATCGTCAACTTCTCGGTGGAGCCCGACGTCACCCGCCTGGTGAAGGCCGGCAAGGTCAGCAAGGACTGGAACGCCGATGCCACGAAGGGCATCCCGTTCGGTTCGGTGGTGTCGCTGGTCGTGCGCAAGGGCAACCCCAAGGGCATCAAGGACTGGGACGACCTGCTCAAGCCGGGAATCGAGGTCGTCACCCCCAGTCCGCTGAGCTCGGGTTCGGCCAAGTGGAACCTGCTCG
>Ga0207658_10001598_pt1 | contig 17489 bp, 10 predicted proteins | sample KBSS33metaG_FD_184322 | JGI IMG/M metagenome (GOLD analysis project Ga0207658, IMG submission 184322) | Switchgrass rhizosphere microbial communities from Kellogg Biological Station, Michigan, USA - KBS S3-3 metaG (SPAdes) (version 2) | ecosystem: Host-associated > Plants > Roots > Rhizosphere...
AGTTGGGCTAAACGTAATCACGCCTTCGATCCCCGTTCCCGACTGTGATCCAATTTGCCCAGAAGCAAAGCAAGCCGACATAATCAGAAGTACCAAGGCTGTTCGAACGTTTGGGATCTGCATCGATCAAATTATCAGAGCGATTTTGATGGGCAAGAGCAGGTGATCGTTAAACGTTACCCGGTTAAATCGTTACCTCGGCGGGCCTTTTGTAATTCTTGTAACTTTTTTGACCCCTTTGTAACGAATTACGTTGCCTTGCATACTTGACGACTCACCTCTTGCGCTGAAACTTCTCGCGCTCACGCCAATTTATGAAACGCTATCTGCCTTTTATTATTGTTGCCGTGGTTGCGATCGCCACGCTGGGTAGCGGAGCGATGCTCTATCGCGCAAAGCTCCCGCATCCACTCATGATCCCCGAAGGAAAGAGCCTTTCTGGAAAAAGCGATGCTGAATCGATGCACATTCGCGGCAATGCCAATGCGCCGGTCACGCTGGAAGAATTCGGCGACTTTCAGTGCCCGCCCTGTGGCAGCATCTCCAGTTTTCTTGATGAGTTGGTGAAAGAGTATGACCCGCATTTACGCATTGTCTTTCGCAACTATCCGCTCGAGATGCATCAGCACGCACGCGATGCTGCCCTGGCTGCTGAAGCGGCCGGGCTGCAAGGTCGTTTTTGGGAGATGCACGACCTCCTTTATCGGGAGCAAGCCGTTTGGAGCACGGCCGACAACACGCGTGAATTGTTCGATTCCTACGCGGGAATGATCGGGCTCAATCTCGATCAATTCAAAAAGGACATGGAAGGAGAAAAGGCCAGAGCGCGAGTCGATTCCGATCGGGAGCGCGCTAATTCGCTCGGGGTGCAAATGACTCCCACCGTCTTTATCAATGATCATCAATGGAGTCCGAATGTTAAATCGCCTGAGGGTCTGCGCGCCGCCATCGCTGCTGCCCTGAAAGAAAAGTCGTAAAAGGCATCGCGTCGAAGCGTTAAACCGTTAAGCCACAACTCGGTCGAGAGTGATTCGATCATGACGAAATCCGAATGTCGAATGACGAAGGAATGACGAAACAGAAAACCCCAGCAGTGCCAGCCGTGCAGACGTGCGTTTTGGGCAGTTGGAATTTTGAATTTGGAGCCTGTTTCGGGTTTCGGGTTTCGGGTTTCGGATTTCCTTTGTCATTGGTCATTCGTAAGTCGTCATTCCGATCATGACTGTTTCGCGATTTCGAAATATTCTTTACGTCGTCGTCGCGATCGTTTCGCTAGTCGGGTTGGCGGATGCAGGCTATCTCACAGTGCAGGCGTTGACCGGTGAAACAGCTGCTTGTGGCGGGTCGCCGGATTGTTTCCGTGTGCTGGGCAGCTCGTATGCAAAGGTAGCTGGAATACCAGTCGCCGCATTCGGGGTGCTGGCTTACTTCAGCGTATTCAGCTTCGCCACGTTCGCCGCTTTCGGTTACGCGCGCGTGCGACGATTTCTCACTTTGACGGTGGGAGTGATGTTCCTCGCCACCCTCTGGCTGCTGTATGTCCAGGCCTTCCTGCTGCACGCATACTGTCGCTACTGTCTTTTCTCGGCGGCCATCATCTTCTTGCTTACCGGGCTGGTGATTGCCCTGCCGCCTTCGCAGGACGCATCAGAGGATTAGGACCCATAGGTTCCTGCGACATGATGCGCATTCTGGTGATCGAGGACGAAAAGAAAACAGCAGCTTTTCTGGCCAAAGGTCTGCGCGAAGCCGGGTTCGCTGTCGACCTTGCGCGGGACGGCCGGACCGGTTTGGAGCTTGCGCGTGCGACAAAGTTCGATCTTCTCGTTGTCGATATCATGTTGCCAAACAAAGACGGTTGGCAGGTGGTCGCGGAACTGCGCCGCGGCGGAATGCGCACACCCATTCTTTTTCTCACCGCCCGCGACAGCGTACGCGACCGTGTGAAAGGACTTGAACTCGGCGCGGACGATTATCTGGTCAAGCCGTTCGCGTTTTCGGAATTGCTGGCTCGGGTGCGCTCACTGTTGCGGCGCGCCCCCGCGCAACACGAAGATCATTTGCGCATTGACGACTTGGAGCTCGACCTGAAGCGGCACAAAGCGGTCCGTTCCGGAGTGCCACTTAATCTGACTCCGAAAGAGTTTCTTCTTCTTGCGCATCTGGTTCGCTCGGCTGGCGAAGTTGTCTCGCGCACAGAGATCGCCGAGCACGTTTGGGAAATCGGGTTCACGACCGATACGAATGTCGTGGAAGTCGTAGTGCGCCGTTTGCGGGCGAAGGTGGACGATCCGTTCGAGACCAAATTGGTCCATACCATTCGCGGCGTGGGTTATGTCCTCAAAGCGCACTAAACCGCGCTCGATCGCGGCGAAGCTCGTCCTCCTTTTTACGCTGACCGCGACGCTATTGCTTTCCTGCGGACTCGGCGTTTTTTATTGGATTGTTGTTCGACATGCCTTCGCCGAAGACAATGCTGTCCTGGCCGACAAAATTTCCGGATTAAGGGAAGACTTCAAGGAGAGCGGGCCAGGAATTTTCGCCGAGGAATTGAGGACCCGTCGAGACGGCGATCCCTATTTCGTAAGGGTGCTCGATTCAGGCGGCCGCATCGTAACCGAGAGTCCCGGAATGGATCGTTTGATTCCCCCGGATGTTTTTCCTTCGGCGCAAGGATCGACATCTTCCATTGGTAATCCGAAAGATTATCGCACCGGTGCGAAGTTGTTTTCGCTAATCCCCGTGAACGAGCGAACCGGCGGCCAAACTTACACGATCCAGGTCGCGCAAGACCGGTCGAGCGACGAGCAACTTGAGAGACGCTTCGGCATTTTGCTCGGCGTCGTGCTGGCGGGCTGCCTTCTGGCCTCGGCCATCATTGCAATCACGGTGACAAAGCACGGTTTGCGCCCACTTGGAGAAATGACGCGTTCACTCGAACGAATCGGGCCGGCCCATCTGAACGAACGCGTGTCGCCGGCTGGCTGGCCGCGCGAGCTTCAGCCGCTCGCGGCCACTTTCGACGCGATGCTGGCCAGACTAGAAGATTCCTTCACGCGGCTCTCGCAATTTTCCGCCGATCTCGCCCACGAATTGCGCACGCCGATTGCCAACATTATGGGTGAGGGCCAGGTCGCCTTGACCCGGGAGCGCACGCCCCGTGAGTATCGCGAAGTCATCGAATCTAACGTTGCCGAATGCGAACGATTGTCGGGAATCGTGGACAATCTCCTCTTTGTGGCGCGGGTGGATGCGGCCCGTGAATCCATCGAGCGGAAAAAGTTCGACGGTGGCGCCGCCGTGGAAAAGATCGCAACGTTTTATCGAATGCTCGCGGAAGAACGACATGTCGCCATCCATTGCAGCGGCGAAGGCGAAATTTACGCCGACCCTGTTTTGTTCGAGCGTGCGATCAGCAATCTCGTTGATAACGCGCTACGCTTTACTCGCGATGGCGGCGAAATCAAGATCTCGATCATGGCTCGCGACGCACATTCCGAAATCGCCGTCAGCGATAACGGATGTGGAATAGCACAAGAACATTTGCCGCGCGTGTTCGACCGCTTTTATCGTGTCGATTCGTCGCGCAGCTCCGGCGGCGCGGGCTTGGGTCTCGCTCTGGTAAAATCGATTGTCGATCTTCACGGCGGCTTGGCCAGGGTCGAGAGCGAGGTTGGTCGCGGCACAACTGTCACGCTGACATTTCCGTTTCGCTAGAGACAAATCGTGCCCCAGCCGGCGTTTCTCCCTCGCGGGATCGCTAATAGAAAAAGGAAAATGCTTGAGAAAGTCTGATTCCTGTTCGCAAATGAATCAAAAGGAATGGGGGCTTCGAGGTCGATCGCCTCAAAAATTTGTCTTGCCAAACATGACAATTTCGTAATGTTAGCGCAGACCTGCAGGGCTCATAGCCGCGGTCAAGTTTCCGCGGTTAGCTGAAGTGGATAGGCCGCAGTCCGGTGGAGCGGGCTGCGGCCAACTTCTGCGCGACTTGCGGAGACGCTGTGCTGAGCCCGAGCATCGAGGCGAAATCGGCAAGGGAGCGCTTCCAACTCACCGCTGCGGCCGGGCACCAAAACCCAAGCGGGTTTAGAGGAAATTTTCAGTCGATTCTTCAAACACATGACAATCGGAACGCCCTGAGTTCACGCGGAATGCCAAGGCACGCCTTCACGAAATTTCACAGAAATTTGTCTTGCGAATAATTACAATCCTGTAATAATCGGGCGAACTTCAACCTTACCCTTAATTTCTGATATGTTTAAACGTCGTTTTTTCCGGCAAGCTTTTTCGCACTGCGTGCTTTTGATCGCGGGGGCCTGCTTTATCAGCCCTGCCCTCAATCGTTCAGTTGATGCCCAGGTTTCTACCGAGCAGTCAGTCGTCGTTACAGGCGAGGAGGTGCCTAGCTCCTACGGCGCGCCGCCCGGGTTTTCGCGCAGTCGTTTTTCCAACACAACGCAGGCCTATGTATTGCCACCATGGGCATTTTTCTTTGGAGAGATTTATGAAGGCCAGGGATTCCGTCATGGTCCGCCCGATCACCTCTTCACTCAAGAGGTCGAAATGGGTTTGCCGTATCGTTTTGGAGTCGCCGCGGAAGCAAAGTTCGAACGATTTAATGGCGGCGGCGGCGCGGAGACAGCGAGTGTAGAAGCACGATGGGCTCTTGCTGATTGGAACAAGATTCCGCTCAATCCGACGCTCTTTGCCGAATACAAATTCGGCGTCGGCACCATTCGACACGAAGAAGGACCGCCACCGCCTCCCGGGGAGGAAGAAGAGGAAGAGGGCGGACCGCCCAAGGTTCCGGACGCCTACGAATTTCGATTGCTGCTCGCCCAGGACTTCGGCGAGCACGTTGAGTGGGCGATGAACTGGTTCTTCGAAAAAGAGAATACCGGCGATCGTGGCCGCGAATGGGGCTTCTCCCAGAGCGCCATGATTCCCATCCTCTTGCCTAACGAGCGTCTGAAAGTCGGCGTAGAAATGGAATATAAAAATTTCACTGTCAAAGACACGCGCGGCGATCCCATTCACACTTTCATCATCGGTCCAACCGTGGCGTGGAAACCTACGGCGCAAACCCGCTTGGACATCTCACCCTTGTTCGGCTGCACTGACGACTCGCCAGTGGCTGATGTTTTTGTTGTCTTCTCCTGGCTTTTCGGGGGCGAAGGCGCCGAAGCCGAAGCGCCTGTGTCCACGCGCTACCGTTACTACATGGGGCCTGGCGTAGCCGATAGCCATTCGGGGAAGGAAATGTCGGGGAAAGAAATTAAGCAGGTCGCGCCGCCGCCGTGCCCGCATTGGTACGGCGATAACGAATGGAATTTGAATCTCTGGGGCACATACGTCTTTACGAACACTGAGTACAGTCCCAACCTCGACATCCCGGATCTCATCCAGAGCACGACCGAAGGCCACACCGTCGAGGGTTCGTTCGACCATTACATCGGCAACGACCACGCCTGGGGCGGTGGCGGCGATATCAAATATTTTTTCCATCGCTACTTTGGCATCGGCTTTGAAGGTTTCGCCCTCAACGCGCACAAGCGCAGTTTCGACATCGATCTTCAACCGCTCGATGGGATCTTTGTCGGCCATAACATCGACGACCAGCGCGTTGTCGGTGCGGTCCTTGGCACATTCACGCTGCGCTATCCGATTCCATGCACCCGCTTCGCGCCTTATGCCTGGGCCGGAGGGGGCGCGATCTTTGGCGGCGGCGAAAGCGATAGTGTGACGACGCAGCCGATCCCGGGTTTACCGAATGAGTTTCCCACCGTCAACGCGCAAAGTCATCATTTCGATGGAGAGACAAAAGCGATCGGCCATTTCGGATTCGGCCTTGAATTTCGCTTCACCCGCAACATCGGCTGGACCAATGATCTGAGTTGGGGCGTCATCGAAGGGCCGAAGAATAACTTCACCATGGTCCGCAGCGGCATCAACTTCGCCTTCTAAAAGGTTTTGCGTTCTTATCTTCAGGGCTGAAAGCCCCGAAAGCATTCGGGGTTTCTGAAGTGGAGCACGCCGCAGCCCGTGGCAGCGGGCGGCGGCTACACTTCTTCAATTGTAGAAGCGTTCGACGCAAAGGCCCTATTCCGGGGACATTTCTTGACCGCAATTAATCGCACCGATACTTTCGTTCTTGGAAAGGAGCTCGTTGGTGAAAACCGAGGTATCAATCGAATACTGCGTCGTTTGAAACTACACGCCGAAGGCCGTCAGTTTGGCGGCCAAAATTCTTGAGCTCGGCGAGCGCATCAAGTCACTCACGCTCATCCCTTCGAGCGGCGGCGCTTTCGAGATTCGCGCCAATGGTAAACTGCTCCATTCCAAACTCGACACCGGCGACTGGCCGGACTTCGACGCCATCGTTAAGGCGATCAAGAAGGTCAAATAACGCGTCGGCTTCATTTTCTGAAACGGTTACTGCAGCGAGAGCGATCGGGTCCTCGGCGCTAAGATTTTTCAACGCCCAACGCTCAATTCAGACAGTTGGACGTTGGATTTTGTACATTGGGCGTTGGGTATTTTCTTCAATCCGGAGAGTGAAGGGTGCCTGGTGGCCCTCGCGGTCTTCAAAACCGTCGTCGCCGCGTAAGTGGCGAGGTAGGTTCGATTCCTATCCTCTCCGCCACTCCATTTTTGATTTTCGATTGCCGATTTTCGATCGGTCGAAAGATACGCCCAGCTTATCGAATCGAACATCAAACATTAAACATCGAATATCGGGAAGGAGGTGAACCAGATGTCGCGTGAGCAAATCCGCAAACTGACTTCGCTTTCATCGTGCGCCGGGTGAGCTTCCAAATTGAGCCAACAGGCCCTGCGACAAGTTTTGCCGCAGCTTCCGCTTTCCCTGGACCGAAAAGTAATCGTAAGCTCGAACACATTCGACGATGCCGGCGTTTATCGCTTGGATCGCCATCGTGCCCTGGTGCAGACGGTTGATTTTTTCACACCCATTGTGGACGACCCATTTTCCTATGGACAAATCGCGGCGGCCAACTCGCTTTCCGATGTCTTTGCAATGGGCGGTCGCCCGTTGACCGCGCTCAACATCGTGGGGTTCCCGACCGACCTCGTTAGGCCAAGAGTAATTTCTTCCATCTTGCGCGGTGGTTTGGCCAAGGCGGCCGAGGTGGGTTGTGCAATCATCGGCGGCCATTCCATTCGCAATCCCGAACCGATTTATGGGCTGGCAGTCACTGGAATGGTCGATGTTCGCCGCTTGATGACGAACGCAAATGCTCATCCCGGTGATCTCCTTGTGTTAACGAAACCACTGGGGACTGGCATTGCCACTACTGCAATCAAGCGCGGAGTGGCTTCTCGGACACTGCAGAAAAAAGTTATTTTACTGATGTCGAAAATTAACTTGGCAGGAGCCGAACTTGCCGAGCATCGTCTGGTGCGCGCGGCCACCGATATCACTGGTTACGGCCTCATTGGTCATCTGGTTTCATTATGCCGCGCCAGTCGCGTCTCTGCCGATATCAATCCAGCCGCCGTGCCCATGATTAGCGATGAGATCGGCGATCTCATCGAACAGCGCTGCGTGCCGGAAGGAAGCAGGCAAAATCTTAACGCGACAACGGTCCTTGTCGATTGGCGAAACACGGATGAGGCGCGCAGAATTCTCTTAACCGACGCGCAGACCAGCGGTGGACTACTACTTTGCGTCGCCGAAGCCAGGCTGGAGAACGTGCTGAGCATCCTCCGCAAAGCGCGCATGCCATCCGCTGCCGTGATCGGCAAAATCGTACCACGACGGCGCCGTGGTCCATTGATATGCGTGACGGGTTAGAATCACGCGCGCGCCGGCAAATTCCCGCCGTCACCAGGGTCCTCGATGCGCTGGGCCACGATGATTTGCCGCGACCGGTGATTGTCGAACTGGTCCGGCGCGAACTTTCACAGATTCGCGCAAAGGCTGAAGTTCCGGAATTTGAATTAATTGTGGATTCTGTGCGTACCTCGCTGGAAAACATTCGCGCCAGCCGGCTTCAGCCGATTGTGAACGGAACTGGAATCGCCATTCATACAAATTTTGGACGCGCGCCGCTGGCCGCCGACGCAATCCGCGCGCTTGGCGAGATCGGTTCGGGCTACTCAAATCTCGAATATGATCTCGCAATGGGAGCGCGCGGCCGGCGCGGCGCTTACGTTGAGAACGCGCTGGCGCTGCTCTGCGGGGCGGAATCGGCGACGGTGGTCAACAACTGCGCAGCCGCACTTGTGCTGATTGTTCGACATTTCACCAAAATCAAACCTGACATTGTGATCTCGCGCGGAGAGCTCGTGCAGATCGGCGGCGGCTTTCGCATCGGCGAAATCATTGAAGCGAGCGGCGCGCAGTTGCGGGAGGTGGGTGCGACAAATAAGACGACCCTCCACGATTACGCGCAAGCCATAGGTCCGAACACGGGAATGATTCTGAAGGTTCATCGCAGTAATTTTTTTATGAGCGGCTTTGTCGAGTCGCCTTCTGCGGCGGAAATCAGCGCCCTGGCGCGAAGGCAGCGGACTCCGTTTGTCGAGGACCTTGGTAGTGGCGCGATTGTGGCGACCGAAGATTTTGGACTCGCCCATCACGAGCCTACGCCCACGGAAGCTTTGCAAGCGGGCGCCGACCTGGTGTGTTTCAGCGGCGACAAGTTATTGGGCGGGCCGCAGGCAGGAATCATTATTGGCAAGAAGCGATTTGTCACCGTGTTGAAACGCGAGCCGTTATTTCGCGCCTTGCGTTGCGACAAGCTTCGTCTCGCAGCGCTGCAAGCCACAGTCGAACTTCACCTGAATCAACGGACCGCCGAAATCCCTGCGATCCGCCTGTTGCAAGTCTCCGAAGACGAGTTGCAAAGCCGAGCTGGAGCGATCTCGGGCCGTCTGAGGAACTTGCCGCTGCAAATCGCGATTGGCCGCGGTAAAGCCAAAGTCGGTGGCGGCACATTGCCAGAATCGGTGATGTCATCCATTACAATTGAAATTGTTCCAAGGCATTGTTCGCCGGACGATTTCGGCGCCCGTCTGCGGAAAGCGAGTCCGCCGCTCATCGGCTACATTGCCAATGAGCGCTTTAAACTCGATCTGCGCACAATTTTTCCGCACCAAGATGATCTGGTGGTTGACGCGATTCGCGCTGCGTGTGCTAGCCGAACCGTTCTCGGGTAGGGCGCGAGGTTTAGCGAACTGAGATGACAGAGCAACATTTCATTGTCGCGACTGCCGGTCACGTCGATCATGGCAAAAGCGCGCTGGTCAAAGCGCTCACCGGAATTGATCCCGATCGCCTGCCCGAAGAAAAGGCGCGACAAATCACGATTGAGCTCGGCTTCGCGCAATTAATTCTCGAGGGAGAAAACGAGCAGCGATTTCATACAGGTATTGTCGATGTACCCGGTCACGAAGATTTTGTCCGAAACATGATTGCTGGCGTCGGTTCAATCGATCTGGCGCTCGTCGTTGTTGCCGCGGACGACGGGTGGATGCCGCAAACTGAAGAGCATCTCCAGATCCTGACTTATCTCGGCGTGCGACGGGCCGTGATTGCGCTTACGAAAAGCGATCTTGGCCAGGTCGATAATGTCCATGAGCAGATTCGCACTCAGCTGCGCGATACCGCCTTCGCGCGTTCACCGATCATTCCAATGTCGGTCCGCACTGGCGCGGGAATCCAGATTTTGAAAGGCGTACTCGCGTCAGAGTTCTCATCCATGCGAGCACAGCGCGATTTCGGGAAGCCGCGCCTTTTTGTCGATCGCGCTTTTACGCTGCGTGGAATCGGCACGGTCGTCACGGGCACGCTGAGTGGCGGTTCGATTCGGCGCAGCCAGGATGTGGTCGTTCAGCCCGGAAAAATTTCAGCTCGGGTTCGTTCCATTCAAAACCATGGCCGCGACCTGGAAATCGCTCAGCCGGGAATGCGCACGGCCATTAATCTGCCTGATCTCTCAATTGGCGAGAACGGAATCCAACGCGGTGACGTCGTCACCATTCAGGGCTTCGGTAGTCCGCACACAACAATCGACGTGCTTCTCGAAAGATCGTCGCGACTGAAGCGAAACTGTCCTGCAGCGCGTCCAATCAAGAACGGCAGTTCCGTTCAAGTCCATTTTGGAACAGGTCGCATCGCTGCGAGGATCATATTGTTGGACCAACCTGCGCTTGGAGCCGGGCAAAGCGCAATTGCTCGGTTGCGGCTCGATTCACCAATTGTCGCGTTTGTCGGCGATCGCTTCGTTGTGCGCGATTCTTCCGAACAAAACACCATTGCTGGCGGCACGGTGCTCGATCCCAACGTCGATCGCTCGAATTTCCGCTCTGTCGCACAGATTCATTTCTTGAGGACCCGCGCGACCGCGCCACATGACGTCGATGTTTGCATCCGCTCCCAGCTTCGACGTGATGCATGCGCCGAATCCAAAACGCTGCTGGTGAAATCGAATTTCGGCGCCGATGAAATTTCTGAAGCGTTGTCGCGGCTGACTTATGATGACGAAATCGTGCAGGCTGGCGATATCATCGCCAGCGCATCTTACTGGCACAATGTAATCAATAGAGCAGCCACTTTAATCGACCGAGCGCACGAAAAAAACCCGGAACGCTGTGGACTCGATCTATCGCAGCTTCGGGTGGATTTAGAAGCCGAGTCCGACAAATTGTTTAACGCAGTAATTTCAGAACTCACACGGAATGGTTTTGTTCGGCTCGAAAATCAAATTGGTCGCATCAGCCACCGGCCGTCGCTGCCGCTGGAATTGTTATCCGCCGCGGAAAATATTCGCGCTGCGCTCTGGGCTAGACCTTTTGATCCTCCCGATCGCAAAGCGTTTTCGCAAGATCGAAAGCTTCAACAGGCGCGGCGATTCCTAATCGATACAGGCGAGATCGTCGAGATCAGCACGGAGATCGTTGTTCTTCGGGAGGCTGCCGAACAGATGCAGAACATCGTTGCCGAGTTCCTGTCCGAAAACGATTCCGCGACTGCCAGTCAACTTCGAAAGAAAATTGGCACCACACGCCGCGTAATCATTCCGTTCCTGGAATATTTGGATCGCATCGGCGTCACTCAACGCATCGGTGATTCGCGGCAGCTACGCGGGAGGAAACCAGCAGCCGTCGCGCGACGATAAAATCTGTTACCGTTAGCAGATGCATCCCAGAGAGCCTGAGGAGCCAAAGCAATCTGTTTCGTTACACATTGGCTCTTCCTTCGCCAGCGCCTGGGAAAGCGTTCTCTTGCCGTGGTTCAAGAAGGTTAAGCTGGCCTCGCTGAAAAATAACGAGACCGTTGCGGTCGCTACACCATTTCCAAGCGGCGCTGCATTTCTGCGGTCGAAATTGTTGGAATATGAGGTTCCACTGCTCGGTGTAAAATTTATTACTCCGCCGCGTCTTCGTGAGCTGCTGCTAGCGGAAGACGCTTCATCGCTGTCGTTGCGCGAGCATCTTCGTTTACTTCTGGCCATCGTCGCTGAATTGGTCGCGAGCCGGATTTCGGCAGATGTCGATCTTGCTGCGATTGCGAAATCGATCTCGCGTTCCCCGGACAACCTGCTTCGGACTTTCGATCAGGTGAGCGCGGCAGGCTGGAATTTTCAAGACATCGGCGCGCCAACCGTGCGCGAGATCATGCAAGAATTTGAAGACCTGGTTCGGCAATGCGAGTTCAAGCTGATTCATGAGGCTGATCGCGACGCCCTGGCAGCGGCCAAAAGCGCGCCACCGCGATTTAGCCATCTGCTTTTAATTGGATTTACAGCGAAGCACTGGCCACTCTGGCCCTTGCTGCAGACGGCGGTTTCTTTCGCAAAGCGGGCAACCGTGATTCTCGAATATCCACGCGAGCAAACTCGCGCAGCCGACGAATCCTGGATCGGCACGTGGGAGGAACATTTCGATTCGGCGGCGCCGATCCCGGACCGGACCGAACGGAACCGCCCGTTTGTCCATCTCAATCAGCCGGCGGTCAGCGAGACCGATTCTGCCAGCCGCAGGGACCCTCAATTTCTGGTCGGTCTCAACACCACTGAGCAAGCGCAAGCGATCTGTGCCATCGCCCTTAAATTTCTGGCGGAGAAATCGTGCACTCGTCTCGGTATTCTTTTCCCGCGCGCCGGCGCGCTGGTACGCCTTGTCTCGGAATTTCTGACTCGATCAGGAATTCCGCATCACGACACCATTGGGCACCTGACACCGGGCGAATTCGAGGAGCCGTCGTGGAATGCATGGCTCCATTTACAAGAGAACCATCAACTCGAACCGGTCCTTCGATTCCTGGAGGCGAATCCCGATTCCATGGACGGGCTATTGATTCAGGAGGTCCGGGAAAATCTGCGTTGGGTTTACCGCCAGATCCTGATCGATGACATCAATGTGTTGCGCGAGTACTGCGCGCGGCAGAAGGAAAATGAGAAACTCGTTCAGATCGCGAACCTGCTGCGCTCAATCGCGTTTCTCCCGTCAAAGGCGAACCTTGCCCAGTTTCTCACCGAAACGAAGCCGATCTTCCGCGAGTTGAAATGGGACAACCGCTGGACTGAGATCGATCGGCTCGTTCAGCGATGGAGTACCGCAAGCTCGGTGGAATTTTCGCGGGCAATTTATCTGCGCTGGCTAAAGGAAATTCTCGATTCGTTTACAATCGGCCGCGCACCCCAGGCGGATCACGTTTACAGCCGGGTCCACCTGCTTTCTTATGGCGAGGCGGACGGACACGAGTGGTCGCATCTGATTCTAGCCGGCCTCAACCAGGGCGAGTGGCCGCAGAGCCAGCGCGAATCAGGGTTTTTGTCGGATGAGGAAATTGCCGAGTTAAACGCGCGCGCGACGCGCCGCGGGAAACAAGGCGAAGGCCACTCCGCTCTCGCAAAAGACAAAACATTTCTCCTCAGTTCGCAAGACGAGCGGCAGATCGCTCTGCGGCAATTCAGTGCGGCTCTCGAATCGGCGGAGCACGGGCTGGCAATCACCGCGAGTTTGCTTCAGGAATCGGCGCCGGAACGGGTTTGGAATCCGAGCGAGCTTTTCAGTCAGGCGTATTTCGTCGCGCGCAATGCGCCGCTTTCGCAGGAAACGATGTCGATCCTACGCGAGAAAACGTCCGCCTGGCTGAAGGACCAGGAACTTTTCGAATCAGCGCCGGCGGCGGATGCGGAGATCGATCAAACCCGGATTGCCTACGAAATCCGACGCAAGGCCGAGATTCCATTTGGCGAATATGAATTCACGTTGCGCGAGCCAATCGACCGCGAGATCACGTTGCGGGCGACGGAATGGGACAAGGTTGTCAAAACTCCCGCGCTGATCTGGTTGAAAAAATATCTCGGCGTCGAAAACCAGGAGCCGGACCTGAATCAATGGAACGCGGCCACTGGAACATGGGTGCACGACTGGCTTGCTTACATCGCCGACTCGGAAGAAAGAGACATCTTTGTCGATTTTCCAACGGGTAACGAGATGTGCGAACGGATTGCTCGCGCTGCGCACAGATTCCGAAAAACGATTGTCGATCTTTGTGCGGCCTGCGGTCGGACCGTTCCCGATTGGTGGAACTCCGGATGGAGTAATGCTTTCGCACTGGCTGATTTTCTCGCGAGCAAGTTGGCGGAAGTGGAAGGCTGGCCGCGGATGGCGGCGGAGTGGAAACTGGAATCGCCCCAGCTTCTTTCGCTAAACAATGGGAACAAGCTTCGCGTCCGCGGCCGGATCGATCTCATCCTCGCCCAGACTCAACCGAGCGATCCGCAGCTCGGCGGCGCCCATGTTTGGATCGTAGATTACAAAACCGGCAATGTGAAGCCGCTCACTCCGCCCGGAAAGACACCAGAGGCGCGCGCCGCCAATTTGCGAAAGAAACTCGTGCGCGGCGACGGCATTCAACTCGGCCTTTACGGATTGGCCGCGCGTGAACTCGGTGCCGCCGAGGTTCATTTGAGCATTCTTTCGTTGCGCACCGAGCTGGAGCGGCCGCAATTGGCCATGGCCGATCTTGCGGCAGACTCCGATTTCTGGACTGAGCTTTATCGAATGCAGGAAACTGGAATCTTCGGACTGCGCGGGCCGATTCGAAACGAGTTCGGTTTTAACCCGGATTACCCGCTCGCGACGTTGCCAATCGACAAGGAGTTTTTGGACGAGAAATGGGTACTGACGCATCCAGCGTTTGCCGACGACGAGGACGATCGATCATGATCGAGCCGATCGATCAACCTAATCGCGAGCGTTTCGTTTCCGAACTCGATAAAAATTTCTCGGTCGTTGCTGCAGCCGGCTCTGGAAAAACTCGCGCCATAACCGATCGCATCATCCGAATCGCCAAGAGCGAACAGGCGTGCGGCTGGCTGCCGCAACTCGTGGTCGTGGCGTTCACCAATCGCGCTGCGGACGAGATGCAACAGCGCGCACGCGCCGAAGTCTTGCGAGCCGGCGTTTCGGTGGAAGTGCTGGCCGCGTTCAACCGCATTTTTTTTGGCACCATTCACGCCTTCTGCGTTCGATTGCTGGAGAGCTACGGCCATTTTCTCGGATTGCCGCCAACTTTCGATGTGATCACCGATGACGACGAAGTTTGGAACGAATTTGTGCAGCAGCAGACGACGATCGGCCGCTCACTTTCGGATGAAGACCGCCGCGAGCTGCTCCGTCACGTGCAAGCGCGCGCGTTGATGGAGCTCGGTCGCCGCGCGGATTTGGAGCCGGGCAATCCGCCCGAGGGAAAATGTCCTGATACGGACTTCAGCGCAGTTCACCGCTATCTCGCCAAGGGGCCAACACTGCAAACCGTGCCGCCGTATCAAAAGGAATTGAAACGCGCCGAACAGAGATGGCGCGACACTCAAGATTTTGTTCGCTGGCCAATTTGTTTTTCCAAGGCGAAGGATTTCGTTCGAATCAAACGCGAGGCGTTCGCGCCGGTGCGTCGGTGGGTCGATCAGGCGGCACTCTGCGTGGCGGCGGAAGTCCAGGGCGACTACCGGGAGTTTCGAATCGAGCGCGGCCTCCTGAGCTACGACGACCAAATCGCGCTTGCGCTCGAATTAACGAAACATCCCAAGATCGGCCGCGAAATTCGGCAAAAATCTTTTCGTGTCATCCTCGACGAAGCGCAGGACACCGATCCGCGCCAGTTTTCGCTTCTCCTTGAACTAACCCGCCCACCGACGGCCACCGGCGATTGGCTTGAGACCAAAGCCGATCCTCCGCGGCCCGGGCATTTCTGCATGGTCGGCGACTTTCAACAGTCGATTCACCACGACCGTGCCGATCTTTCCCAGTATCGGCGGATCCACGAAACGCTGGTTAAAACGGGTGCGGCCGAGACGCTCCAATTCTCAGTTACATTTCGGCTCGATACCGCCCAGCTCGATTTCGTGAACGAAACGTTTCGCGAAATCCTCAACGACCGCGACCAGCAGGTCGCATTCGTTGAGCTCAATCCGCGGCCGAAAGTTTTGCCCGGACAAGTGGTGCGCCTCAACTTGCAGCCCGCGAACTTGCGACCAGATCCCAGGGGGAAAGTGTCTGACGTGCGCAAAGGCGCTGAAGAAGCGCGCCAACTTGGGAAATGGCTACAAGAAACCGGCTTGGCCAAACTTCGGGCCGAGACCTGGCGCGATGTTGCCGTTCTCTGTCCTCGCAAAGAGTGGCTTCAGACCTTACGCCGCGGCCTGCGGGCGGCCGGGCTCAATGTCCAAATCCAATCGGAAAAAGAGCTAAAAGGCGACAGCCCGGCCTACGCCTGGTTGACCGCCCTCTTAATAGTATTGTCGCAGCCCCGGTGCGGTTACGAGATTGCCGGCCTTCTCCGCGAGCTCTTCGGAGTATCCGATCACGACCTAGCCGTTTTTTCACAAGGTTACGGCGACCGTTTCCAAATCGAGACCCTGACGACCGGCGGCGATCTCGTTTCCAAAAAACTGAGCCTGCTCGCGCAGATCCGGTTGTCGATCCTGCCTTTGCCGCTGTTTGACGCCATCAACGAAATCGTGAGCCGGACGCATTTGCGCGAGCGTCTCAACGCGTTGCCCCGTGCGGACTTTGAAAATCTTGATGGCGAATTGGACGCGCTCCTCGCCCTGGCCGGTTCGTCAGAAGCCGAGCATATGACCTTGACCGAATTTGCCGAAAATTTGCGAACGCATTTCGCCGATGCGCGCGAAATCCGGCCGTCCCGTCCGGAAGCGATTCAATTGATCACATCACAAAAAGCAAAAGGCTCCGAGTGGCAGGCCGTCATCGTTCCGTTCCTGACCCGCGACGTTCGGTCCGCTTCGCTACGTTACCCGCGTCTGCTCAAAATCCGTGAGACCGGCGAAACGATTGTGCTTCTCGATAGCTCGGACGTGACCGAGGAAATCGACGGGTTGCTCGAACGCGCGAGCCGCCAGGAAATGGAGCGCTTGCTCTACGTTGCCCTGACCCGCTCACAACACACACTCGTGCTCGCTTTCGACAACGAATTGTTCGCGAAGGCCAGCGGCGAGATTCATGGCCATTCGCAATCAAAATGGCTCAAAGCCGACAAGAACGATATGAACGAAGCGGTGTTTGCTGCGGTCGCAACGGAACCGGCTTTGTGTGCGCTCACTACGCAGCGCCACGAAGCAAAATCGCGCGCAAACCTTGACAAGATCGACATCCAACTGCCGGGCGCGAAGATCGACAAATCAGTGGCGGTTCAAAAAGCGAGCGTGTTCGTGCGCAAACTGAATCCAAGCGGTCTTTCCTCAGAAGAGTCTGCCGCGCTCGAGGAGATAAGATATGCGCCGCTGCCATCGCCACGCTCGACGAGCCCGGCCTTAGGTTACGGACTTTGGTGGCACGATTTCATCCAACGACTTGATTGGAATGAAAATCGCGATTCGTGGAATCGGGTTTTCGAAAAACAAAAAAACCTTTCGCCTGATCCGGCGCGTTCGCTGCGCGAATGGAAGCTTCTCTTTGCCCACCTATCCGATGCTGAAAATTTTCGGCGCGAGTTTGAGGGCAACAAATCGATTGTCCACGCCGAGATGCCGTTCTTTTGGAAACTGGATGACAATCGGTGCATCGAAGGAGTGATCGATCTCGCCTTCTTTCAACGAAGCAGCGGCAAGTGCCTGATCCTAGACTGGAAAACCGATCGCGTAACGCTCAACGAGATCGACCTGTTGCGCGCGAAATATTTGTCGCAGCTTGCCGCGTATTGGGCAGCGATTCGGGGAATGACCGGAATGCAGCTCGAAGCTGCAATTTATTCGACTCCGGCCGCAGCTGTTTTGCGTTACAAAGAAAAAGAACTCGCGCGAGAATGGGCGCGATTAAGAACGCTGCCGGCCGTACAAATTGCGGGCCAAATCGCGGTTGATCCCGAAGGACCGCCAGTCCAGTTGGAATTTTCCGCGCTCAGCGATCGCGCTCGCCGCGGATGAATTGCTCGACGCAGCGATAGGCTTCGTCGTCGGTCATTTGCACGGGCGGATGCTTCGAGAAATAGG
>Ga0207658_10001607_pt1 | contig 17376 bp, 16 predicted proteins | sample KBSS33metaG_FD_184322 | JGI IMG/M metagenome (GOLD analysis project Ga0207658, IMG submission 184322) | Switchgrass rhizosphere microbial communities from Kellogg Biological Station, Michigan, USA - KBS S3-3 metaG (SPAdes) (version 2) | ecosystem: Host-associated > Plants > Roots > Rhizosphere...
CCGCCGCCCTGCATCCGATCATGACCCTGCCCGGCCTGGCCGTCTTCGGCGTGATGCTGGTGCTGCAGGACCGCCGCTGGCTGGCGCTCGCCGCCGCGGGCCTGGTCTGTGCGTTGGCAGCCGCGGTCGCCGGCCTACCGCTGATCTCGCGGCTGGTGACGCCTCTCGATCCGGCCTGGCTGGCGATGCTGAAGCACCGGTCGGCATACCTGTTCCCGACCCTGTGGAGCGACGGCTCCTGGCTGATGCTCGCCCGGCAGACGGTCACCCTGATCCTGGCGGCCACCCTGATCGGCGGACGCGCCCGCCAGCTGGCGATCGCCGCGCTGGTGGTCGGCGCGGGCGGCGTGCTCGCGTCCATTCTCGCGCCGACGCTCCTGATGGTGCAGATGCAGCCCTGGCGCGGCCAGTGGCTGGTGGCGGTGCTCTCCACCGCGCTGCTGCCCTTCGCACTAGCCAGGCTCTGGCGGGACGGCTCGGGCGGCAAGGCCGCCGCGGCGCTGTTGGCCGTCGCCTGGGGCGCGCCTGATCCCGCATGGCTGGGCGCGGCCTGCGCCGGGATGGCGCTGGCCTATCGGCTCGTGCCGCAGGCCCGCAACCTCTCACCGGCGGCCGCGCGCATCGCCTGGATCGGCGCCGGCCTGGCGCTAGCGCGCACCGCGTTCGTCGCCGTGGCGGCCGGCGCGATCAACATCCAGAACGTCGGCTTCGACAATCTGATCACCCGCATGCTCCTGGCGCAGGGCCTGGCGATCGCAGGGACCGCCCTGGCGGTGCTCGCCGTCGTCCGCGCCGACGCTGCAAGCCGCCTCGCCGGCCGGCCCGTGTCCGTGGCGCTCGCCGCGCTGGCGCTGGTCGGCGCTGTACTGGCCTGGGACGCGCAGGACGGCTGGACGCGCGCCCGGGACCGCTCGGCCGGCGCAGCGGCGTTGCGCGCCCAGCTGCCTGCAGGCGAGATCTTCTGGCTGGGCGGCGACGGCCGTTCCGGGCCTTGGACTGATCGGCCGGAATGGTGGTCGGTCAACGAGGGCGCGAGCTCGGTGTTCGACCGCACGCTGGCGATGGAGTGGGCTCGCCGGCACGCCCTCCTAGTCCGCGCCGGGCTGGCGACGCGCCGGATCGAGATGTTCGAGTCCGCGACGAAGAACCGCCCGAAGCTGAGCGCCGCGGCGCTGGCGATGGTCTGCGCCGCGCCGCGCGGCCCCGCGGGCATCATCGCCCCGCTCGATCGCACCACCGCCGATGCGCGCGGCCTAGCCGCAGGTACGTGGCGAACGCCCGCTGCGCCGAAGTCGGGTCCCTTCCTGATCTTCCGATGCGCGGCCGTGGTCAGCCCATCGTCGCTAGGTGGACGCTCAGCGCGCCCGTGACGATGCCTCCCAGGGCGATCGCCACGCCGTAGGGTATGCCCCGTCCTCCGCCTTCCGCACGGCCGGCCGCGGTGAGGCCGCGCATCGCGCGCTTGGGGTGGAGAATGAGCACGCCGACCGCCATCAGGCCGCCGATCGCCACCGTCACCAGGGCGAAGCTGGTGAGGTTGGCGAGGCCCATGAACAGCGCCACGGCGCTGAACAGCTTGGCGTCCCCTGCACCGAAGACGCCGAAGTGGAAGAGCCCGTAAGTGACCGCCAGCACGATCGCGGCGGCGGCGAGGCCTGAGACCCAGGTCGTGGGCGCGACCCCGAGGACGTGCGCCAGGAGATAGAGCACGATCAGCGCGACCACGATCCAGTTCGGGATCCGCCGCCTAAGAATGTCGGTCACGGCGGCGGTGAGCAGCAGCGCGCAATAGGCCCCGGCCAGGCACCATTTCAGCAGCACCGGATCGGTCATTGTAGCTTGCCGGTTCCACCCTGGGCGTTCAGCGCCTTGACCATCTTCAGGTTTTCCAGCGCGCGGCCATAGGCGTTGCCGCGCGCGTCGACCGCCTGCTGGAACAGGCGCTCGGCCTGAGGATAGTCGCCGCGCATGACGGCGGCGAAGCCGGCGTTGTTGAGCACCGTGCCGCGGTCTTCGGCGCCGCTCACCTGGGTCGCCTGATCGTAGCGTCCCTGCATGGCTAGCGAGAGGCGCAGATTGGTGCGCGCCTCCTTCAACCCTGGGTCGATCTCCAGAGCGCGGACGAAGTCGCTCGACGCCTCCGCGTAGCGCCCCTGCAGCAGCCGGGAATAGCCACGGTTATTGAGGACGACCGGCTTGACGCCGGGGGCCCTCAGCGCGGCCTTATAGTTGGCGTCCGCGTCCGCCCAGTCGTGGCGGCGATCCGCCTGCACCGCCAGGGCGTTCCAGGAGCGCCAGAGGTTCGGATCCGCGGCGACCGCGGCCTTCAGGGCCACCAGGGCGTCGTCCGACCGCCCCATCTCGGCGAGCGCGACACCCTTGCCCTGCAGCGCTTTCGGCCGTTCCGCAGCGACGGCTTCGGCCTGCGTGAAATTGCGCACCGCTTCCGGATAGCGACGCTTCGCCAGGTTGAGCTCGCCCGACCTCAGCAACAGGCGGGGATCCTGAACCTGGGCGAGGAAGGCGGTGTCCAGGTACTGCTGGGCGTCCAGCAGTCGTCCCTCCTCGATCGCGCGATCGATCTCCTTCAGGACCTCGTCGACGTTGGCGGCTTGCGCGGCCGAAGGCTTCGACTTGCCGAGCTTCGGCAATCCGAACGCCGAGGCGGGAGCGGGATGAGCCGTCAGCGCAAGCGCGCCCAACAGCGCCAGCCCCGGGGCCCCGAAACGTCTCGAGCCTCGACTCATCAGCTGCGGCCCCGAGCGCGCGCGTTGGCGCCGACGATCAGGCTCACGCCGCTGCAGCCGGCGTCACAGGCCCGCAGCTCCGCCGAGAACGGCAGCGTGTGCGCGAGCGCCTCGGCCACGCGCTGGTTCTCCGCCTTGAACACGATCACGCTCGATGTGCTGGCGACACGTCGCGGCTGCGCCGCCTCCACAGACCAGCCCTTAGCCGCCAGCTGACGCTGAACGCCCTTGGCCAGGGCCATTTCGCCGCTGGCGTCGATGATCCTGATCGCGCTGCCCAGCGTCGTCGGGCCCTCGGCGAGCCGGATGGTCGATGACGGCGTGACGATGCGGAACGCTGGTGCGGGCTGGACCGCCGCGACGGCGACCGGCTGCTGATCTTTCAACTGAACCGAGTAAGCCTGGAGCTTCGCGGAGTATTGCATGTTGGCCAAGACCGCGGGCGAGTTCGGCTGAACCGCCAGGGCCTGTTCGTAGTAGCGGCGGCTGAGATCGAAGCGGCCGAGCTTGTCGTAGACGACCCCGAGCGCGTTGAGGATGCGCCCGTCGCTGGGCCTGTTCTGCTTGGCGACCTGCAGCAGTTCCAGCGCCTTGGCGTAGTCGCGCCCTTCGATCGCCGCCTTGGCCTCGACGTAGAGTCGATCCTCGGCGGACGCCGGAGCGACCGCCTCCTCCATGAGAGTCGAGGCCGGCCGCACCGCCAGCTCGGGCTGTTCCGCGTGGCGAAGGTGAAGGAAGCTGAGCAGCTTCGTTGTCTGGGCGCAGCCGCCGAGACCGGCGGCCATCGCCGCAACCGCGACGGTCAAGGCCGGCGCCTTTTGCGAATACCTCGTCATACCGCCCCCCCTTTGAGCGCCGGCAGGAGATCACGAACCATGCCGATGATCGCCGGCAGCATCAGTGACGTAACGACGACCGGCAGTATGCACGCAACAAGCGGCACAGTCATGAGCACCGGAATTCGCATGGCCTTTTCCTCGGCCTTGAGGAAGCGGTCCTCCCGCATCTCCTGCGAATAGGTGCGCAGCGTCTGGGCGATGCTGGTGCCCAGCGTATCGGTCTGGATCAGCAGCGCGGCGAACGAGCGGATGGCGGGCACGTCAGTGCGATCGCCCAGGCTGCGCAGCGCCTCGGCACGGGTGCGCCCAGCGCGCAGTTCGTCGGAGACGATGTTGAACTCCTCGCAGATGCGGGGATGCGACTCGCCGACTTCCGACGCCACGCGGACGAAGGCCGCCTCCAGACCCAGGCCCGCCTCGACGCAGACCACCATCAGGTCGAGCGCGTCGGGGAATTCGAACTGCAGGGCCTGCTTCCGCTCGCCGGACTTGCGGTCGACATAAGCGCGCGGCGCGATCAGGCCCGTGCCGCAGAAGGCGAGCGCCGCGCCGATGAGCTTCACGCCGGTGAACGGCGTGTCGGACTGGGTCTGGCTGAACAGGAACAGCAATGGCAGCCCGATCGCCAGGGCGAAGCGGAAGATGACGAACCAGACCGGCGCCGCAGGATGATCGAAACCGGCTCGCGCAAGGTCGCGGCGCAGCTGGTCGCGGTCCTTGAGGTCGCTGATCGAGGTCGCGGACTGGATCCAGGTCAGGACTGGGTTGGTCACCGCCTGCTGCTTGACGATGCTCGCGGCGCGCGGGGTCGAAGGCCCGCCGATCTGGTCGGAGCGCAGCCGACGCTGAACGTTGAGCAACGCCTCGATACGCTGCGCCGCCATGAAGGTCAGCGCGACCACCGTGACGAAGGCGGTGATCAGGATTGCGATTTCGAACATCCCCATCGCCAATCTCAGTACTTAAAGTTTGAGATGCGGTGCATCATGTACAGCCCCAGCAGGTAGAGCAGCATCACGCCGCCGACGACCGGCCAGAAGATCGGATCGCCCCACCGCTCCGCGTAATACTGCGGCTGGCCGAGCGACAGCGTGCCGATCAGGAACAGCGGCAGCAGGCTCAGCACGATCGCCGACATCCGGCCCTCGCTCGACAGCGCCTTGACACGCTTGCCGAGCGTGATGCGGCCGCGGATGACGCCGGAGAGGTTCTCGAGGATCTCGGCCAGATTGCCGCCGGTCTCGGCCTGGATGGCGACGCTGACGGCGAAGAAGTGGGCGTCCTCCGAGCCGGTGCGGCGGGCGAAGTTGGTCAGCGCCTCGCGCAGTTCGAAGCCATAGGTCGTCTCATCGATGATCAGGCCGAACTCGGAGCCGATCGGATCGCCCATCTCCGAGGTCACCAGCTGCAGCGCCGAGACGATCGGGTGGCCGGCGCGCAGCGAGCGGACGACGATGTCGAGCGCCAGCGGCAGCTGCTCCTCGAGGATCCGCATGCGGCGCGCCCGCATGAAGTTCACCGCCATCAGCACGGAGATCCCGGTGAGGATCAGCGATCCCACCAGCGCGATCGCCAGCTGCACCGGGGGCATGCCCTTGCCGAAGGTGCGCATCACGAAAGTGACGAAAAGCCAGACGCCGGCCGCGGCGCCGACCCAAATGAGCAGGAGCATGACGGGGGACATGTTGAGCCCCGCCTGGCTCATGACCCGGGTCAGCCGGTTGTAGAGGTTCAGCAACGAGGCGTTCTGGATCTGCGGCGCTTCCCGGCGGCGGATAAGCGTGTCGTAGACCGCCTTGTGATCCATCCCCTTCTCGAGCAGCGTTAGGCGTCGGTTCACGCGGCGCGTGCGCGCCCGCTCGGCCATCACCGTTCCCGCCACGCTCTGCACGACAAGCACGACGGCGACGAACGCCAGGACGAAGACGATCGGGAGCGTCAGCTGCTCCATGTTCAGGCGGACTTCCGGTTGGGCGCGAACATCTCCAGCGGCAGCTGGATGCCGCGCGAGACCAGCAGTTCGATGAACTTCGGTCGGACGCCCGTCGACTCGTAGTGGCCGAGCACTTCGCCCTTCGGTCCGCGGCCGGTGCGGCGGAAGCGGAAGATCTCCTGCAGCGAGATGACGTCGCCTTCCATGCCGACGATCTCAGAGATCGAGATCACACGGCGGCGGCCGTCTTCCTGGCGCTCGCCCTGCACAACGACGTTGATAGCCGAGGCGATCTGGCCGCGCACCGAGCGGGCCGGAATGTCGAAACCGGCCATGCCGATCATCTGCTCGAGGCGCGACAGCGCGTCTCTGGGAGTGTTGGCGTGGACGGTGGTCATAGATCCGTCGTGGCCTGTGTTCATCGCCTGCAGCATGTCGAAGGCCTCGCCGGAGCGCACTTCGCCGACGATGATCCGGTCCGGCCGCATCCGCAGCGAGTTCTTGACCAGGTCGCGTTGGGACACCTCCCCTCGCCCTTCGATGTTCGCAGGCCGGGTCTCCAAGCGACCGACATGGGGCTGCTGCATCTGGAGTTCGGCGGAGTCCTCGATGGTGACGATGCGTTCGGTTGGGTCGATGAAGGCCGAGAGCGCATTGAGCAGGGTGGTCTTGCCCGAGCCTGTGCCGCCGGAGATCAGCACGTTGCGGCGAGCCTGGACCACCGCCTGCAGCACCAGCGCCATCTCCGCGGTGATGCTGCCCAACTCCACCAGCTTGCCCATGTTGATGGGGATCTTGGCGAACTTCCGGATCGACACCAGCGGACCGTCGACCGCCAGCGGCGGGATGATGGCGTTGACCCGGCTGCCGTCCGCCAAGCGGGCGTCGACCATCGGGCTCGACTCGTCGACGCGGCGTCCGACGGCCGAGACGATCTTGTTGACGATACGCACTAGGTGCCGCGTGTCGAGGAAGCGCACGTCGGTCAGCTCGAGCTTGCCCCTGCGCTCGACGTAGACCTGCTCGTGCGTGTTGATCAGGATGTCGGTGATGGTCTCGTCGGCGAGCAGCGGCTCCAGCGGGCCGAGGCCCAGGAGCTCGTCGAGCAATTCCTCGACCAGTAGGTCGGTCTGCGCCGGGCTGAGCAGCCGCTTCTCGTCGGCGAGCAGGCCGGTGATCGCGCGCCGGATCTCGGCCGCCAACGTCTCGCGCGGCGTATGCTCCAGCGCCGCAAGGTTCAGCATGTCCAGCAGCCGCTGGTGCAGCCGGCCACGCAGCTCGAGGCCGGCGTCGGACGAGGGCTTGCGCCCCTTGGGAGCGTCGTTGGCCGGGGTGGCTTGGGGTTCGCTCCAGAAGACCATCAGAAGTTCCTGCCGGTTTTGGTTTTGGCGGCGCGCGCCGGCGCGGCGCGCTCGGCGAGCTGGGACAAGGCCTTTTCGAGCTTCGTGCCGCGGCGGAGCATCGAAAGGGCCACCCCCTGGTTGATCGCCTCGCCCATCAGCTTGCGCTCTTCCGGCGCGACGACGTCGAACTTGCGGCCCAATGCGCCCTCCACCGATCGGACCGAGACCCCGGCCGCGTTTTCGCTCGACAGGCGATTGCAGAACAACGTCAGGGGAACATCGTCCAGCCGCTGGGTTTCGAGCAACTGCAGTTGGCGTCGCACCAGGTGCGCATGCGGCACGGAAAGCTGGGTGATCAGCACGATGTGATCGGATTGCCGCAACGCCCGGTAGGTCCAGGCCGTCCAGGCGGTCGGCAGGTCGAGGACAATGATCTCGAATTCGCGCCGGAGCGCCGCCAAGAGTCCGTCCACCGCCTCGGGCCTCAGCGACTCCAGCGGCATGAACTCGGGCGGGGCGGACAGCACGCGCGCGCCGCTCGGGTGCGCCGGCAGCGAGGCGCTGAAGTGCATCTCGCTGAGATCGGCGCTGGCGGACATCACCTGGGCCATGCTGATGGTCGGCCGGACATCGAGGTAGAGCGCGGCCTGGCCGAACTGCACGTCGAGGTCGGCGACGCAGACGCTGCGCTGGCCGCCATCGGAAAGGATCGCCGCCAGCTGGGTGGCGGAGGCCGTGGCGCCGCAGCCGCCGCCGGCCTTGAGAAAGGCGACCACGTGGCCGGAGCCGCCGGACGAGGCGCCTTCGCGCTCGAAGCGGCCCACCAGCCGGTCGAGCGCCGCGCCCAGCGCGACCTCGCTGACCGGCTCGGTCAGCACGTCGCTGACGCCTTCACGCATCAGCCGCCGAGTGGTCTCCAGATCGGGATTGGCGAGCACCACCACGACACGCGCCGCAGCCCCGCTGTCGCGCAGGTTCTTGACCACCTGGTCGACGGAGGCGCCGCTCGCGGCGTCGGCCCGCGCGATCAGCACGTCGGCCCCGCTCAGCGAGCCGGAGGACCAGAGCCCCGCCAGCGGCGTGAACTCGACGTGCGGGAACTGCTCGCAAACCGCCGGCGGCGGCCCGCCGCCCGGAAACGCCGCGCGGTCGAAGGCGGCCCGCAGCCCCCCGGCGATCGCCTGGAAGCGATGCTCCGTCTCAGAACGGGAAAATCCAAACGCTCGCCGCATCAGAAACTCGCTCTCTCCGCCCTGCCCCGCCGCTTGCCTGCGACAGCGCGCAAGCCCCGAGGCGGGATGGTAGCAGGATCCGCTGCAATTTCCCGGCCAACCGTTAGCCGCATCAGGACATATCCTCCGCGGTGATCGTTGTGGCTACGGAGGGCAGAGGGAGGTTCACACCAAAAATTCTCAGGGCGATCGGCCGAAACGTCACGCCGGTCAATGTCACCGTAATGAGTGGAGACACGTCTGTTCCAAATGGATTTCCCGCCACACCTAGCCCCCTCTCCCTATACTTAATCTCCACATTGCTGGCGGAAATGCGCGGATTATATCTCTTCATATAGTTAACAATAGCATTAAAGTTCGTCGTGCTAAGTGTTCCCGCGCCCGATAGACCACAACCGCTCGCAGCGGTTCCAGTGCAGCTAGTTGAAGTGCAGGTGTAATCAGGAATTATACCTGACGTAAGATTTTCCCCGCCGCCAAATCCCAAGCCCGAACAGGCTGTGATGGCATGAAAATCGGCGAGTTCTGTCACGGCTGGGGGATGAACTGCGGCAAAGCGAGCGCCCGCGCGAGCAGCTGCCTTCTGTGCATTGAACTCCCAGGCGAACCTCGCCATGTCGATCGCGCCGAGCAGTACGCCTAGAAAGACCATGCTGATCAGAGCGAATTCGACGGCGGTTGCGCCCCCACTGGAGCGCACGAAACGGGACGGAGACATGTGATTCTTCACTGCTGCCCCCACGTTTCTGAGTGCCTGGCCTTGATCGCGTTGAATCTAAAGCCAGGGAGGAACCCTGTAAGTCCCACTGCGTAGGGCGCGGAGGCTGCGACCGTCACTGTCGGAATTTGCGCCACTCCGTCGTACAGACCCAGATAAGAAGACGACGAATTGTCCACGCATCCAAACGTGATGGTGACGCTGGCGTCCGAAGTCCAGTTGGGCAGCAAGGGGGCGGCTCCGGTATCGACTGTTCCTGTCCGCGTAAGCCGTTGCACCACGGCAGTATTGGCCGAGTTCGCAAATCCGGAACAATTCATGGTCAGTCGGGAGGCGTACCGGCTGGAATCGCGCACCGCCGCGCTGACCACGTTGTAGCTCCAGTAGAGCCGGCCCACCTCGAAAGCGGAGATCATCAGAAGCAGCAAGAGAGGAAGCACGAGCGCAAATTCGGTCGCGGAGCTTCCTTCCGCATCCTTCAGCCATCCCGCCGGCGATCTGCCCCGCGCGCTATTCATACAGCCGTACCCAGAAGCGCCGTGTTGGAACGCCGAGCGTCGCGCCAACGGCCGCGCTCGATTGACCAATGAATTCGCCATAGATTACTGCGCTTACAGCCGGCGCAATGGCGAAGAAATCGACATTCGCGATCACATGAACCGTCGTCGATCCGCGAACATCGTCGGCACGGCAGTTTACTACGACCGCTGAAATTCGTCGGCGATCTGGATTGGCCTGCGTCAGATTGGTGCGATTACAGGTCGGCCTCGCAAAATCCTTGTTTCCACTTGGCGGGTTAACGTTGGAAGCCGGATCGGAAAACGCCCAGGCGGGTGTGGCTATGGTGCCAGCAAGCATCGCCAATTCCCAATTATAGACCTGAAATCTCGTGGGCGACGTCGCTCCTGACACGGGCACAGGTCCATACGCGTTCCAACCTGAGCCTGCATAAGGCGGCGATGACGGCACCTCCGGCGTATAGGTAGTCGGATTAGGGGAACCGCTGCCTCCGTGATTAGTGGCAAAGTATTTGGCGGCGTTCCACGTACCATTTCCGACCGTTACGGACGCCGAAGACATATCACAATCGATCGGCAAGCCATATCCTGAACTTACAGCCGTAGAGTTGGAGCAATCATAGTTCGGGACCGAAATAGATGGCGTGCACGAGGGGTTACCGTCGTTCTCCTTCGCTCCGACAATCGTGTTCAAAGAGGGGGCAAATTCCGGATCGTTCTTATTTCCCCCAGCAGAACCGCGATAAATGTCGAAGCGTGTATTGAACCAGTCATCGGCGGAGGTGATATTGCCCGGCTCGGTCACAACGGACGAGCCGAAACACTGCGTGCGCGGCGTAATTCGACCCATGGCGTCTTGGACTGCGCTCGCGCCCGAGCCCACATCCAGAAATCCGAAGTTCCCAGGTCCCCATTGGGTGTGTCCGCTGGGCGGCGGAGTGAGGACGAACGCTTTGCCCGTATAGTTGTCGCCGTCGAAGCTGGGGCTTGTGTCTTCGTTCGGATTACAAATCATGATGGGCGGAACGAGGCAAAGCGCCGCCCCGTATCCTGCAACGGCATGTGCCCCGACGTTAAATGTAGACGTACGGAACAGCGCGCCGGCGATGAGCCCCATTTGGTTACGACTGGGCTTGAGGTCGACCTGGATATAGACCGCTTCAGAAGCGGTGGTTGTGCGGTTCGACGTCGTGCTGCTGGGGAGCCCTTTCAAAAACAGGATGTCGGCGTCAGCAGCAGCAAATGAGACCGCTCCAGGAGTTTTACCCAGGGCCTGGTTGTTCGACACCAATGCGTTGCGGGCCGCATTGGTCGCCCGGGTGAGCGCGGTGGTCCCGCCATCTAACTGCGTCGCTCCCGCAAGAGCCGCCGCATCCGCTGCGGCATCCAATTCGCCGCGGTAGGCGAACGCCCGGCTCACGTCCCAGGCCAGAGCCCCCATGCCCACGAGGCCGATGATGGCAATCGCAGCGAGCGGCGCTACGGCGCCCTCGTCGCCTTTGAAGAAACCCCGCCCGCGGCCCAGCATGGCATCGTCCTATGTACACCCGCGCTCCCGCCCAACGGGGAGCGCTCACCTCATCTGGTCGAGACGGCTGACGGCTCGGTCACCTGACCCTTCTCGTACTTGTCGCTCGCCGTGACGGCGAGGTCGCCATTCGCCGCGGGCTCGACCTGGCGCTTGTAGTGCGGCTCGGGGTCGGCGGTCTGGGCGGCGATGTTCGTCCTCGTGGCCAGGCCGTAGTCGCGCTGCATCGGCTGCTGCGGGTTGAGGCAACCCGAGAGCAGGGCGCAGGCGGCGGCGGTGGCGGCGAGGCTGAGAAGCGTTTGCGTGCGCATGATCGACTACTCCAGGACGTGGCCGTAACGGCCTTCGAGCCCGCCCTTGGTCGGATCGACGGCCATCAGGGCGCGCTGCTCGGGCGTCGAGAACAGCGGCGTTGCGCTATGCGCGCCGAACAGGAAGAGCTCGAAATCCGAAGGCGGCACGAAATGATCGTTCGGCGTCGCGGACGGTCCCTGCGTCGGCTTGGCGAGGTGCGGCGTCACCACCAGCACCAGCTCGGTCTCGTTGCGCTGGTATTCGGTGGAGCGGAACAGGGTGCCGATCACCGGCAGGTCGCCCAGGATCGGGAACTGGGTGATGGCGTTGCGGTAGTCGTTGGCCAGCAGACCGGCGATGGCGAAGGATTCGCCATCGCGCAGTTCCACCGTCGTCTTGGCGCGGCGGACCTTCAGGCCCGGGATGCTGATGCCGCTGGAGACCACCGAGGTGGTGGTGTCGATGGTGGAGACTTCCGGCGCGACCAGCAGGCTGATCACCCCGTCCTCCAGCACGGTGGGGGTGAAGGCTAGCGAGATGCCAAACGACTTGAACTCGACCGTGATCGCGGAAATCGAGCCGTTGCTCGCGCCGCCGGAGCTGTTCTGCGCCACCGGGACCGGGAATTCGCCGCCGGCCAGGAAGTTGGCGGTGTCGCCGGACATGGCGACCAGCGTCGGCTCCGCCAGCGTGCGGGCCAAGCCCTTGCTCTCGAAGGCGTCGACCAGCACGTCGAGGCGCAGGTCGCCGTTGCGGATCAGGCCCTGGAAGATGCCGAACCGGTCCTGACCCGCGCTCGAGTTGCCGGTCTGGATGTAGGACTTGTCGGGAATGATGCTGAAGCCGCCGATTGGCAGCCCGGCGCTGGGGGTGGCGGTGTTGACCCGCAGCGCCTTGGCCTGGTTGCGGCCCATTTCCACGAAGCGCACCGAGAGCATGACCTGCTGCGTGCCCTGCACGCTCATCATGTTCACGACCTTCGGGGAATAGGTGCTCGCGAGCTCCATGATCTGCTTGGCCTTGGGGCCGCTCGACACTTCGCCGGAGAGGATGATGGCGTCGTTGGCCGCCGAGACCTTCACGCCAGTTTCATCGGGCGCGAGTTCGTGGATGCGCGCCTTCAGGCCCCCGACGTCGGAGGAGACCATGACGTTGACCCCGGCCAGCATCCGCTTGCCGGGCCCGTAGATGGTGACCACGGTTGTGCCGGCCTTCTTGCCCACGACGTAGACCGACCGCGTGGTCAGCGGCAGCACGTCGACGATCGCCGGATCGGCGATCATCACGTCGGTGAACCGCTCCGGCAGCTCAATGACTTGCGACTTGCCGGCCGCGACGATCACCTCCTGCCGACCGTCGGCGCTCTGCGCCCATCCCGCCGCGGGCGTCCCCAGCAGCGCGAGCGCCACGGCGCCGCCTGCCAGAAGCCTGGCCGCGGCGGCCCAATTGACTGTTCGCCTCGACATGCGCGCCAACCCCCTTGCGCAAACTTGAACTCGACTCGGTAAAGAGCTTCCTATCGAATGACCTTATACATCGTCGTCGTGGTGCCGCGGGTGATGCGGATCTCGTCTTCTACACCGCCGCGCGGACGCGAACGCGCCGCCGGATAGGCGACCTTGGTGAGCTTAGGCGTCGCGCCGCCGCCGCCCACGAAGCCGAGGTCGCGCGCCGTCGCGACGGTCTTCACCACCGGCGCCTCGTCGCTGATCTGCCGCAGCGCCAGCGAGACGCTGCCCATTGACTGGGCCAGGCGAATAGTCTGGGCGAAGTCCGGCGTGACCTCGATGGTCAGCGCATGGGCGACCACCGGCTGGTTCGCCGCCTCGTCGGCCAGTTGGTCAACGGCGAGGATCTTGATGTTCTGGCCCAGCACCTGGGTGATGGTGCCGTCGCCCACGGTGCGGGTGAGCAGCACGTCGACCTTGTCCCCCGGCAGGACGAAGCCGGCGACGCCGGCCACGTCGTCCGACCGGAAGGTGACCGCCCGCATGCCCGGCGTCATCATCGCCGAAAGGTTGAGCTTGCCACCCGGCGTCGTCACGCGGTCCGCCAGGATCGGCTCGTTGGGCGTTATCGGCCGCAACGCCAGCCGCTGGCCGCCCTGGGTGAGCTGCGCCACGTCGCTCATCGCGCCGGGTGGCACCGCGTTCGAGGGGAAGCGCACCACCTTCACAAGTTGCGGCTGTATCGCCAGGCCGCGCGCGATCGGCTGCGCAGCCACCACGACCGGCGTGGTGCCGGCCATCACGGCGCTGGACTGGTCCGCAGCGCGCTGCTTGCCGATGTAGTTTTGCAGCAAGAAGACGGCAAGCAATCCGAGAAGAACGGAAACTGCAATCGTAGCGATAGTGCGGATCGACATAAGGCCGCGCTCCAGAACACCGGAGCAACGCCGGGCGCCACATGGACGCCGTACAGTCGCTCCCCCAACATAACAACCCTACCTCACATCATACTGAATAAAAGGCTTTTCACAAGTTGAACGCGAACCATCATGGTTAATCACCCTGGCATGAGGGGCGCACGACCAGTGATAGTGCTCGCATCGCGAGCTGCACCACGGCGCGTGATTATGGAAATATTACGCGAGCAGTCCGCGCCACGCGGCGAAGGCCGCAAGGCTTCGCCGTCTTTACGCCCAAGAAAGCCTGGCGTGCGAGCCTCCCACTTTAAGAGGCTCGCCCACAGATCAGGTGGCGTACGAGGAGATGGTGGTCGCCGTCTTGTTGATGGCGTTCGAGATGGCGTCCTTCAGGCTGCCGACCGCGACGACGATGCCCAGGCCGACGATGGCCAGGATCAGAGCATATTCCGCGGCCGAGGCGCCGGATTCATCTTGGAAGAAATTGACGAGCTTCGACATTGCACAACCCCATTTCACACCCTTGCGGGCAATCGTCCCAACACGATGAGCGCTGCATCGATTTGAAACGGAAGCCGCGCCCAGTGCAGCACCTGCAACAGATGCGCCACAGGCCTGCGCCCGAATCCAACGGACGCGATACTGTCGTTGGGCGAACCTGGCTTCCAGCACAAATAGAGAGGGTGGGATGAGCTGTCGCACGCACCTGTCCGACGCCGCGGATGGGGATCTTTCGGTGGCGCGCCTTCGGCCGCTGACGGCCTGGATCGTCCTGACCGCGCTCGTCGGACTGATCGCGCTGGGGTGCGTGCAGGGCGCTCAGCTCGAAGGCGCCCGGGGCGGCCCGCCCGGCAACGACAGCGGCCTGTTCGTGCGCGTGGTGGAGCATCTGCGCGCCGGCGAGGGCTATTATCCGGCGATCACGCGCGAGCATCGCCTGCTCGCCTATCCGCTCCGGCCGGTGGTCACGGTGCGGCTGCCGACCCTCGCCTGGGCGATGGCCGCCCTCCCCGCCCCTTCGATCCGCGCGCTATGCGTCCGGGCGCTCGCCGCCGCCAGCTTCGCCGCCTGGCTGTGGCGGCTGCGTCCGCTGGCGAAGGCGCCCGTCGGCTTCGCGCTGGCGACGCTGGTGCTCGGGGCGGCGCACGCGCCGGCGCTCATCTCCTTCGGCTACAGCATCCACGAGCTTTGGGCGGGCCTGCTCATCTCGCTCTCGCTGGCGCTCTACAGACCCTCACGATGGTGGCTGAGCCTGCTGATCGCTTTGGCCGCGCTGGCGATCCGCGAACTGGCCGCCCCGTTCCTGCTGGCGATGAGCGCGCTGGCCTGGCGCGAGGGCCGCAGGGGCGAAGCGGCGGCCTGGCTGGGCGGACTTGGCGCGTTCGCGCTGGCGCTCGTTGCGCACGCCGCGGCCCTCGCACCCTATGTCAGCCCCGCAGACCACGGCTCGCCCGGATGGCTCGGGCTGCACGGCTGGCGCTTCGTGCTGCTGCAGATGAAATGGAACCTGTTGCTGATGACCACCCCCGACTGGGCCGCCGCCGTGCTCGCGCCGCTGGCTCTGGCCAGCCTGGCGTGCACCAGGGGGCCGCTCGCCGAGCGTCTGCTGTTCGTGGTCGGAGGCTATGTCGCCGCCTTCCTCATCGTCGGCCGGCCGGACAACGCCTACTGGGGCCTGATGATCGCGCCGCTCTGGCCGATCGGGCTCTACTGCACCGCGCTCGTCGTCGGCGACCTGGCGCGCGGCGGCGCCTCGCGGCGGCTCGCCAGGGCCTGAGCGCGAAACGCCCGCGACGTGGCCGAGGGCGTCTGCGCGAAATCGCCGTAATTGCCCAGTCGCTGACGACAGGTCATCGCGAAGGGCAAGCGCTCCCTTGCTCCAACCGAAGGCGCCGCCTCATCCCGGCCGACTTGACCCAAGCCAGCCGGGACAGAAGCGCCGGAGCCTCAGGTGGAGTAGGAGCTGATCGTCGTGGCCGTCTTGTTGATGGCGTTCGAGATGGCGTCCTTCAGGCTGCCCACCGCGACGACGATGCCCAGGCCGACGATGGCCAGGATCAGAGCATATTCCGCGGCCGAGGCGCCCGCGTCGTCCTTCAGAAATTTGACCAGTTGCGACATTAATCCAACCCCCAAAAAAGGTAGCCGCCCCACAGGCAGCGTCGAGCTTTGCGGCGACCCCGCGCAACTCTGGATCAACTAAAGTGAGAAATTAAGGAGTTGTAAACTAAATTCTTTAGTTAATCTCGTAAGCTTCACGCCGAGAAGCATCATCGGCCGTGTGTCGCGCAAGGGGCGAATATTTCGCCTTCAAGATGATGACGCACCTAGCTGCGACCGAGACATCGAATCGGCCACGGCTGTGCTGCATTTAATAGTTGCTAGCCAACCCTCGGACCAGCCAATGCGTGCTGTTCAAAGCAAAGCGCCCCCGGCGATAGCCGAGGGCGCTGCAGCCGATAGGCTTCCTTCGACGATCAGGTGGCGTAAGAGCTGATCGTCGAAGCCGTCTTGTTGATGGCGTTCGAGATGGCGCTCTTGAGACTGCCGACGGCAACCACGATGCCCAGGCCGACGATAGCCAGGATCAGCGCGTATTCGGCAGCCGAAGCGCCCGAGTCATCACGTAGAAATTTGACAAGCTGCGACATAGATCCAACCCCCAAAGTAAGCTGCCCCAACGACAGCCAGACGGGTCTTGCGGTGACCCGCGCAACCCTGGATCAACTGAATTGAAAGTTTAACAATTTGTAAACCAAAAATTACGGTTAATCCCAGATGTGCAACGAAGCGCCGCAACTTGCGGTTAGCAATCCCCACCAGACCGCACGAAATAGCGCCCTAGAGGCGAAACTACGAGCCGCCGATTGCTTCAGCGCGCCGCATTAGCGCGCTTCGTGCGTGGACGACAGCAAACCGATCCGAGTAAATCCGGCGCCAACCTTGGACGTGATCAAGGGTGCGAGCCAACGGATCCGACGGCTCCAAGAAGGTCCAGGCGATCGACTTGGCGTCGAGGTCGCTGGCGACCTCCTGCGGCGATGCGCGCCGCAGCGCCGCGTCCTTGGCGAGGAACACGTCGCCGTACATGTCGGTGCGGCCGTCAACGAAGGTCGGCGTCCCGCGAAAAATCAGGTAGGCGCCGAGATTGTAGCCGTTGAGCACGCGGCCAGCCCGGATCTCCGCCGGCACCGCGGCGAAGGCGGATCGCGGCGCGTTGACGTCCTCGGCGCGCTCCAGCGGTAGCGCAAGGCGAAAGACAACAGCGGCGGCGAAGGCCGCACCGGCCAGCGCGGCGATTGTCCGGTTTGCGCGCGGCGAGAGCTCGAAGGCGTCCGCGCCGCGCGCGCTCAAGGCTTGGGCGAACGGGTCGCGCAGCAGCAGCGTGGCGATCACCATCAGGATGATCTGCTGGCGGACGTGGGCGAGCGCCAGATACAGCATGCCCAGAAGCAGCAGCAGCCTCAGGACCGGAACCCGAACCCCGAGCCAGAGCGCGAAGAACAGGCCTTCAAAGAGCACGGCCTGAAACGGGGTGAAGGTGTCGAACTTGGTGCTTTGCCATTCGAGGATCGAAGACAATGCCCCCATCCGCACCATCTCGAACGGAAACAGCAGGCCGTGCAGCGCTTGCGGGTTGAGCAGCGTCGTGGCCACCGCGGCGAGGCCGAAGACGATCCAGTCGCGGACCACCTTGATTCGGTTCTGTGGCGTCTCGACGAGGGCTTCGAGCGCGAAGGGACCAATCAACGCGAGACCGAGCGCGAAGCTGCCGTGGGCGTTCGTCCAGAACAGCATCACGGGCAGCAGCCAAAGGCTTGGCGCCCTGCCCCCCGCGCGCGCGTCGAGCAGGCCGATC
>Ga0207658_10001623_pt1 | contig 17243 bp, 15 predicted proteins | sample KBSS33metaG_FD_184322 | JGI IMG/M metagenome (GOLD analysis project Ga0207658, IMG submission 184322) | Switchgrass rhizosphere microbial communities from Kellogg Biological Station, Michigan, USA - KBS S3-3 metaG (SPAdes) (version 2) | ecosystem: Host-associated > Plants > Roots > Rhizosphere...
GACGACGCGATGGTCAAGGTCATCGACATCGACCTGGAGCGTCGCCGCATCTCGCTGAGCCTCAAGCAGGCCAACGAGGACTACACGGAGGAGTTCGACCCGTCGAAGTACGGCATGGCCGACAGCTACGACGACCAGGGCAACTACATCTTCCCCGAGGGCTTCGACGCCGACAGCAACGAATGGCTGGAAGGCTTCGAGAAGCAGCGTGACGAGTGGGAGGCCCGGTACGCCGAGGCCGAGCGTCGCCACAAGATGCACACCGCTCAGATGGAGAAGTTCGCCGCGGCCGACGCCGAGGCAGCTGCCCGTCCGGCGACCAGTGGTTCCTCGCGTTCGGAGGAGTCGACCGGTGGCACCCTGGCCAGCGACGCCCAACTGGCGGCGCTGCGCGAGAAGCTCGCCGGCAACGCCTAAGTAAGCAACACGTAGGACAAAGAACTCCCCGGCTCGGTATGAGCCGGGGAGTTTTTTGCTGACATGTGCGTATGTGTCTATTTGACAATAATTTTCATCAACGGCTTGGCTGGGTAGCGTGCTCAACCGCAATGGATCCCTTGCCGCTCTGTCCTTGGCGGCGCTGGTCGTGGGGTGTTCCGGCCCCGCCGGCAACGCGCCGACCGAGTCGCACGAGAGTCCCGCCGCCGCTCCGGTCGAACAGTCCGCGCGCACCCCAAGGCTCGCCCTGAGCTATGACGGCGGAGTGCTGGTGCTCGACGCCAAGACACTCAAACCAGCCGGCGATGTTCCGTTCGAGGGCTTCCTGCGGCTCAATTCCGCGGAAGACGGCCGGCACGTGCTGGTGTCGGAATCTGGCGGGTTCACTGTTCTCGACCTCGGCGCGTGGACCGACGACCACGGCGACCACGGGCATCACTACACGGCCACCCCGCGGTCGACGGGCATGCGATTCAGCGGCGCCGAGCCCGGGCATGCCGTGGCCCATGACGACAAGCTCACCCTCTTCTTCGACGGCACCGGCGCGGTGGACATCGTCGACCCGCACGCACTGCTCGCCGGTAAGGCCGAAGTGTCGTCGCAGTTCGCCGTTCCCGCCCATCATGGCGTCGCCGTCGCGCGCGGTGACGGGTCGGTGGTCGTCAGCCGCGGCGACGAGCATTCGAGGACCGGTCTCGAAATCCGCGATGCCGCGGGCACACCGATCGCGAGCACCGACGACTGTCCCGGTTTGCACGGAGAGGCCGCGGCCGCGGACGGTGTGCTGACGTTCGGCTGCCAGAACGGCATTCTGATCGTCCGCGGCAACACCATTCAGAAAGCCGCCAGCGCCGATCCGTACGGCCGGATCGGCAATCAGGCCGGAAGCGCGGAGTCGGCGGTGGTGCTCGGCGACTACAAGACCGAAGCCGGCGCAAAACTTGAACGCCCCCAACGGTTTACCCTCACCGACACGCAGACCGGCCGGATCACGGTGGTTCCGCTCGACGCCAGCTACAGCTTCCGGTCGCTGGATCGCGGGCCCCGCGGTGAGGCGGTCATTCTGGGCACCGACGGCGCGCTGCACGTATTCGATGCAAAGACCGCCCGACGTATTGCGCACATCGGCGTCATCGCGCCGTGGCATGAGCCGGAGGACTGGCACGAGCCGATGCCGAATCTGCATGTACAAGATGGCGTCGCCTACGTGAGCGATCCGCACACCCGGCGGTTGGTGGCTGTCGACCTGGCCGGCGGTGGGGCCGTCGCCGAAACCACGTTGGCGCGACCGGTCATCGAGATGACCGGAGTCCGCGGGTGAGGTGAGCGGGGCACCTGACACACTGAAGCCGTGCTTCGTATCGGACTGAGCGGCGGCATCGGCGCCGGAAAATCCACTGTGTCAGCGACCTTCGCAGCCGAAGGTGGCATCGTCGTCGACGGTGACGTGATCGCCCGCGAGGTGGTGGAGCCCGGCACCGAAGGGTTGGCGGCCCTGGTGGCGGCCTTCGGCGAGGACATCCTGCTGCCCGACGGTTCGCTCAACCGGCCGGCGTTGGCCGCGGTGGCCTTCAGTGACGATGAGAAGCGCAAGACCCTCAACGGCATAGTGCACCCGCTCGTCGGCAAGCGCCGGGCCGAGCTCATCGACGCCGCGCCGGCGGGTGCTGTTGTGGTGGAAGATATTCCGCTACTGGTCGAGTCCCAGATGGCGCCACTGTTCCCGTTGGTCGTTATGGTCCACGCCGACGAGGACGTGCGCGTCGCGCGGCTGATCGAGCACCGTGGCTTCTCGGAGGAGGACGCCCGCGCCCGGATCGCGGCGCAGGCGACCATCGAACAGCGTCAGGCAGTTGCCGATGTCTGGCTGGACAACCACGGCAGCCCCGACGAACTGGCGGCCAAGGCCCGGGAGCTGTGGGAGCAACGGATCGTCCCGTTCGCGCGCAACGTGCAGGCCGGCGTACCGGCCACCGTCGCGCCGGCGCTGGTGTCGTACGACGACACGTGGCCCGAGCAGGCCCGCCGGATCGTGGCCCGGCTGCGCACCACGTGCGGACACCGCGCGGTGCGGGTCGACCACATCGGGTCGACGGCGGTGCCGGACCTGGACGCCAAGGACGTCATCGACATCCAGGTGACCGTGCCGTCGCTGGCTGTGGCCGACGAGCTCACCGACCTGCTGCTGACCGCCGGCTACCCGAGGACGGACGTCACCGAAGACGTGGCCCACACCGACGACAAGACGCTGTGGCAGAAGCGTTTTCACGCCTCGGCCGATCCGGGGCGGCCGACCAACGTGCACATCCGGGTCGACGGTTGGCCCGGGCAGCAGTTCGCGTTGCTGTTCCCGGCGTGGCTCGCCGCCAACCCCGAGGAGCGCGTCGAGTACCTGGCGCTCAAACACGATGCGCTGGCGGCCGCGCCGGCCACCAGCGGGGAGTACGCCGACGCCAAGGAGCCCTGGCTTGTCGGTGCGTACCGACGGGCCTGGGCCTGGGCTGACGAAACTGGTTGGCGCCCTTAGGCAGTCGGCGCCGGAGCCGAGGTTGCCGGCGTGCCCGGCACCTCGGCGCTGTACTGCTGGCTGGGATCGAAGTCGGTCACCGAACCGCAGCTGAGCACGCCGTAGCCCGGGTCCTGACGCTGCGGCGTCAGGCGTGGGGCGACGAACTGGTCGGCCTGGGCGACGATATCGTCGTCGACCAGGATCTCGCAGTGCAGGCTGGCCGAGTACGGCCACTGGATCGACACCTGCATGCCGGCATTCGCCGCGTTGTTGAGCACAGCCGAGGCCTCGAACGACTCGCCGGGCAGCAACGACGGCGTCGCCGAATTGAGCTGGGTATCGGTGAGCCGATAGGTGATGAGCGTCCCGCGGGAGACGCCGTCGATCCGGGCCCGGTAGGTGACGTTGTGTGGTCCGGCGGTCGGCGGTGCGGTGTCGCCGGCCGGCACCGCCGGTGCCGGCGGGGCGGGCGGTGTCGGTGCCGGATCGGCAGCCGCCGTCGCGGCCAACAACAGGGAGGTGCACGTGGCCACTGCGGTGGCGCACGCCAGCGATGCCGCGGCCATGCGTCCGCGCCTGATCGATGTCATGGTTGTTGACATTACCTGTCGCGCCAGGTCAGTGACATACCGAGACTGGCTAGCCAATTGCCCAGCTGGTAGTTGTGCTGTGCCAGGCCCTCGATCGCGGCCGTCGCGGTCGTGATGGCGCGCTCGCCGTCGTCGGTGCTCAGCAGGTGGTGGCGAACCGCGTCGAGAAGTTCGTCGACATCCTCCAGTTCGACACTCTTGCCCGACTGGACGACCAGATCCAGGTAATGGTCCTCGGACGTCCAGGATTGCTCGCCGGCGGTGAACCGGCCGACATCGAGGTAGAAGTCCTGGTCACGCTCGTGCCCCGGATTGAAATGGAAGATGCTGGCCCGCAGGCCGATCGTCGGCAGCAGCCACGACTCCAGATAGTGGAACTGCGGGCGACCGGGGGTGGGCCGCGCCATGTAGAGGCCCCACGGCTCGACGCGGTACACATCGACGGCCCGCACGATGCCCTTGGGGTCGGTGTTCGTGCGAGCGGCCAGGTCGAACGTCTCGTGCTTGGGAGCGTGGATGGCGTCAGCGTACGCGCTCGACGTGCGGTCGGCAGCGCCTGTCGGTGCCCGCCTCTACCCTGGTACTCATGGCCTTCGCGACCGAATACCCCGTCCTCGCGCACTCGGAATACCGGCCGATTGACGCCATGGTGCGCGCCGGCGGCAAGTTCGAGGTGGTCAGTCCGTATGACCCGGCGGGTGACCAGCCGGCCGCCATCGACGAACTCGAGCGCCGCATCACGGCGGGGGAGCGCGATGTCGTCCTGCTCGGCGCCACCGGTACCGGCAAGTCCGCGACAACCGCCTGGCTCATCGAGCGGCTACAGCGCCCCACGCTGGTGATCGCACCCAACAAGACCCTGGCCGCGCAGCTGGCCAACGAGCTGCGGGAGATGTTGCCGCACAACGCCGTCGAGTACTTCGTCTCGTACTACGACTACTACCAGCCCGAGGCGTACATCGCCCAGACGGACACCTACATCGAGAAGGACAGCTCGATCAACGATGACGTCGAGCGGCTCCGGCACTCGGCGACATCGAGCCTGTTGTCACGCCGCGACGTCGTGGTGGTGGCGTCGGTGTCGTGCATCTACGGCCTCGGTACCCCGCAGTCGTACATGGACCGCTCCGTCGAACTGAAGGTCGGCGACGACGTGCCGCGCGACGGGCTGCTGCGCCTGCTCGTCGACATCCAGTACAACCGCAACGACGTGGCGTTCACCCGCGGCACGTTCCGGGTGCGCGGCGATACCGTCGAGATCATCCCGTCCTACGAGGAACTGGCGGTGCGCATCGAGTTCTTCGGCGACGAGGTCGAGGCGCTCTACTACCTGCACCCGCTGACCGGCGACGTGGTGCGCAAGGTCGACTCGCTGCGCATCTTCCCGGCCACCCACTATGTGGCCGGCCCGGAGCGCATGGCCATGGCGATCTCGACCATCGAGCAGGAGTTGGAGGAGCGGCTCGCCCAGCTGGAAGGCCAGGGCAAGCTGCTGGAGGCGCAGCGGCTGCGGATGCGCACCAACTACGACGTTGAGATGATGAAGCAGGTCGGGTTCTGTTCGGGCATCGAGAACTACTCCCGACACATCGACGGCCGCGCCGCCGGCTCGGCGCCCGCCACGCTGCTCGACTACTTTCCCGAGGACTTCCTGCTCGTCATCGACGAATCGCACGTCACGGTGCCGCAGATCGGCGCCATGTACGAGGGCGACATGTCCCGCAAGCGCAACCTGGTCGACTTCGGCTTCCGGTTGCCGTCGGCGGTCGACAACCGGCCGCTGACCTGGGAAGAGTTCGCCGACCGTATCGGCCAGACGGTCTACCTGTCGGCGACGCCCGGGTCCTACGAGATGGCGCAGTCCGGCGGCGAGTTCGTCGAACAGGTCATCCGGCCGACGGGCCTGGTCGACCCCCAGATCGTCGTCAAACCGACCAAGGGCCAGATCGACGACCTCATCGGGGAAATCCGCAAGCGCACCGAGCGCGACGAGCGCGTCCTGGTCACCACCCTGACCAAGAAGATGGCCGAGGACCTCACCGACTATCTGCTCGAGACCGGTATCCGAGTGCGGTATCTGCACTCCGAGGTCGACACGCTGCGCCGCGTGGAGCTGCTGCGCCAGCTGCGACTCGGCGACTACGACGTCCTGGTCGGTATCAACTTGCTCCGCGAGGGCCTGGACCTGCCCGAGGTGTCTCTGGTCGCGATTCTCGACGCCGACAAGGAAGGCTTCCTGCGCTCGACGCGAAGCCTGATCCAGACCATCGGCCGCGCGGCGCGCAACGTGTCCGGCGAGGTTCACATGTACGCCGACAAGATCACCGACTCCATGCAGGCGGCCATCGAGGAGACCGAACGTCGCCGCGCCAAGCAGGTCGCCTACAACGAGGAGAACGGCATCGATCCGCAGCCGCTGCGGAAGAAGATCGCCGACATCCTCGATCAGGTCTATCGCGAGGCGGAGGACACCGAAACCGTCGAGATCGGCGGTTCGGGCCGTAACGCCTCCCGTGGTCGCCGGGCCCAGGGCGAGCCGGGCCGTGCGGTCAGTGCCGGCATCGTCGAGGGTCGCGACACCGCGAACATGCCGCGGGCCGAGCTGGCGGACCTCATCAAGGACCTCACCGCCCAGATGATGAACGCCGCGCGGGATCTGCAGTTCGAGCTGGCGGCCCGCATCCGTGACGAGGTGGCCGACCTGAAGAAGGAACTCCGCGGAATGGATGCGGCCGGGCTGAAATGAGCGCACCTTGACCTCAACCACGGTTGAGCCTCTACCGTCGCCGACGTGACCCAGATGCGCGCCGAAACCGTGACCACCGGCAGCTGGCGGGAACTGCTCGGTCCCAAGTATCTCGGTGCGTCGACCGTGTTGGCTGGTGGCGTCGCGCTGTACGCGACCAATGAGTTCTTGACCATCAGCCTGCTGCCCAGCGCGGTGACCGACATCGGCGGTGGACGGCTGTATGCCTGGGTCACGACGGTGTACCTCGTGGCCTCGGTGATGGCGGCGACGACGGTCAGTGCCATGGTGGCCCGCTTCGGTCCGCGGCGGGCATATCTGCTGGGGTTCAGTGTTTTTGCGCTCGGCAGCGTCGTGTGTGCCCTGGCGCCGACCATGGAGGTGATGCTGGCCGGGCGCGTGGTGCAGGGCGCCGCGGGCGGCACGCTGGCCGGGTTGGGCTATGCGGTGATCAACACGGCTCTGCCGCAATCGCTTTGGCCCAAGGCGTCGGCCCTGGTGTCGGCGATGTGGGGTGTCGGGACGCTGCTCGGCCCATCGTCCGGGGGTTTGTTCGCGCAGTTGGGTGTGTGGCGCTGGGCGTTCGGCGCGCTGGCCATCCTGACGGTGGCCGTGATGGTCCTGGTGCCGTTGAGTCTGCCGGGCGGGTCCGGGGACCGGGAGCGTGATCCGCTGCGGATTCCGTTGTGGTCGTTGGTGATTCTCGGATCGGCGGCGATGGCGATCAGCGTCGCGGGCATCCAGCGCAGCGTGCCACTGATGGTGGTGCTGTTGGCCGCGGGCGTTGCCCTGGTCGGGGTGTTCATCGTCGTGGATCGGCGGATGCCGGTGAGCGTGCTGCCGCAGACCGCCTACGGGCCGGGCCCGTTCAAGTGGATCTATGTGACCCTCGGCGTATTGATGGCCGCCACCATGGCCGACATGTACGTGCCGCTGTACGGGCAGCGCCTCGCCGGTCTGGTGCCGTTGACGGCCGGCTTTCTCGCCGTTGCGCTGAGCCTGGGCTGGACAGTCAGCGAGATCGTCAGCGCGTCCGTCACGTCGCCTGTCCGGATTGTGCGCATCGTGGCGGTGGCACCGTTGGTGATGGGACTCGGGCTCGGCGCAGCCGCGCTCAGCCAGGTCGACGGCGCGTCACCGGCAGTCGTCGCGGTCTGGGCGCTCTCGCTCCTGGTGACCGGCACCGGCGTCGGCATGGCGTGGCCGCACCTGTCGGTGTGGGCGATGGGCCGGGTCGACGATCCGGCGCAGGGCACGGTGGCCGCCGCGGCGATCAACACCGTCCAGTTGATCAGCGGGGCGTTCGGTGCCGGGCTGGCCGGCATCGTCGTCAACACGGTCGATCGTCCCGACGCCGTCGGCGCCAGCTGGTTGTTCGCGGTCTTCGCCGGGCTGGCGGCGCTCGGTGGCGTGGCGTCGTTCCGGGCTGGTAGGGGCGTGGGTTAGTCGGGTTACACGTCGTCGGCGCCGACGTCGGTACAGTCGCATTGTGTCGATCCTCGCCAAACCGGTTGTGGCAGATGCTGTTGCACGCCTGTTCTCGTCCACCATCAATCCGGCGCCGAAACCGGGCGTTCGCTTTTCTGAAATCGGCGGCACTACAACGTCGGTGGTGATTCCGACCCGCCACGGGGATACGGCAGCGACGGTGTACTGGCCCGAACCGGCCGGCGTCGCCCCAGGCGTGTACGTGAACGTCCACGGTGGTGGCTTCGTCGTCGGCCACCGTGAACAGGACGATCCGTGGTGCCGCTACCTCGCCGCGCACGCGAATGTTGTTGTGGTGAACACCGATTATGTGCTGGCGCCGGGACACCGGTTTCCTGACCCCGTCGAGCAGGTGTACGACGTTCTCGTCTGGGCCGCCGCTGCCGAACGTGAATGGGATGGCACCAAGCTCTGTGTGGGCGGGCAGAGCGCCGGCGGCAATTTATCGGCGGCGGCGGCTCGGCTCGCCCTGGAACAGGGCGGACCTGAGGTCAAGCTGCAGATGTTGCACTATGCGCCACTGGATTTGGTGACGGCGAGCAGGGATAAGCACTCGCCGTTGGGTGCCAAGGCCATAATGCGGCCGTGGATGAGCGAGGTGTTCGACACCGCGTACATCCCGGACCCCGCGCAGCGCCGCGATCGGCTGGCCTCGCCGGCATGGGGCAACAACGCAAACGGCATCGACGGCATCGCCCCCGCATTGATCGTCACCGCGGCGTACGACCGGCTACGAGATGAGGCATGGCGGTATGCCCAGCAGTTGGACGCTGTCGGCGCCTTGACGGAGTACCACGAGGTGCCCGGCGTCGATCATGGCTACAACATCATGAGCGACGCGACCGACGTCACGCGCGGCGTGTATGACGTGATTGCTGGACACGTCAACCGGGCGGTCTCGGGTTGACCGGACCCGGGCTCGGGCATTTCTCGTAGACGGGCGCCGGCCTCTAGCCGACTGCCGTGGGTTGGCGCTCTTCTTGGCGTGCGGCTTCGCGCGCCAACAGCCGGTCGCGTTGTTCCTCGAACCTGCTGGCTTGCGCCGCCATGGTTTCCAGATGGGCAGCCAGTTCCTCGCGGCGCTTCTCGCCGCGGGCGGTGAAGTCGGTTCGATCGAAGATCTTCCACTGGCGCAGCGGCGGTAGGACGACTTCCTCCAGGTGCTGGCGCAGATCGTAAATGCCGTGCTTGGCCATCAGGACGCCGTAGCGGCGGAAGTTCGGCATGCCGGTGCCGGGCATCCGGAACTTTTCGATCACCGAGGCAACCGAATGCAGGGTCTGGTCCGGCGCCAGATCGAGTGCGGCTGCACTCATCTGGCGGTAGAAGATCATGTGTAGGTTCTCATCGGCGGCCACCCGTTGCAGCAGACGGTCGGCCACCGGGTCGTGGCACACCTTGCCGGTGTTGCGATGGCTGACCCGGGTGGCCAGTTCCTGAAACGTCGGATACACGATGGCCATCAGCACTCCGGCGCCGATGGCGTCCTCCTCTTCGGCGGTTGGTTCAAACCCGTTGGTTACGTGCTCCATTCGGGCCTGCTCCAACGCAACCGGGTCCACCCCGCGGTTCACCACCAGATAGTCGCGCAGGGCGATGCCGTGCCGGTTCTCTTCTGCGGTCCAGCGGTTGACCCACGTGCCCCACGCGCTGTCGAGCGACAAATGAGTCATGGCCTCGCGGTGGTAAGACGGCAAGTTGTCCTCGGTGAGGAGGTTGGTGATCATCGCTGCCTTGGCGAGTTCACTCAGCTGAGACTGTTCCGGGTCCCAATCCTGGCCGCCTGTCGCCACGAAGTTCTTGCCGTTGCCCCAGGGCACGTAGTCATGCGGATACCAGTGCACGGATCTCGATAGATGCTGGTTGAGCGCGTCGGCGGCTGCTGGCTCCAGCTCGGCTAGATATTCAGCATTTGTCAGGTCGCGCATCGTCCGTCCCATCCCGTGTTTTGGGGAACGTACAGGAACGGGAACTTACGACTGCGTCACACCGCCCGTCAGTCGGGATCTTCTACGAGTTGTCTGACCCCGGTAACGCCTTTGACCTGGGCGAGGAGGTTTGCCGCACGCAGGACGCCGGTGCCGGCGAGCGTCACCTGAACGCCGACGTGACCGGGTGGCGCTTCCAGCGGCTCCCCGGGAGGGTCGGTCTCGAGGTCGGTGATCTGCCAGTCGCGCCGGCCACACGCCTGCAACACGTCCCGTAGGACGCCTCGATCGTCGGCATACGTGATGTGAAGTCGCACGGACCCGCCCAGTCGCGAAGCCAGGCGCCGCGCCAGCGGCATGAACCCGATGATGATCAGCAGGTGCATCCCGGTCATCACGGTGGCCAGCAGGAGCAGTCCGGCCCCGGCGGCCATGCCGATCGCCGCTGATTCCCACACCGAGGCCGCGGTGGTCAGCCCGTGCACCGAACCTCTGCGCACGATGATGATGCCCGCGCCGAGGAACCCGATGCCCGAGACGATCTGGGCCGCGACACGTGACGGGTCGACGACCACCAGGCCGGGGGTCAGCACATCACCAAAGCCGTACTTGCTGACCAGCATGATCAGCGCCGCCGCGGTCCCGACGATGGTCTGCGTGCGCAAACCGGCGCTCTTGCCCTGGATTTCGCGTTCCAGGCCGATCAGCGCGGTCAGGCCGAACGCGACGACGAGTTCGATGATCTGCCGCGAGCCCTGCCCGGGCCCGCCGAAAAAGGCGGGATCTGCCAGCCATTCCATGAGGGACAAACTAACGCGCGCCGATGACTTTTGGCGGCGGTCGAAGTCTGTCTCTGTATAGGCCGATTTTCTGACGAGGAGTGATGCCCATGTCCACGCAACCAACTGCCTACCCCGATGTCGTCACACTCGAGGAATGGAGCGCGGCTCGTACGAAACTGCTGGCCCGGGAACGGGAGGCGACGCATCTACGCGACGCTGTCAACGCCGAACGCCGTCGGCTCCCGATGGTGAAGATCGAGAAGGACTACGTCTTCGACGGCCCCGACGGTGCCGTCGGTCTGCTGGACATGTTCGAAGGCCGCAGTCAGCTCTACATCCACCACTTCATGTGGATCGACGCGATCGACGCCGGGTGTCCGAGTTGCACTGCCGCAGCTGACCTGACGTTCACCGAAGGTGATCGAAAGCTGTTGCACGGCAAGGGTGTCACGTTCGCATGCGTGTCGCGGGCGCCGTACGAGAGCATCGCCCGATATCGCGACCAACACGGCTGGACGTTTCCGTGGTACTCGTCGCGCGATGGCGACTTCACCTACGACTTCCATGTGACGCTCGACCCGGCGCGAGCGCCGATCGAATACAACTACAAGTCGCTCGATGAACTGCACGCCGACGGCTGGACCGACGACGACCTGCGCGGAGACTGGCCGGGCGCAAGCGTTTTCCTGCGGCGCGGAGACGAGGTATTCCACACGTATTCGGCGTATGCGCGTGGACTTGACCACTCGGCGGTGGGATATCCGTTCCTCGATCTGACGCCGTACGGCCGTCAGGAACCGTGGGAGGACTCGCCGGCCGGCTGGCCGCAAGGTGGTCCCGCGGTGGGCAGGCCGGTAGGGGACTGCTGCGAGGGGTAGCAATCACCGCGATCTCAACTCTGGGCGCGTGGCGGCTCGGCTGGCACTGTTGTTATCAGTGCGGGTGTGGCTGAGTGGCTAGGCACCGGCCTGCAAAGCCGTTCACACGGGTTCGAATCCCGTCACTCGCTCCACTACTGGAGCTCGGGTAGCTGCCAACAGCGCCCGAGCTCCAGGTTTCAGTGTGTCGGCGGCGGGATGTCTTGCTGTTCCGCAGCCTCGGCGGCTTTGCGGGCGGCTTGGCGGGCTGCGTGTCGCCGGGCGCAGGCTTCTTCAGCGGCGGCTCGCGCTTCGAGGTCGGCTTCGTTGAGGGCGCGTTCGTAGGCGATCTGTTGGTCGAGGTGTTGGGCGCGGGTGCGGCGGCGGGTGGGCATCATGATGCCGCCTCCAGGGGCGGGTGGGGTGTCGAGATCGGTGGCATCCGGTGGTGACGGACTCGGCAAGGTAGTGTCGGTGATCCTGTCGGGGAACAGGATTCGACTTTCGGGCACGCTGGTGTAGGTATGTCCGGTGGGTGCGGTCCACACGATGGTGCCGTCGGGCTGTTGACGGTCCTGCCAGCCGTCGGGGCCGCCGTAGAAGGTCTTGAGTAGGTGGTGTTTTCGGCATTTGGGACCCAGGTTGCCGGGATGGGTAGGCCCAGCGGGCCACGGGACAACATGATTCGATCAGCCTGTGGATAACTCATGGAGGGCGCCGATGGGTGCGTCGACACTTCAGGCAAGATGCCTCAGGTGACGTACAGTTCGCCGACCTTGTCTGACCTCGTGAGCACACTGCTGGTGGATCAGACCGATGACCACCACTTCGTGGCCACCCAGCTCGACAACCCCAGCCACCACATCGCGGGCGGACATCTCGCCGGCCAGGTGCTGGTGGCCGCGAGCCGGACCGCGCCGGGACGCAGCGCGCACAGCCTGCACGTCTATTACCTGCGTGCCGGTGACGCCCGGAAGCCGGTCGAAGTCCAGGTCGACGCCGCGCGCGACGGCGGCACACTCGCGATGCGTCGCATCACCGCCCTCCAGGAAGGGGAGGTACTGCTCGAGGCGCTGGCATCGTTCAGCGGCCCGGTCGACGCGCTCGACTACCACGCCGCCATTCCTGATGTGCCGGAACCACTTTCGGTACCCACGATGGCTGAACAGCTCGCCGACTACGCCGACGAATCGGACGGCTTCTGGGTGCGGGACCAACCGTTCGAGCTGCGGTACATCGATCCGCACCCGCGGCTGGCCAAGGATTTGCCGGACCCACACTCGCATCTGCGGATGTGGTGGCGCCCGACTGACGCCATACCCGACGACCAGGCCCTGCACGCCGGGCTCCTCGCGTACCTGACCGGCACCACCATGCTGGAGGCGGCGATGATCCCGCGCGGCGCGTTGCCGGCCCACACCTTCTCCGCTCTCATCGACCACGCGCTGTGGTTCCACCGGCCGGTGGATCTGAGTGATTGGGTGTTGTCCGACCAGACCTCGCCGAGCGGTGTCGCCGGCCGCGGACTGGCCAGCGGCACGATGTACAACCGCGCCGGGCAATTGGTGTGCGTGGCCACGCAGGAGCTGTATTTCGGTCGTGGCTAACGGTCGCGGGTCCGAAGCGGTCCACCTCACGCGACGAAACACCCGGTCGTTTCGTCACTATTGGCAAGCTCGCTGCGGTGGCTGCCGCTAACATCAGTGCCGGTAAAGCACATTATTCACGGTGTCCCCGGCGAACTTGTGTGGTGAAACCGCACCAATGGCCACGATTCAGCGGCTACTGTCTGCGGGGATGCCGGACAGAACGCCGGATACACAAACCTGGATAACGGGAGGCCATTGATGAGCGGCTACCAGACCGTGGTCGTCGGTACGGACGGATCGGATTCGTCACTGCGCGCCGTGGAGCGCGCTGCCCAGATCGCCGCGGGGGCCAATGCGAAGTTGGTCGTGGCAACCGCCTACTTCCCGCACGCCGATGATCAGCGTGCGGCTGACGTCCTGAAGGACGAAGGCTACAAGGTGCACGGCGACGCGCCGATCTACGCGATCCTGCGTGAGGCCCGCGACCGTGCCGAGGCTGCCGGTGCCACCCAGGTGGAAGAGAAGGCCATCGTCGGCGCTCCCGTCGACGCGCTCGTCGATCTGGCCGAGACTTCCAACGCTGACCTGCTGGTCGTCGGTAACGTCGGGCTGAGCACCATCGCCGGCCGCCTGCTGGGCTCGGTGCCGGCCAACGTGGCCCGTCGCGCCAAGGTCGACGTGCTGATCGTCCACACCTCGTAAGGTTCGCATTTTCCTGAGGCCCTCGGCGTACTGCCGGGGGCCTCAGTTCTTTTTCGTGCCCGTAAAGTTCCAGCCATGGCCCGAAGAAGTCTCGTCCGTGCGTCCTGCGTCACGCTGTCACTGGCTGCAACGCTGGTCGCCGGCTGTGGTGCGAACAATCGGACCGCGGCACCAGTGACGACGTCGGCGGCGTCGGCGTCTTCAGAGACCGAATCGACCATCCCGGCCGTCGCCCCGCCGGACCCCAACGTGGCGCAGCATCCCGCGGTGGCCGCAGCGAAGGCGAGTGTGGTGCGCGTCCACGGAGTCGCCCACAGTTGCCGAAAGCGGTTGGAGGGCACCGGGTTTGTGGTCGCTCCCAAGCGGGTCATGACCACGGCGCACGGTGTCGCGGGAACCGACGAAGTGTCGGTCGAGGTCGACGGCACGAAATACAGCGGCCAGGTGGTGTCGTTCGACCCGAACATGGACATCTCGATCCTCGCGGTGCCGGACCTGCCGACGGCTCCGTTGATGTTCTCCGAGGCGCCTGCCGTGAGCGGTGCCGATGCGGCAACCCTCGGGTTTCCGCACGGGGGCGAGTACGAGGCCAAACCGGTGCGCGTCCGTCAGGTGATCGAACTCCGCGGACCGGACATCTTTCGCACGGGTACGGTTACGCGCGAGGTATATGCCCTCAGAGGTGCTGTGCAGCAAGGAAATTCAGGCGGCCCGGTGATCGACCTGGACGGTCGGGTGCGCGGGGTAGTCTTCGGGGCAGCGCAGGACGATCCCGACACCAGTTTCGCGCTGACCGCGAAGGAAGTGGGACCCCAGCTGGCGCTGGTCGGCAACACCCAACCCGTCCCGACGGGCCAGTGCGTGGGCTGATCTGCCCGGCGGCTACCAGCCGCGCGCCCGCCATTCCTCGAGATGCGGCCGCTCGGCGCCGAGCGTGGTGTCGTCGCCGTGCCCGGGGTAGATGACCGTCGAATCGGGGTAGACGTCGAAGACCTTGCGGGTGACGTCGCCGAGCAACCGCTCGAAGTCGCCGTCCCGCCAGGTCTTGCCCACGCCGCCCGGAAACAGGCAGTCGCCGGTGAACAGGTGGATGACCTCACCGTCGGCGCCGCGCAGTGCCAGTGCCACCGAACCCTCGGTGTGCCCCTGCAGATGAATGACGTCGAAGGTCAGCTCGCCGATGGTGATGGTGTCGCCGTCGGCGAGAATCCGGTCGGGCTTCACGGGCAGTGGCTCGGCGTCGAGGGCATGGGCCGCGGTGGGAGCACCTGTGGCCTCTGCCACTTCGGCGAGCGCCTGCCAGTGGTCGAAGTGCTGGTGGCTGGTGACGATGAGTTCGACGTCCAGGGCCTGCGACCTGATCAGTTCGACGAGCGCCGGTCCGTCGTTCGCGGCGTCGATGAGCAGCGTCTTTCCGGTCGCGGAACAAGTGATGAGGTAGGCGTTGTTGTCCATCGGTCCGACCGATGCCTTGACGATCGTCGCGGCGGGGAGGGTGCGACGTGCCGCAGTGCCCGCATCGATGTGGCCGGTGTAGGTGTCATTGACGACGGTCATGCCGCCACCGTATCCGGACTTGTCGGTGGGGACACATAGCATGGCGCTGTGGTGTCTGGATTGCCCAGACTCATCTGTGAAGGGATACGTGTGTCGGACCGTCTGATCGTCAAAGGTGCGCGCGAGCACAACCTGCGGGGAATCGACCTTGACCTGCCCAGAGACTCGCTGATCGTGTTCACGGGCCTGTCGGGATCGGGCAAGAGCTCGCTGGCGTTCGACACCATCTTCGCCGAGGGGCAGCGCCGCTACGTCGAGTCGCTGTCGGCTTACGCCCGGCAGTTCCTGGGCCAGATGGACAAGCCCGACGTGGACTTCATCGAGGGCCTCTCGCCCGCGGTGTCCATCGACCAGAAGTCGACCAACCGCAACCCGCGGTCGACCGTCGGCACCATCACCGAGGTGTACGACTACCTGCGTCTGCTCTACGCGCGCGCAGGTACCCCGCACTGCCCGGTCTGTGGCGAGCGCATCGCCCGGCAGACGCCGCAGCAGATCGTCGACCAGGTCCTCGCTATGGACGAGGGCATCCGCTTCCAGGTGCTCGCCCCGGTGGTCCGTACCCGCAAGGGCGAGTTCGTCGACCTCTTCGACAAGCTCAACGGCCAGGGCTACAGCCGTGTCCGGGTCGACGGCGTCGTGCATTCGCTGACCGACCCGCCGAAGCTCAAGAAGCAGGAGAAGCACGACATCGAGGTGGTCGTCGACCGCCTCACTGTCAAGGCCAGTTCCAAACAGCGGCTCACCGACTCGGTCGAGACCGCGCTGGGCCTCGCCGATGGCATCGTCGTGCTCGAATTCGTCGACCGCGACGACAATCATCCGCAGCGGGAGCAGCGCTTCTCGGAGAAGCTGGCCTGCCCCAACGCGCACCCGCTCGCCGTCGATGACCTTGAGCCACGGTCGTTTTCGTTCAACTCGCCATACGGCGCCTGCCCGGAGTGCACCGGTCTGGGCATCAAGAAGGAAGTCGACCCCGAGCTCGTCGTACCGGACCCAGAGCTGACGCTCGGCGAGGGCGCGGTGGCGCCGTGGTCCATGGGACACAACGCCGACTACTTCACCCGCATGATGGCCGGGCTCGGCGAAGAGCTGGGCTTCGACATCGACACCCCGTGGAAGAAGCTTCCGGCCAAGGCGCGCAAGGCGATTCTGGAAGGCTCCGATCATCAGGTGCACGTCCGGTACAAGAACCGGTACGGCCGCACGCGCTCCTACTACGCCGACTTCGAAGGCGTGCTGGCGTTCCTGCAGCGCCGGATGGAGCAGACCGAATCCGAGCAGATGAAGGAACGCTACGAGGGCTTCATGCGGGACATCCCGTGCCCCGAGTGCGCCGGCACCCGCCTCAAGCCGGAGATCCTGGCCGTCACCCTGTCCGCGGCTGACGACGCGAAATCCATTGCACAGGTGTGTGATCTGTCGATCTCGGACTGCTCCAAGTTCCTCAACGCGCTGACCCTCGGCTCCCGCGAGCAGGCCATCGCGGGCCAGGTGCTCAAAGAGGTGCAGTCGCGGCTGGGCTTCCTGCTGGACGTCGGCCTCGACTACCTGACACTGTCCCGGGCCGCGGGCACGCTGTCCGGCGGTGAGGCACAACGTATCCGGCTCGCCACGCAGATCGGTTCGGGTCTGGTCGGCGTGCTCTACGTCCTCGACGAGCCGTCCATCGGCTTGCATCAGCGGGACAACCGCCGGCTTATCGACACCTTGGTCCGGCTGCGCGACCTCGGCAACACGCTGATCGTCGTCGAGCACGACCTGGACACCATCGCGCACGCCGACTGGGTCGTCGACATCGGCCCCGCTGCCGGTGAGCACGGTGGCCAGATCGTGCACAGCGGCACCTACAAGGACCTGCTGAAGAACACGAAATCGCTTACCGGCGCCTATCTTTCGGGCCGCGAAGAGATCGAGGTCCCGGCCATCAGGCGGCCCGTGGACCGCAAACGGCAGATCACCGTGGTCGGGGCGCGCGAACACAACCTCAAAGAGGTCGACGTGGCATTCCCGTTGGGTGTGCTGACCTCGGTGACGGGGGTCTCGGGTTCGGGCAA
>Ga0207658_10001633_pt1 | contig 17200 bp, 18 predicted proteins | sample KBSS33metaG_FD_184322 | JGI IMG/M metagenome (GOLD analysis project Ga0207658, IMG submission 184322) | Switchgrass rhizosphere microbial communities from Kellogg Biological Station, Michigan, USA - KBS S3-3 metaG (SPAdes) (version 2) | ecosystem: Host-associated > Plants > Roots > Rhizosphere...
GTCCCCGCCGCGGCGGGGTTTCCGAATACCGAACCCACGCTGTGGCTTCGGTGCCTTGTCTTTGCCTTCTTTGACGCTGCCGGACTCTTTGGTGCTGCTGGACTCTTTGGCGCTGGCAGCTGGTTTCGGGGGCGCCGGGTTTGCCCTGCCCAGAGCCTTCGACGCCAGTGCGACGATCGACGGCCGGGGAGCGGGATCGCGGGGTGCGACCTGTGGGCGGCGAACGTAGGCGCGGTCGATCTGCGGGCGGAGCAGAGCGTCGATGAGGGACGTGTTCAGTCCGGCATCACGCAACGGTTGAGTGATCGGCAGTCGGGCCGTGGGCACGACGTAATGCGTGGTCGTGCCGCCTGCGGCGTTGGTGCGGACGGTCTTGAGCGTTCCCGGCGTCGTCGGGTTGGCCGCCGACCCGTAATCGGTGTGCACGAATCCGATACCCATCACGGCGTTGAGGACGGCCAAAGGTGTTGGCTTGTCCGGCCAGTCCGAGAATCCGTCGTACTCGCGAACGATTTCGGTGGTGGGGTATGCGCTTGCCCATGGCACGTTCGGCGCGAACAGTTGCAGCGCCGGATTCTTGGTCGTGATACCACCAGTGGCGTTCTGTGGATCACCGAAGGTCACGAATTGCAGATTGTCCGTACTACGCCTGTTGAACGAATCCTGAAGCGACCGAGACAGTTTCACGTAGTTCAGGACGATGGCGCCCTGGCTGAGGCCGGCGAGGGTGACGGCGGACCCCGCGGGCACCGTGGACAGGGTCGCGTTCACCTTGGTCGAGCCGACGACGGCGTCCGCCGCGAACAGCAATCCGGCCGGGTACCCGATGCCGTGGATGGTGCCGCTGGAGTCCAGGTATCCGTCGGCCAACCCAAGTGCCTCTTGAGAGGTCGGCGACGCGTCGCACAAACAGGTGCCCTGCAGGTAGAAGGTGAGGCCGGGGGTGTCATCCGATGCCGCCGCAGACGGTTGCGCACCGATGGTTACGCAGAGCGCGGCAACGAAACCTATTGCACTGCAGCGGTTCAGGACGGCCACGGGGCAGTTTCCAATCTGTGCACAGGGAACCTGATTGATGCGCAGCAGCGCATCACCGTCGGAGCGACGGTGTCGCTGCGGTGACTTGCTCGAGGACTTCGCTGATCAGTCAGCGGCGGTGATGGCGGCACAGAGCGGGAGACTCTCGCCGGCGCGTGTGATAGGCCCTGCTGTCCCCGACTACCCCCGTTTGGTGCCCCAGTACAACTTTGACCAGGGAAAATTAACACCGTTGCAGCATTCGCGCACGCCATGAGACGCAGGTCACCGCAAACTCAGCGCCGGAACACGACCCAGCGCATCGCGGCGTACATGTAGACCGCTTCGCAGCCGCCCGCGGCCATTCGAGCGACGTGGTATTCGACGCCCAGGGCCGACAGCCCGGTCGACACACCGAGGATGAATGCCAGGTAATTGACTGCGACCACGACGACGTAGACGGCGAGCTGTGGGCCAACCGCACTGTGCGAACTGAAGTTGAAGATCCGGTTCAGGACATAGCTGAGCCCGAAGGCGCAGACATACGACACCGTGACCGCCACCGCCAGGGGCAGTCGCAACCCGTCCCGCAATGCGGTGAGCAACAACAGGTCGATCGCGAAGGTGCAGCCGTTGATCAGAACGAAGCCCAGAAATGTCGGAGCGACAATCGATTTGAGCCCGAAGGGCAACCAGCCGACGGCGAGTTCGCAGCCGCGGTGGAATCGGTCGACGGCGCGCTGCAGGCCACTCGCCGCGCTGACGGTCACGCGGGCACTGTGTCATGGGCCGGCGTCGACCAGGTGGCCGCCAGACGAACTCTGCGGTTCCGGCTCGGGCGGCGTCCCGTAGTGTCCACACAGATGAGCCTGGCCGCGGTCACCCAAGCGATCGGGACCTTCGCCGTCACCAACGTCGATGACCTCGTGGTCGTCGCGGTGTTCTTCGGCCAGACGCGTGGCCACCGAAACGCGGCCACCCGCGTGATCGCCGGGCAGTACCTGGGCTTCGTCGCGATCTTGGTGGTGTCGATCTGCGCCGCGCTTCTCGGTGCGGCACTGCTGCCGGCCACCGCGCTGCCCTATTTCGGACTGCTACCAATCCTGTTGGGGCTCAGGGCCGCTTGGGCGGCCTGGTGGAGCCGGGGTGCCGAACCGCCGGAAGCTGAGAGCGCGCGGGCGTCGTCCGCGCCGGGCATCTGGCAGGTCGCCGGCGTCACCTTCGCGAACGGTGGCGACAACGTCGGTATCTACGTGCCGATGTTCGCTGTCGCCAGCGCCGGCACCGTCGCGCTGTACGTCACGGTGTTTCTCGTCGGGGTCGGGATCTGGTGTGCCGCCGGCCGGTACTTCGCTTCGCACCCGGTCGTCGCCGACACGTTCTCGCGGTGGGGACACGTGATCCTGCCCATCGTCCTGATTGCGATCGGGACCACGATCCTCGTCGAAGGCGGCGTGTTCGCGCGGTGACCGCAGTAAGTTCACCGGGGTGACCAGCAAACGACTGTCGCCGCTCGATTCGATGTTTCTGGCGGCCGAATCTCCCGAGACGATGATGCATGTCGCGGGGCTGATGCAGTTCCGCCCGACCTCGGGCGATGCGGGGGACATCCTGGATCAACTACGGGACGAGATCTACGGGTCGAACGAGATCGAACCCCCGTGGAACATGAAGCTGCAAACACCGTGGTTCCTGCTGAATCCGCTGCAGCGGTGGGTCGAGGATCCGAAGTTCGACGTGATGTATCACGTTCGGCGGTCCGCCTTGCCGCGTCCCGGCGACCAGCGCGAGTTGGGAATCCTCATCTCCCGCTTGCATGCTCGGCAACTGGATCTGACGCGACCGCCGTGGGAACTGCACATCATCGAGGGCCTCGACGACGGCAACGTCGCGTTGTACGTGAAGATGCACCACTCGCTCGTCGACGGCTACACGGCGATGAAGACGCTCATCCGGTCGATGTCGACCGATCCGTCCGACACCGGCACCCCGTTGTTCTTCAGGAACCCGGTGCCGAAGCGCGAGCGGAAGAAGGACGAGAAGGACGGCGGCCTCGTCCCGGACCTGGGCGGGCTGCTGCGGTCCGTCACCTCGGAGTTGTCGACCATCATCGATCTTCCCGCCGCCTTCGCCAAGCTGGCGGTAACCGCGGTCAGCAAGAGCAATCCGCTCGTCGGGCCCGGTCAGGCGCCGCACACCATCTTCAACGGCCGCATCGGCCGGAGCCGCCGGTTTGCCACGCAGCAGTACGACATCACGCGCTTACGGGCTGTCGCCGAGGCGTCCGGCACGACGCTCAACGACGTCGCGCTCGCCATCTGTGGCGGCGGACTGCGAGACTATCTCCTGGGTCTCGATGCCCTGCCCGACAAGTCGTTGATTGCCATGCTGCCGGTCAACATCCGGCCGAAAGACGATCCCGGCGGCGGCAATGCCGTGGGTGCCATTCTCGCGACTCTCGGCACCGACCTCGCCGACGCCCGCGAGCGGATCGAGGCGATCGGCGCTTCGACGAAGGCGGCCAAGGAACAGTTGTCGGGCATGACCAGCACTGCGATTCTCGCTTACACCGCGGCACTGATGGCGCCGTTCCTCGTGCAGACCGGTGCGGCCACCGTGGGCGCTCCGAAAGTGGCTCCGGCGTCCTACAACGTCATCCTGTCGAACGTCCCCGGGCCTGACTATCCGCTGTACTTCCGGGGCGACGAGCTGGTGTCCACCTATCCGGTGTCGATTCCGGTCCACGGTGTCGGCCTGAACATCACGTGCCAAAGTTACTCGGGTACTTTGAATTTCGGCTTCACCGGCTGCCGCGACTCGATGCCGCACATGCAGAAGCTGGCCATCAAGACCGGCGAGGCGCTGGTTGCGCTGGAGGCGGCCTACGGTCTGCTGTGAAAACAGTGTGTAAACGCAATTGACTCAAGTGCTGAAACGAGCCGTCATGACCGGCACAAGGGTGCTACCTTCACCGGACCAGATAGCGCCGGAGAATGGGTGTGAAATGAGCGCAACGACCACGCGATTCGCTCGCATGTCAATGGGGGCAGCGACGTTCGGCGTCGCATCCGCGGTGGCTGCCCTGATCAGCATGCCGATCGCGCATGCCGACGAACTCACGTGCGCGGACGGCCTGGTCGCGTCGGAAGGCACCTGCGTGCCGCCGGCGGATGGCCCCGCGGCCCCGGAAGCGGCACAAGGTCCGTTCAACGCGCCGGAATCGTCGCTCGATGACCCGAGCTTGTTCACCCCGCCCTACGAGCTCACCGAAGGTGAAGTGGCTTCGCCCGGGTACAACGCCGGAGGCGGCGGCCGGCGGTAAGCCGGTCATGGCCGAGACCGGGCAGAAGAGCCGGCGCGGCGTGATCCTCGGCGCGGGTGCTGTCGGCGCCGGGATGGTGCTTGCCGCCTGTGGCGGGAAAGAATCGCCGCCGCCGGGTGACCCATCCGGAAGCAGCGCGACCACTGCCAAGGCCGCAGCCCCGTCTGTGAAGACGGCGGACGTGCCCGTGGGCGGGGGTGTGGTCCTCACCGAAGCCAAGGTCGTTGTCACTCAGCCGAAGGCCGGTGAGTTCAAAGCATTCACCGCGGTCTGTACGCACAGACAATGCACGGTGTCGAAGGTCGCTGACGGCACCATCGACTGCCCTTGCCACGGAAGCCAATTCAGTGCGGCGGACGGCTCTGTCGTCAAGGGGCCGGCGGAGCAGCCATTGGCGCCGAAGGCGGTGACGGTCGCCGGGGACACCCTGACCGTCGCCTGACCGCTACACCGAGCCATCACAGCCGCGGATTCCTGCGGCGACCGGCAGGCCCGGGGGATCAGGCTGCGGGTTGAAGCCGTGGATCACGCCCGGATTGGTGACCTGCGCATGGCCGACAGTCACCGGCTTGGTCGGCGGTTCCGGCTGTGGGTTGAACGCTTGGGCCGTGCCCGACGCCAATCCGAAGCCGAGCAGCGTCAGGCCGCCCGACATCAGAGCCGTACCCGCGACCTTCTTGATGGTGGTGGTGAACATGGTTGTCTCCTTCTTGCTGGTTCGGCCTGTGGTGACCGCTGACAGCAATGGTGGGCGGCCGCGCTTGGTGATTTCTTGGCAGATTCCTGCGGCTGACGGGTATCGCCGCTCACCCGCTGTGTGTCAGCATGGAAAGGCCGGTCGCAGTTAGCTGGCGCAAGACGCTGGAGCTGATATGGACATCAAGCTGTTCCAAGTCAGGCGGTTATCCCACCTCGCCGGAGTCGCCACGGTCGTCGCATCCGCTTTTGTGAGTGCTCCGGCACCACCGGTGTCCGCCGAGCCGTGTCCCGATGTCGAGGTGGTGTTCGCTCGCGGTACCAGCGAACCGCCCGGCATCGGGATGGCCGGCCGCGCGTTTGTGGATGCTCTGCAGGCCCAGGCAGGCAACAAGTCGGTTGCGGTGTATCCGGTGGACTATGCGGCCGGCAGCGATTTCGGTAACCGCCTCGACTTCGTGCAGAGCGTCGTCGACGGAGTCAAGGACGCCGCGACGCACGTCCAGGCCACCGCGGCGAACTGCCCGAACACCAGGATCGTCCTCGGCGGGTATTCCCAGGGCGCCGTGGTTTCGGGGTTCACGACCGCGAACGCGTTACCGAAGGAGATCCCGGCGGATCTGGCGGAGTACACGTGGTACGCGCCCAAGCCGATGCCTCCCGCTATCGCGAAGCACGTTGCGGCTCTTGTCTTGTTCGGAAAGCCATCGACTGAGTTCATGACGGACATCGGCGCGCCACCGATAGCGATCGGGCCGGCGTACGTGGCCAAGACGATCGAATTGTGCGTGCCCGACGACACCATCTGCAACGGGGCACCCGCCGGTGGGCCGTCGTTCGCCCACATCACGTACGGATCGAATGGAATGGCCGACCAGGCCGCGACTTTCGTCGTCGGAAGGCTGTGACCGCGGCGCCCATGACGACATTCCTGCTCGTTCCGGGTGGCGGTTGCGATCCTTCGTACTGGCGGTTTGTGGTGCGCGAGTTGGCCATTCACGGACATCGCGGAGTTGCCGTGGACCTGCCCTGTGACGACGATTCGGCCGATCTGAACACGTATGCCGAGGCGGTCGCGGCCCAGCAACCCGATGACGGCGAACCGCCTGTGGTCGTGGCCCATTCGTTCGGCGGCTTCACCGGAGCGCTGGCCTGTCCGTTGGTAGGCGCGGCGGAGTTGATCTATGTCTCGGCGATGATTCCCCGCCCGGCCGAATGTCCGGGGGATTGGTGGCGTGCGACCGGATGCGTTGCCGCGCAACGGGAAGCGGCCGCCACCGCTGGATACGACGTCGAAGACGCAGTCGCGCTGTACTACAACGGGGTCGACCCTGCCGTGATCAACGCAGAGATCGAACGCGCGCAATCCGAGACTCCGTCGCTGAAACCTTGGCCGGCGGAGGCACTTCCGGAAATTCCGACGCGGTTCCTCCTGTTCCGCGACGACCGGTTCTTTCCCGAACGCTTCATGCGGGGCGTGGTCGCCGACCGCCTCGGGATCGAACCCGAGGTCACGCCTGGTGGCCACATGGCGATGCTGTCGCATCCGGCCGAACTCGTCGACCTGCTGACGATCTCGCACTGACGGCCGCGACCCAGGTCAAGCGTCCAAGGCATTGCGAGTGCGGCGCAGGTATGCCGCTTCGATGACGTTCGGGGTCAGACCGGCAGCTCGGTCGTAGGCGTCCGCTGCCTCCGCAGTTCGACCGAGGCGAGACAGCAGCGACGCCCGCACCGCGTGGTAGACGTGATAGTCGGCAAGGACGAGCGCGTCCACCAGATCGAGCGCAGTGTGCGGATCCTGCGCCTCGGCAACCGCCACGGCCCGATTGAGGGCGACGACGGGAGTCGGGGCAACCACCATCAGCTGGTCGTACAGCGCGAGGACTTGGCGCCAGTCGGTGGCGGAGGCGGTCGGTGCGTCAGTGTGGACGGCGTTGATCGCGGCCTGGATCTGGTAGGGCCCGGGCTGGTTTCGGCGCAGGCACCGCCGGACCAGCACCTGTCCCTCGGCGATGAGGTCACGGTCCCACTTGGTCCTGTCCTGTTCGGCGAGAACGACGAGATTCCCCTGTGCGTCCGTCCGTGCTGTGCGTCGCGCATCGGTCAGCAGCATCAGCGCGAGAAGCCCCAGCACCTCGGGCTCGTCCGGCATCAGTCCGGCCAGGAGCCGGCCGAGCCGAACGGCCTCGGCCGTGAGGTCGGCCCGCCCGAGATCGTCACCGGAACTGGCAGTGTGTCCCTCGTTGAAGATGAGGTAAACCACGGCGAGCACTCCGGGTACGCGCTCGGGCAGATCACCGTCGTGGGGCACCCGGTACGGGATGCGTGCATCGCGGATTTTGCGTTTTGCGCGCACAAGACGTTGCGCCACTGTCGCTTCCGGGATCAGGAAGGCCCGGGCGATTTCCCTGGTCGACAATCCGCCGAGCAACCGCAGAGTGAGTGCGATGCGGGCCTCGAGGGCCAGCGCGGGGTGACAGCAGATGAAGATCAGGCGTAGGTGGTCGTCGCGCACGGGACCTTCTTCGAGCGGCTCGTCATCGTCCGCGGGATAGAGCAGGGCCGCCTGCGCGTGCCGTTCGCCACGAATGGACTCCCGGCGGAACCGGTCGACGATCGTGTGCGCGGCGGTGGTGATGATCCACCCGGCGGGGCTCGGCGGTGGGCCGGCCTGCGGCCAGCGGTCCAGCGCCTTGGTGAAGGCGTCCTGGACCGACTCCTCGGCGAGGTCGATGTCGCCGAATCGGCGGACCAGGACAGCCACCGCTCGCCCGTACTCCCGCCGGAACACGGCAGCGATCTCGGCGGGCGGCATCTGCGGCACGGTTGGGTTCAGCCCCTCAGGTCGCCCCGGAACGGGCGTACTTCGATGGGCAGGAGTCGCACAGCTTCCGCCTGCCTGCGCGCCCAGTGCAGCGCGGCGTCCAAGTCGGCGACGTCGATGATGGTGAAGCCGCCGAGATGCTCTTTTCCTTCGACGTACGGCCCGTCCGTCGTCACCGTCGCGCCGTCACTGACCCGCACGACGGTCGACGCATCGGGACCGTGCAATCCACCGGAGAACACCCACACACCGGCGGCCTTCATGTCGTGCTCGACCGCGTCCAGCGCATCCATGATCGGTCCCAGTACCTCCGGCGGCGGCGGATCGCCGACTGGCTGATGCATGGCAAGTAGGTAGTGCATACCCGTCACTCCTCGATCTCGGGGCGGCCGGCTGCCACCCTTCACCTTCTACACGAACGACTACCCCGGATTTCGACAGTCACCGGATTTTCTCGGGCGATCGGCGCAATGTCGGGATGGCCTGGCACCATCGAGAAGCGTGACTTCCGTGCAGCGGCTGGTGCCGCCCATGAACGCCGACGAGCGCACCACACTCGAAGGTTGGCTGGACTTCTATCGTGCGACGTTGGCATCGAAATGCGAGGGCCTCGAAGACGACCAGTTGCGCACCGCGTCAGCGCCGCCATCTGCGCTGACGTTGCTGGGGTTACTACGGCACGCCGCGGAGGTGGAGCGGAACTGGTTTCGCCGGGTGCTTGCCGGCGAGCAGGCACTGCCGATCTTCGGGCCAGCTGATCACCCCGAGGGCCACGACGGCGGGTTCGAGCTGTCGCCGGAGTCGTCCTACGAGGTCGCGTTTCGGATCTGGCAGGACGAGATTGCCCATGCGCGCGCCAACTGCGCCGCTCGTCGGCTCGAGGAGGTCAGCCCGTACATGGGCGGCGAGGTGAGCCTGCGCTGGATCTACACACACATGATCGCGGAGTACGCCCGCCATTGCGGACATGCGGACGTACTCCGTGAACGTATCGATGGTGCGACCGGCGTCTGAATGGCGGTCAGAGGACGTAGAGCATCTCCTGATACGTCGGCAACGGCCACAGGTCGTCGGCCACGACACTTTCCAGTGTGTCGGCCGCCGCACGGACTGCCTCCATGGCGGGCAACAGCGCAACTTGAGCGTGCTTGGCCTCGTCGTAGGCGGACGCGGCCGAATGGTCTGTCAGCGCCGCCTTCAGCGTTGCCAAGGCGTCGCTGAGTGCGATGATCGGCTCTGAGATCGACTGCAGCAGTGTCAAACTCGGTGTCATACCGGCCGCCGTCAACGCCGCGACGTTCTGCGCGAGCTCGGTCTGGTAGCGCAGAGCGGCCGGCAGGATGATCGTGGAACCGATCTCGAGCGCCAGCTTGGCCTCGACACCGATCGTCAGGGCATATTGCTCCAGGCGTACCTCGTAGCGGCTGTGCAACTCCCGCTCGTTGAATACGCCGTACTTCTCGAAGACCGCCACCGCCTCGGGCGTGATCAGCTCCGGGATGGCATCCAGCGTCGTCTTGAGGTTCGGCAGCCCGCGGGCGGCCGCCTCGGCCTGCCAGTTCTCCGAGTAACCGTCGCCGTTGAACACCACGGCACCGTGCTCGGTGACGATGTCGGTCAGCAGCTTCTGCACCGCGGCGTCGAACTCCGCACCGCCGGCGACTGCCTTCTCCAAAACGGTTGCGCAGTAGTCCAGCGAGTCGGCCATGATGGTGTTGAGGACGATCATCGGCACCGCCACCGTCTGACCTGAACCCGGCGCCCGGAACTCAAATCTGTTGCCGGTGAACGCGAACGGGCTGGTTCGGTTACGGTCACCGGGGTCGGTCGGCAGCACCGGCAGGGTGTCGACGCCGATGATCATGCTGCCCTTGCCCTTCGACGATGTCGCAGCGCCCTTGGCGATCTGCTCGAAGACGTCGGCGAGCTGATCACCCAGGAAGATCGAGATGATCGCGGGCGGTGCCTCATTGGCACCCAAGCGGTGATCGTTCGTCGCCGAAGCGACCGAAACGCGCAAGAGCCCAGCGTATTTGTGCACGGCGCGGATGACGGCCGCGCAGAACACCAGGAACTGGGCGTTCTCGTGGGGCGTGTCGCCCGGCACCAGCAACGACCCCAACTCGGCGTTGCCGACCGAGAAGTTGACGTGCTTGCCCGAGCCGTTCACGCCGGCGAATGGCTTCTCATGGAACAGGCATTCCATGCCGTGCTTCTTGGCGATGGTCTTGAACACCGTCATCAGCAACTGCTGGTGATCGGATGCGATGTTGGCCCGCTCGAACATCGGGGCCACCTCGAACTGCCCGGGGGCGACCTCATTGTGGCGGGTCTTGGCGGGGATGCCGAGTTTGAACAGCTCCCGCTCGGTATCCATCATGAAGCCCAGCACCCGGTCGGGGACGGCGCCGAAATAGTGGTCGTCGAACTCTTGGCCCTTCGGCGGTTTGGCTCCGAACAGCGTCCGGCCGGCGTTGATCAGATCGGGCCGAGCGAGGAAGAAGTGCCGGTCCACCAGGAAGTACTCCTGCTCGGGACCGCAGAACGAGACGATCTTTTCCAGGTCCTTGTGACCGAACAACGTCAAGATGCGCTCTGCGTGGATGCCCATGGCCTGCTGGCTGCGCAGCAGTGGTGTCTTGTAGTCCAGCGCCTCGCCGGTCATCGACACGAAAACCGTCGGGATGCAGAGGGTGTTGCCGTTCGGGTTCTCCAGGATGTACGCCGGGCTGGTCACGTCCCAGCCGGTGTACCCGCGAGCCTCGAACGTGGATCGCAGACCGCCGGACGGAAAGCTCGATGCGTCGGGCTCACCCTGCACCAGGGTCTTGCCGGCGAACTCGGCCAGTGCCTGTCCGTCAGAGACTGGTTCGAGGAAGCTGTCGTGCTTTTCGGCAGTCAGGCCGGTCATCGGATAGAACACGTGCGCGTAGTGCGTCGCGCCCTTCTCCAGCGCCCAGTCCTTCATAGCGGCCGCGACGGCATCGGCGACCGTCGGATCGAGCTTGGCGCCCTTCTCGATGGTGGCCACCACCGATTTGTAGATCGCCTTGGGTAGGCGTGCCTGCATCTCGGCCTTGGTGAACACGCTCGTGCCGAAGATCTCACCGGGCGCTTCAGCAGGGTCGAAGGTGTACGCCGGGGGCGTATAGGCCTGGACGCCTGCGATCGCGCGCAAGCGGGTGGCGTTTCCGCTCAATGGAATTCCTCTCCCCACGTGAATGACCGCTTCACCCTAGGGACGCCTCATGGCAGGAGTGTTACGTCGATGTCAAGGGCGGCGTTCAATACACGTCAGGCCCGGCGACCGACATCCTGGCTCAGAATCTTGGGCCAGGTCTCGACGTCCTCCGGGGTGTGAGCGAACGTCAGGGTCGACCGCGGCATCAGCGCGGCAAGGGCCTCCGCGGTCGAGACGGGATGTGCCGGGTCGTCGATCCAGGCCAGGATGGTTGTCGGCACGTCGATCCGCGCGATGGCTTCGGGCGCCGGTAGGTCACTCAGCGCGGCACCGCGAAACAGTGACGGCAACAGGGCGTCGGCGACATCGGGCACCGTTTCGGGCGCACCCACGGTGGCCGGGGGCCGGATCGCGCCACGGGTAGCGGCAATGAACGCCCCGACGCCCTCGGTCTCGATGAGCGTGGCCGCGGCCTCATAGTGCGCGGCCTGCGCGCGTCGGGTCTCCCAGGCCGTGGCCGGCACCATCAACGTCAGTCCCGTGAACCGTTCTGGTTCGCGGGATGCCGCGTGCAGCAGCGTTCCCGTGCCCATCGACGGGCCGACCCCGTGCACCGGTTCACCGGGAAACCACTGGTTGAGCAGCTTCAGCAGGTCGTCGGCGAGCTGTTCCCATCGGTAGTCCTCGGGGACCTTCCGACCTGTCGACTTGCCGTGGCCACGCGCGTCATAGCGCAGCAACCGCGTGCCGTTCAGCCCTCTGCCGAGGTCGAGATTTAGCACCCGATCGCGTGCGCGGCTGGAAGTGAGTCCGTGTAGTTGGACTACGGGGTGGCCACCTTCGTCGCTCAGTTCAACCGCAAGATCGGCCCCGGGAACTGCGAAAGTAGGCATCAGGCAACTCTTTCCGTAACCGATCGCCTCGCCGTGGAGTCGACCCGCCGACCGAGCATTCAGGCTATCTGGGGCGCTAGGGTACCGCCATGCGGCTCACGAACGTCTCGCACCTGCGACTGCCGTTCGGGCGTCTGTGGGGCTATGACGTCACCGTGTCCGCACCGGGTCGACGACTTCCGGTGTCCTTTGACCAGCGGATTCACGTGGCGGCTGGGGCCCGCCCGGGTTCTTGGATGGCGTTGTCCATTCGCCTGCCGACGCGGGTGAGCCGCGAATCCCTGGCCGACGCATGGCTGGCGGTGGTGGCCCGCCACGGCACGTTGCGGACCGCATTCTCGGCGGGGCCGGACGGCGATCCGCAACTGCATGAGATCAATGTCGGTCCCGGCGGGTGGGTCGAGCACGAGATAGCTGCCGGCCAGGCGGTCAACGACGCCCTGCGGGGCGTTCTGGATGCGGCTTGCTCGCCGTATCAGCAGCCCTCACATCGGTTGTGTCTGCTGGAAACCGCGGCGGCACTGACCGTCGTGATAGCCGCCGACCACAGCCACGTCGACATGTGGTCGATGCTGGTGATCGCCCGGGATCTGCTGGCGCTGCTCGGCGACGCGGGCAGCCGGCGTGCCGCTGCGCTGCCGCCGGCACCCGCATTTGTCGAACACACGCAGGCACTGCTCGAACGTCCCGCGGCGCCCGACCATGTCCGGGAGACGTGGGCACGCATCATCGCCGACAGCGGAGGCGTGATGCCGCGATTTCCGCTGCCGCTGGGCGAACCCGAGTTGGGGCCAGAACGTGTCGAGGTCCGGGATGTGTTCGACGTCGATGCCGGCGCGGCGTTCGCCGTACAAGCCCGCAACGACGGAGTGTCGACGCTGGCGCTGGCCGTCGCTGCGATGACGGCGGTGACCCGGGAGTTGGCGGACGCGCCGCTACGCGCCGTTTTCCCGGTGCACAGTCGCTTCGACACCACGTGGCACGACTCGGTGGGTTGGTTCATCACCAATTCGGTGCTGGAGTCGACCGTCGCCGATCCACGCGCCGCGGCCAACGCGGTCAAGGAAGCAGTGCAACTCGGCTCCTGGCCGTTGGCGGACGTGCTGTCCCCATGGGGCGGCATGCCGATGTCGCCCGGCATGTTCGCGATCTCGTGGCTGGACCTGCGGCGGCTTCCGGTCCGCATCGATGACGTCGGGCTCGACGCTCAGTACGTGAGCGCCGCCATCCAGACCGACGGTGTCATGCTCTGGTTCATCCTCGACGAGTCCGGCCTGCATCTGCGTTGTCGCTATCCCGACACCCATGAGGCGCGGAGGAATGTCGGGGCGTGGCTCGACCTCTTGGTGACGCGTCTGCAGGCGCAAGCACGCACGTCGGTTCGGGGACTGCTGCAGGTGGGGGACCGCAGTTTCCGGGTGGAACGCGCGAGCCGTGACGACGTGGCGTCGATCGTGGCGCTGCTATCCGACGACCAATTCGGTCAGGATCGTGAAACCGCGGACCTCGAAGACTACGAGGCGGCTTATGACGTCCTTGTCCGCGACCACTCCAACTATCTCGGGGTTGTCCGTAACTGTTCTGACGTGATCGTCGCGACCGTGCAGTTGACCGTGATTCCGGGCCTGTCCCGTGGTGGTTCGACCCGACTGCAGATCGAAGGGTTGCGGGTTACCGCTGCCGAACGTCGACAGGGTTTGGGGACGGCGCTGGTGCAGTGGTCGCACGAGTACGGCCGGGCACACGGTGCGCGGTTGGCGCAGGTGACCACGGACGAAGCGCGCGAACAGGCTCGTGCGTTCTATGACCGCCTTGGGTACCACGCCGCGCACGTCGGCCTGAAACGCTCCATCTGAGTTGGTGCCCGGTCCTCATCGAACCCACCATCGAGGCGGCGCTCACGATGTGCGGGGCAGTCGCCCCGCAGTGAGCAATGCGGCGACGAGAAGTGCTGTGCCGCAAGCGCCGACGGTCGTCGGCCAACCGAATGAGGTCACCGCCGCCGCACCGAACGCCGTGCCGAGACTCCCGCCCACGAAGTAGACCAACATGTAGGCGCTGTTGAATCGGGCGGGCGCAGACGGGTCGATCGCCAGGATGGTGGTCTGATTCGCCACCTGTGCCGCGAACAAGCCGGCGTCGAACACCGCGAGAGCGGCCATCGTCGCTCCGGGGCTGTGCAAGCCGAATGCCAGAACCGGGCACGCGGCGCCTGCGGCTGCGAGGCCCACCAGGTTCACCGGCCGGAACCCGAACCGGTCCGTGCATCCGCCGGCAATGCGCGTCGCGAAGATGCCGGCAATGCCCGCCACCGCGTAGAGCCCGATCTCCTTGGCGGACAACCTGAATGGCTCCTGCGCCAGCGCAACAGCGATTCCCGACCAGACCGCGCAGAACGCGAAGAACCACAGGGACCCGCGCAGCGCGCCGCGGCGCAACACCCGATCACGAATGAACAGTCCGGGCACCGACGCCAAGCCGGCGAGGTAGTTCCGCTCGACTGTTCCGGTCGCGGTCGGCAGGAACATCAGGCAGGCGCCGGCGACCCCGAAACTGGCTGCGGCGACCACGAGAAGCATTGCGTGCCAGCCGATCACGTCACTCAACCAGCCGCCGACGATCCGCCCGGCCAGAATCCCCGCCGAAATCCCCGCGGTGACAATGCCCAGAATGGTCGAACGCCGGTGCGCGGGTGCGAGGCGTCCGACAACGGAACTCAACGCAGCCCCCACCGAGGAGCACGCACCGGTCAGCAACAGACCCACTCCGACCAGCCAGACTGCGTTCGCAGCAGCGGTCATGATCAGCGCGCCGCCAAGGGCCAGGAACTGCGATGCGACCACACGCCGCGGCGAGAACCGGTCCACCAACGGGACCAGGAGTGCCAGGCCCAGCAGGTAACCGATCGGGCCACCGGCCAGCGCGGCACCGACGGCCGCGGGTCCGGACTCCAGCGCTCGTGCGAGGTCCGCGATGGCCGGCTGTAGCGGGTAGATCGTCGCGGTGCCCAGGGCCGCCGCCAGCGACATGAAAAGGACTGTGGTGCGGGTGATTACCGAATCTCGGTGCGCAGTTGTGGTCACGCGTCGACGTTATTGGCCCCGTCGCGGGCAGCGCTGGCGGAATTCCGCCATCGCAGTCGACTAGCTCTTCCAGACCACCTTGTCGGCGCCGCCGGCGTCGCGGTACACGACGCTGTCGGGCGCGGTGCCGTTGCGGACGTCGAAGTAGATTCGGCCCGTCGCGTAGCTGCCCGACGCGATCGGTTGGTTGGGTAGGCCGTCCACCTCGTTACCCTTCATATCCGCGTAGGTCGAGCTGTTGACCGCACGAGCGTTGAAATCGGAAAGGTTCGGCGTCGGCGAACCGCTCACTGCCCGAGCAGTCACGTCGGAGTACCAGATGCCGTCGTTGTGGCCGCTCGGCTGCAGGTTGACCACGGTGTACTCGATCGCGCCACCGGGGCTCGGAATCTCCGCCTGCTGGCCGAACATCACCGCTGCCGGGTCCGCGATCGCCGGCGTCGCCGTCAGGATTCCGGCCGCGGCGATACCGGCCGCAGCCGCCATTGTCTTCGATGTGATGTGCGAAAACGCCACGTCAAACTCCCTTCATCGGGTTCCTGGCACCCAGGAACCAGCGTCATTCGTTCTCCTGAAGGTGTATCCGGCCCGAACCTTTCCGAAACCGCGCACCTGTCGACATGAAAATCTCGCGACGGTTGCGATTGCGCAAAGGTACGGGTGCTCACCTGCGCCGATGAAGAGGACGACTCCGAGACGGACCTAGTCTCGATTCCGATGACTGGATTGGGCTCAACGATGAAGCGCTGCGGTACAGCGCTTCATCTACTGGTGTCCGCATTGGCGGTCGTCGTTCTCGGATTCGCCGGCACTCCGGTAGCGCATGCAGCTGCGGCCGGGGCGCGCTTGGTGGTGCAACACACGTGGCAGGACGGCTTCATCGCGCGCTACGTGATCACGAACTACAGCACGGTGCCGATGGCGGACTGGAAGCTCGAATTCGACATGCCGATGGGGCAGTCCATCTCGCACACGTGGAATAGCACGTTCGCCCAATACGGCACCCATTACGTGATCACCCCCGCGAGCTGGAATCGCGTCATTCCACCGGGCGGTTCCGCCAATGGCGGGATTCGTGGCGTACTGAGCGGGACGTACACGCCGCCATCGAATTGTGTTCTCAACGGCCAAGTTTATTGCTCCTAGCGTGACGGGGTCTGATGACGAGCGAAGCCCTGACGGACTGGCTGTTGGAATCGGACCCGACGTTGCGCTGGCAGGTCGAGCGGGATCTGCTCGACGCTCCACCTGCGGTTTGGGAGACGACGCGGTCGCGGATCGCGACCGAGGGCTTCGGCGCACGGCTGCTCGCCCTGCAAGATGCCGACGGCCAGTGGGCCGGCGGTGCATTCTTCCCGGCGGACTACGACTTCGATGATCCGGACAGGGCTGACGACGGCCAGCCCTGGACCGCGACGACGTGGACGCTGAATGCACTGCGCGAGTGGGGGCTTGACAGCACGGTGTTGCGGGAACGCCGGACCGCGGAGCTGCTTGACGAGCACTGCCGCTGGGAGTACGACGACCTGCCCTACTGGTCGGGTGAGGTGGATTGCTGCATCAACGCCTGGACCCTGGCGAACGGGGTGTGGCTGGGCGCGAACGTAAATGGCATCGCGGACTGGTTTCTGGAGCATCAGCTGCCGGACGGCGGGTGGAACTGCGATTGGGTCGAAGGTTCGAGCCGCTCGTCGTTTCATTCCACGTTGAATTCGCTGAAAGGCCTACTCGCGTTCGAGGCCACCACCGCGGGCAACGCCGACATCCGTGCAGCGCGTCAGCGCGGGGAGGAGTACCTGCTCGAACGTCGGTTGCTCAATCGGCTCACCACGAATCAGCCAGTGGGACAATGGATCAACGATTTCAGCTATCCGATGCGGTGGTCCTACAGCGCCCTCAACGCGTGTGAGTATTTCCGCCGGGCCGTCGTGCAGGATGGCACCGCGCCGGATCCTCGGATGTGCGACGCGATCGGCATCGAGATGGAACCCGCGATGCTGGAGGCGACCGGCGCGCGCAAGAAGATGAACGTCTTCCTGGGCGACCCGAACTTCCACAAGCACGACAAGATCGACCCCACGATGGCGGTGGGATGGCGGAAGTTCTTCGCGGAAGAGCAGCTCACGTACGAGACACGCCGGCTGATGGATATGATCGGCGTGGCTCGGTAGCGACGCTGCG
>Ga0207658_10001642_pt1 | contig 17115 bp, 18 predicted proteins | sample KBSS33metaG_FD_184322 | JGI IMG/M metagenome (GOLD analysis project Ga0207658, IMG submission 184322) | Switchgrass rhizosphere microbial communities from Kellogg Biological Station, Michigan, USA - KBS S3-3 metaG (SPAdes) (version 2) | ecosystem: Host-associated > Plants > Roots > Rhizosphere...
CAAGGCCGTGCAGAACGTGGAGTACACCCACAAGAAGCAGACCGGTGGTTCGGGTCAGTTCGCCAAGGTCATCATCAGCATCGAGCCGTTCGTCGGCGAAGATGGCGCGACCTACGAGTTCGAGAACAAGGTCACCGGTGGCCGCGTCCCGCGTGAGTACATCCCGTCGGTGGATGCCGGTGCGCAGGACGCCATGCAGTACGGCATCTTGGCGGGTTACCCGCTGGTGAACCTGAAGCTGACGCTGCTCGACGGTGCCTACCACGACGTCGACTCGTCGGAAATGGCCTTCAAGGTCGCCGGTTCGCAGGCGCTGAAGAAGGCTGCGCAGGCTGCGCAGCCGGTCATCCTGGAACCGATCATGGCCGTCGAGGTCACCACGCCCGAGGACTACATGGGCGACGTGATCGGCGACCTGAACTCCCGCCGTGGCCAGATCCAGGCCATGGAGGAGCGCAGCGGTGCGCGTGTCGTCAAGGCACAGGTTCCGCTGTCCGAAATGTTCGGCTACGTCGGCGACCTCCGGTCGAAGACCCAGGGCCGGGCAAACTACTCCATGGTGTTCGACTCGTACGCAGAAGTTCCGGCGAACGTGTCGAAGGAGATCATCGCGAAGGCCACCGGCCAGTAGGTCGTTGGTCCAGCAAAACCACAACTGAACACATCAACATCTGCTTTAAGTAAAAGCACCAACAAGTCCAGGAGGACACCACAGTGGCGAAGGCGAAGTTCGAGCGGACGAAGCCGCACGTCAACATCGGGACCATCGGTCACGTTGACCACGGCAAGACCACGCTGACTGCAGCAATCACCAAGGTTCTGCACGACAAGTACCCCGATTTGAACGAATCGCGCGCATTCGACCAGATCGACAACGCGCCCGAGGAGCGTCAGCGCGGTATCACCATCAACATCTCGCATGTTGAGTACCAGACCGACAAGCGCCACTACGCCCACGTGGACGCCCCCGGTCACGCTGACTACATCAAGAACATGATCACCGGTGCTGCCCAGATGGACGGCGCGATCCTGGTGGTCGCCGCCACCGACGGCCCGATGCCGCAGACCCGTGAGCACGTGCTGCTCGCTCGCCAGGTCGGCGTGCCCTACATCCTGGTCGCACTGAACAAGTCCGACATGGTCGAGGACGAGGAGCTCCTGGAGCTCGTCGAGCTCGAGGTCCGCGAACTGCTGGCCGCTCAGGACTTCGACGAGGACGCCCCCGTGGTCCGCGTCTCGGCGCTGAAGGCGCTCGAGGGCGACGCCACCTGGGTGAAGTCGGTCGAGGAGCTCATGGAGGCCGTCGACGAGTCCATCCCGGACCCGGTTCGCGAGACCGACAAGCCGTTCCTGATGCCCGTTGAGGACGTCTTCACCATCACCGGTCGTGGCACCGTGGTGACCGGCCGTGTCGAGCGTGGCGTGATCAACGTCAACGAAGAGGTCGAGATCGTCGGTATCAAGCCGACCGTCACCAAGACCACGGTCACCGGCGTCGAGATGTTCCGCAAGCTGCTCGACCAGGGCCAGGCCGGCGACAACGTCGGTCTGCTGGTTCGTGGTATCAAGCGCGAAGAGGTCGAGCGTGGCCAGGTCGTCGTGAAGCCCGGCACCACCACCCCGCACACCGAGTTCGAGGGCAGCGTCTACATCCTGTCCAAGGACGAGGGCGGCCGCCACACGCCGTTCTTCAACAACTACCGCCCGCAGTTCTACTTCCGTACCACGGACGTGACCGGCGTGGTTACCCTGCCCGAGGGCACCGAGATGGTTATGCCCGGTGACAACACCGACATCTCCGTCGTGCTGATCCAGCCGGTCGCCATGGACGAGGGTCTGCGTTTCGCCATCCGTGAGGGCGGTCGTACCGTCGGCGCGGGTCGCGTCACCAAGATCATCAAGTGATCTAGTTTTTCCAGCGGAGCGCCGCTCACCCGAAAGGGTGGGCGGCGCTTTGCTTTGCGGCCCGCGCGATCTGTGTTGACTCCGCGGCCACGGCGCAGAAGTGCGAGTGGTGAGCGACGTCAGCGCAGGGGCAACGGTGAGAAAGCGGTGTCGGCGCGTGGTTGTTGCAGGAAAGATGGCAGGATCGTTCGCGATGGAGGGGAACACGATGAGGGGTGGCCTGTCGTGCGGGTGAACGTGCGTGCATTCACCGACACCGGACTACGTCGGAAGCGCAACGAAGATGCCGTGATGGTCGGCGGCTGGGTCAGTCAGACGCACAACGGTGTCCTGGTGGACATGCGGATGCAGCCCGGGTCTCCGTTCGTGTGTGCGGTGTGCGACGGCATGGGCGGGCACGTCGGTGGCGATGTCGCGAGCCGGACGGCGCTCAGCATGATCGCGACCATGTCGCCGGGCTGGACCGGTGGCGACGACATCACGTCGTCGCTGTCGTACGTCAGTGACTGGCTGTATGACATGGGCCGCGACACCGAGCTGGCCGGGATGGGCACCACCATCGCGGGCGTCTGCCTGACCGCCGACGAGGTGATCGTCTTCAACGTCGGGGACAGCCGGGTGTATTCGGTCGCGGGGGAGTCGCTGACCCAGGTGTCGGTCGACGACGCCGTGCTCGACGCGTCGGGCCGGCCCACCAACATCATCACGCAGTCGCTCGGGCAGGGCGTGCCCATCGCTGCCCACCTGACCGCGACGCCGCTGCAGCCGGGCAGCTATCTGATGTGCTCTGACGGTGTGCACGGTCAGATGGAGCATCACGACCTGCAGGCGGCCACGGCGTGCAACGACCGGGGCGACGGTTCGGCCATCATCATCGGCACGGCCCGGGCGAATGGTGCCGCCGACAATTTCTCGTTCGTCCTGTTGGACGTCCTCCCTGACTGACCGGCACTAGAGTTCCTCGCAGCGGTTCGGCTGATCAAGGAGCGTGGCTGAAATGTTGGTGCGTTACCTCAAGGCCCAGGTCATGGTCCTGCTGTGCGGCGGGCTGGTGGGCCCCATCTTCCTGGCGGTGTACTTCTACACCGGCCAGAGCGACCTGATGAAGTGGATGTTCTGGACCGGCCTGCTGGTCACGGCGATCGACGTGCTGGTCGCGCTGGGGTTGGCGAGCTTCGGGGCAAAGGCTCAGGCGGACCGTCTGGAGATGGAAGCCCACGGGGTTCTGGCGCTGGCAGAGGTGACCGGGATCGGCGAGACCGGCACCCGGGTCAACGAACAGCCGCTGGTCAAGCTCAACCTGCAAATCTCGGGGCCGGGTCTGGCACCGTTCCAAGCGCAGGACAAGGTGCTCGCCTCGGTGAGCCGGCTGCCGATGATCACGGCTCGTAAGCTCGTCGTGCTGGTCGATCCGACGACCAACAAGTTCCACATCGACTGGCAGAGAAGCGCTTTGGTGTCCGGCATGATGCCGGTCCGGCTCACGTCGGAGCAGGACGGCCGGACCTACGACCTGACCGGGCGTTCGGGTCCGATCATGGCCATCCTGCAAATCCTCAAGGCCAACGCGGTCCCGCTCGACGGCATGGCGGACCTGCGGTCCAATCCCGCGGTAAGGCAACAGGTGATGGCCGTGGTCCGTCAGGCCACGGCCGGCGAGCGCGAGCCGGCACCGGCACCGGCCGCGCCGCCCGTCGGGGCACCGCCGACGCCGTCGACCGCGCAGCGGCTGCAAGAGATCGAGACGCTACGCGCGATGGGCACCATCAGCGAGGACGAATACGCGGCGAAGCGCGCCCAGATCATCGCCGAGTTGTAGCCGGTGTCCCGCCCGGGGGGAAGCCGCTAGAACACGTTTCATTTTTGCTGCTAGCGTGGCGTTGGATTCCGGCGTGATGAAGGGACTGGCAATGACGGCAGGCGGAGCACTCGAAGGCAAAGTGGCGTTTGTTACCGGGGCGGCCCGGGGGCAGGGGCGGGCGCATGCGATCCGGTTCGCGCGCGAAGGCGCAGACGTCGTAGCCATCGACGTCTGCGGTCCTATCTCGGACACCATCACCTACCCGATGCCGACGTCGGAGGATCTCGCCGAGACCGCGCGCCTCGTCGAAGCCGAAGGCCGCAAGGTGCTGGCCCGTGAGGTCGACATCCGCGATCTGGCGGCCCAGAAGCAGGTCGTCGCCGACGCCGTCGAGCAGTTCGGGCGCCTCGACATCCTGGTGGCCAATGCGGGCGTGCTGAGCTGGGGCCGGCTGTTCGAGATGGACGAAGACCAGTGGGACAGCGTGGTCAACGTCAACCTGTCCGGGACCTGGCGCACCATCCGGGCCGTGGTGCCCGCGATGATCGAGGCGGGTAACGGCGGGTCGATCATCATCGTCAGCTCCTCGGCGGGGCTCAAGGCGACGCCGGGCAATGGCCACTACGCGGCTTCGAAGTTCGGCCTGGTCGGTCTGACCAACGCTCTGGCACTGGAAGTGGGCGAGTTCGGCATCCGGGTCAACTCGATCCACCCGTACTCGATCATGACGCCGATGATCGAGCCGGAGGCCATGGGCGTCATCTTCTCCAAGTACCCGGCCTACCTGCACAGCTTCGCGCCGATGCCGTACAAGCCCGTCGCGCACGACGGCAAGGCCGATCTGCAGGAATTCATGACACCGGAAGAGGTCACCGATGTGGTGACCTGGTTGGCCGGGCCGGGCTCGGGGACCATCTCGGGTTCCCAGATCGCAGTCGACCGCGGCGTCATGAAGTACTGAGTTACGCGGCGACCTGCCCGACCAGCACGTCCGCGAATTCCATTGCGCCGGCTGTCGCTCTGATCGCGGGCCGGCCGCAGGTGGGTGCCGTCGTGAGCCCGATGGCGTACCCACCCGCCGCGGTGCGGACGCGTCCGGTGAAGCGCAGCGAGCACGCCGGAGCGCCGGGTTGGATCAGTCCCGCCCACGCGGTCGGGGCGCCCGCCTCGAGGCGCACTGTCCGGCCGTTGTCGGTGAATGTGGCGCCGATGCCGCCGACGGGTGTCCAGACGTTGAAGTCCGTCGGCTCCGGCGGGTGCGTCGGCACGATGGTCAGGCCGTTGAACGGTGCGGTCGTCGTGCTAGGTACCGACGCCGCGTTGTCGCGCGAGAGTTTGGTAGCGACCACGGTGCCGCCCGCCACCAGGGCGACGACGGCCAGCACGGCACCGCCGGTGATCCACCACTTCCGCGCGCCGGACCGGTGCTGCGGACCCGGTTCTGTTGGGGCATAACGAGGTTGGTCGTCGACCCAGAGCGCCCATCCCGGTGGTGGCGGCGGCCAGGACGGATCCGGCCGCCAGTCCGGGCCCGGCCGCCAGTCAGGCGGGAACCGGGGCCAGCTGGGTGGCGGATTGAAGCGCATCCTATGGGTCTACCACCGCACCGTCGACGGTTCGGCCAGCACCTCGGTGAATCGGTCCATCGCCCAATCGATTTCGGGCCCGGTGATCACCAGCGGCGGGGCGAACCGCAGGGTCGGGCCGTGCGTGTCCTTGGTCAGCACACCGCGCTCGGCCAGCCGCAGGCTGACCTCCCGTCCGGTGCCGACAGCCGGATCGAGGTCTACGCCGGCCCACAGGCCCAGCCCGCGAACGGCCGTCACGCCGTGCCCGATCATCGCCGTCAGTCGGGCGTGCAGGTGCCGGCCGAGTTCGGTTGACCGGGCCTGGAATTCGCCGCGCTGCAGCATACCGACGACCGTGGTGCCGATGGCCGCGGCCAGCGGGTTGCCGCCGAACGTCGAGCCGTGCTCGCCGGGATGCAGCACGCCGAGCACCTCCCGGTCGGCCACCACCGCCGACAGTGGCACGACGCCGCCGCCCAGTGCCTTGCCCAGCACATAGACGTCGGGCACCACGCCCCAGTGGTCGCACGCGAAGGTGCGGCCGGTGCGGGCCAGACCGGACTGGATTTCGTCGGCGATCATCAGCACCCGACGTTCGGTGCACAGGGCACGCACCCGGGGCAGATAGTCGTCGGGTGGCACGATGATGCCGGCCTCGCCCTGGATCGGCTCGATCAGCACCGCGGCGGTGCTGTCGTCCATTGCCGCGGTGAGCGCCTCGGCGTCCCCGAAAGGCACTGCCCGGAAGCCCGGCGTGTACGGACCGAATCCGCGCCGGGCCGTCTCGTCGTCGGAGAAGCTGATGATCGTCGTCGTGCGGCCGTGGAAATTGTTGTGCGCCACGACGATGTTCGGTTCGTCGAGTCCCTTGACATCTACGCCCCACTTGCGGGCCACCTTGATCGCACTTTCGACGGCCTCGGCGCCGCTGTTCATCGGCAGCACCAGATCCTTGCCGCACAGCTGGGCGAGGGCGGCGCAGAACGGGCCGAGACGGTCGGAGTGAAACGCGCGGCTGACCAGGGTCACGGTGTCCAGCTGGGCGTGCGCGGTCGCGAGGATCTCGGGATTGCGGTGGCCGAAGTTCACCGCCGAATACGCTGCCAGACAGTCCAGATAGCTGCGCCCCTCGGGGTCGGTGATCCACACTCCCTCGGCCGACGCCGCGACGACCGGCAGCGGGGCGTAGTTGTGCGCGGCGTAGCGGTCGTCGAGGTCGATCAGCTGAGCCGTGCTTTCCGGTGTTCCCGCAACGGCTTTCAGCATGACGTCGGGTACACCTCCAGGGTGCAGCACTTGACCGAGCCGCCGCCCTTGAGCAACTCGGACAGATCGACGCCGACGGGCCGGAAACCGGCGGCGGTGAGTTGCGCGGCGAAGCCGGTGGCGGCGGCCGGATGCACGACGTTCAGTCCGTCGGACACCGCGTTCAGGCCGAGCACGTGGGCGTCGGCATCGGCAACCTCGATGGCGCCCGGAAACATCTTGCGCAACAACGCTACTGACGTGGCACCGAACGCCGGGGGATAGAACGCGATGGTGTCGTCGTCGAGGACGGCCAGTGCGGTGTCGAGGTGATAGAAGCGGGGGTTGACGAGCTGCAGGCTGACCAACGGCAGCCCGGACAGCTTGGCGACCTCGTCATGCGACTGGCGGTCGGTGCGGAATCCGTAGCCGGCCAGGATCTTTGATCCGGCGATGAGCAGGTCGCCCTGGCCTTCGTTGGTGTGCTCGGTGTACAGCGGGCAGTAGCCGTGGTCCATCATCCTTCCGGCGTAGGCGACCGATTCACCCGTGCGCTGCGGATAGGCGAACCGGGCGATGATGGCCACCTTCTCGAAGCCGTCGTCCAGGACCAGTCCGCCGTTGGCGGCGTACACCATGTCGGGCAGGCCGGAGATCGGGTCGACCAGTTCGACGGTGTGCCCGAGGCTCCGGTACGTCCGGACCAGGTGCTCCCACTGTCGCACCGCCAGCGCGGTGTCGACGCTGGCAGAGGTGTCCATCCACGGATTGATCGCGTACTCGACGGCGAAATGCGTGGGCCGGGTCATCACATAGTGCCGGGGGCGGGCCACCCGGTCTGGTCGCCAGCCTGAATTCGGTGTCGCCATCTTGACGACATCAGTAATCGTCATAATTCGATGGTAGAAGCACTTCTGCGCGCAAGCAATCGATGCTTGTTGCGCATATGTAACAGATCTATTGTGTGATGACTCGCGATTCGACAATCTATTGCGTGATGGAGGTGTGCGGCCGGTGGAAAGCGTCGACGAGACCGACGAGCGCATCCTGGCCGAATTGGCGGACAACGCGCGCGCCACGTTCGCCGAGATCGGTGAGCGCGTGGGCCTGTCGGCGCCCGCGGTCAAGCGGCGCGTCGACCGGCTGCTCGCCACCGGCGTGATCCGTGGTTTCACCACCGTCGTCGACCGGAATGTGATCGGTTGGGGGACAGAGGCGTACGTCCAGGTCTACTGCCACGGCACCATCACGCCGACGCAACTTCGGGAGGCCTGGGAGGGCATCCCCGAGGTGGTCTCGGCCGCCACGGTGACCGGCACCTCCGACGCGATTCTGCATCTCATGACCCGCGACATGAGACATCTGGAGGCGGTGCTCGAGCGCATCCGGGGCAGTGCGGCGATCGAGCGCAGCGAGAGCATCGTGGTGCTGTCGAACATCGTGGAACGCAGGGTCGGGGGTTGGGGTCAGGCTTGAACACCTGGTGGTTGCTGAGCGGCCAAGCACAGGGTGGCCTACCTCCCACCGGTCGCATCGTGTAAGAAAGCCGACGTGACTACAAACGGAGGCATCGTCATCGTCGGTGGCGGTCTGGCCGCTGCACGTACCGCCGAGCAACTGCGCAAGGCGGAGTACACCGGGCCGATCACGCTGATCAGCGACGAGGTCCATCTGCCGTACGACCGGCCGCCGCTGTCCAAGGACGTGCTGCGCGCCGAGGTCGACGACACGACACTCAAGCCCGCCGAGTTCTACGCCGAGAACAACATCACGCTACTGCTGGGTTCGGGCGCCGCCGAGCTGGACACCGCGGCCCAGACAGTGACCCTCGCCAACGGTGAGGTCGTCGCCTACGAGGAGCTCGTCATCGCCACGGGCCTGGTGCCCCGCACCATCCCGTCGCTGCCGGCCCTCGACGGCATCCGGGTGCTGCGTACCTACGACGAGTCGCTCGCGCTGCGCGCGCACGCCGGTTCCGCCCAGCGCGCCGTGGTGATCGGCGCCGGGTTCATCGGCTGCGAGGTGGCGGCCAGCCTGCGCAAGATGGGTGTCGAGGTGACGATCGTCGAGCCGCAGCCCACCCCGCTGGCGTCCGTGCTCGGCACCGAGATCGGCGAACTGGTGGCACGGCTGCACCGCGCCGAGGGTGTCGACGTGCGGTGCGGCGTCGGGGTCACCGGCGTGACCGGCACCGGCCACGTAGAGAAGGTCCAGCTCGCCGACGGCTCCGAGCTCGACGCCGACATCGTCGTCGTCGGGATCGGGTCGCGCCCGTCCACGGACTGGCTCGAAGGCAGCGGCATCGCCGTCGACAACGGCGTCGTGTGCGACGCCGCCGGCCGCACCAGCGCGCCGAACGTGTGGGCCATCGGTGACGTCGCCTCGTGGCGCGACGCGGCGGGACACCAAGTGCGCGTGGAACATTGGAGCAACGTGGCCGAGCAGGCGCGCGTCATCGTGCCGGCGATGCTGGGCCAGGACGCCACGGCCGCCGTCGTGGTGCCGTACTTCTGGAGCGACCAGTACGACGTCAAGATCCAGTGCCTGGGTGAGCCCAAGGCCGGCGACATCGTGCACATCATCGAGGACGACGGCCGCAAGTTCCTGGCGTTCTACGAGCGCGACGGCGCGGTCAGCGGCGTGGTCGGCGGCGGCATGCCGGGCAAGGTGATGAAGAACCGGGCCAAGGTCGCGGCCGCGGTACCCATCGCCGACGTTCTGTAGGGATTTGTGCACGTTCTGTCACGGCGGCCGAGGCGGAACGTGCACAAGAGGACGGTGCACAAATCACTCAGAAAGCCCCGAGGTAGAAGCGGGCGCCCTGGTCGTCGGCGCAGTGCGCCATCATCCCGTACGGCTGTCGGGACGGCGCTTCGATCACCGAACCGCCGGCCTCGATCACTCGCACGACGGCAGTGTCGATATCCGTCACGGTCCACATCGGGACAGTGACGGTCTGGGCGGCGCCACCGGCGGCGCCGGACATCGGATGGCAGTCCTGCACGCCCCACCCGTCCTCGATGCGGCCTGGCTCGAACGTCCAGGACAGCACCTGGCCGTAGAACTGCCTGAACGTGGCCGAGTCGGTCACTTCATAGGTTTGGTACGAAAGTTCGCCTGGCCCAGCACCGTTCAGCGCGGGGCGGGGAATGTCGGGCGTCGGCTGGAACACCGCGAAATCGGTGCCCAGGGCATCGGTGGCATCCAGGGTCGGCCCCCATTCGTGGTCCTCCGGTGTGCCCACCCGACCGCCCGCGGCCAGGATCGCCTGCCGCGCGGCGTCGAGGTCGCGCACCGCGTAGCAGCAGAACACCGTCTGCGGGCCGGTGGTCTCGAAGATGCCGGTGTGCAGTCGGTTGCCGGTGACCTTGTGCGTGCCCGGGTCGTACGTCCAGCCGAGCACGTGGCCGTAGAAGGCCGCCGCCCGTTCGGCGTCCCGCGTCTGGACCGAGATGTAGCCGATGTCGCCGTGCCGGATCGGCACCGCGACGGGGACCGGTCCGGTGAGCATCCAGCGGTGACCGAACGGATCGATCACCACAGCGGTTCGCGAGCCGTGGGCTTCGTAGGGTTCCCGCTGCACCTGTGCGCCGTGTTGCCGGGCCCGCGCCAGCGCGGCGTCGGTATCCGGCACCGAGACCATCAGGCTGACTGAAACCGACTGGGGTGCCGGTGCTTTCAGTCCGAGCTCGGGGAATTCGTCGGCCAGGTACAGGACGCCGCCGGCCAGCGCCAGCTCGGCGTGGCCGATCCGGCCGTCGTCCATGACGATCGGGTCCCCGACGATGACGGCACCCAGCGCGTCGACGTACCAGGCGATCGCGGCCCGCGCATCGGCCACGGCGAGATAGGGGAGGGCGGCCGGTCGGGGCACCGCTGCCGCAACGGCGACAGGTGCGTTCAGGTCGGCAATGGCAGTGTCGGTTCCACTCATGACAACTCCTCTTGGCAGAGTGACGGCGGCTTCCAGTCGCGCCCGGAGCCGGGCCGCGAAGACCGGGTCGGGCTGAACCACGAGTTCGTCGCCGACCAGGACCGTCAGCGGGTCGTGACTGTTGTGCTGGGTCATGACGCACCTCCGTCCTGGTATTCGGTGTCCTGGTATTCGGTCCGGAATGCCCGTCGTGCTCGAACGAGCAGGGCCTCGGTGGCGTGCACGGTGCGTCCGATCAACGCGGCGCATTCGGGCACCGGGCGGTCATCCAGATATCGCAGCGTCAGCACCATCCGGTGTTGTTCGGGCAACCGGGCCAGCGCGGCCTCGGCGACGATCCGGTCCAACTCGGCGTCCCAGTCGTCGAAAGGCTCTGCGGGCTCGGGTGTTTCGGGTACGGGCACGGTGAAGCGGTCGTGCCTGCGGCGGTAGTGGTCAGCCAGTTTGTGCCGGGCGACTCCGATGAGCCATGGCACCGAGATCACCGGCGGTGCCTCGCGCCGGGCGGCGTCCATCGCCGCCAGAAACGTCTCCGACGTCAGGTCTTCCGCGGTGCCCCGATCACCGCAGCGCCGCACGAAGTAGCCGTAGACGACGGGCAGTGCCGAGTCGTACAGCGCCAGCAGCGTCTGCGGAGCATCACCGTCTGATTCGCCCCTCACACCCTTATCGTCGCGCCGGGCGGTCATTTTCCGACGGGCCAATCGAAGATTCTCGTGATTTGGGCGCGGCTGTCCCCGCTGACCGCGAAGGACCGTGCGTCAATCACACGGCGCGGATGCCGTCGCGGACGATGTCGAAGGCCTGGCCCAGGGCATCGGGCAGCGAGACGGTCTCGTCGGCGAGCCACTGTTCGTAAGCGGTCAGCGCCACGCCGAGCACCGCCCACGCCACCGTCTGGGGCACCAGTTCCGTCGGCTTGGTGTCCAGCCGGCGTGCGACGAATGCCGCGATCACGCCGCGCCAGCCCGCGTACATCGTCATCGAGTAGGCCTGTAGTGCGTCGGTCTGCAGGATCACCTGCATCCGGCGCCGGTGCCGGGGCGTCTCGGATTCGTCAAAGCTGTTGAATTCCAACAGCGCTGACCGCAAGGCGGCGTCCAGCGGCACGTCGTGGGGGACGGCGTTCAAGAGGTCCCGCAGATTGGTCAGACTCGCGTCGAAGTCGGCCCACGGGATGGCATTCTTGGACGAGAAGTACCGGAACAGGGTGCGCCGCGAGATGCCGGCGGCATGGGCGACATCGTCGACGCTGACGTCGTCGAAGCCGCGGGTGGCGAACAGTTCGAGCGCCACGTGGGTGATGTGGTCGCGCGTGGTGGAACGGCGACGGCCCACGCGGCCGTGCTGTAGGGCGGTCCCGGCGTGCGCGGGATGCTCCGAATCGGTCCTCATCAGACCCGCCCTTCCTTTTCGGCACTCGATGCCATATTCTTGCGACTTGGATCACAGTTGTCGAGTACCGACAACTGCCACGGTAGCGAAAGGGGCGATCCATGGACTCGAATCAGCAGGCTGAAGATGCTGCGGAACTGGTGACCGAGACCCTCGTCGAAGAGGTCTCGATCGACGGTATGTGCGGGGTCTACTGACCGTGTCTGCACCAGCCGCGGCCCGGACCGGGCCAGAGGTGGCCTTCGATCCGGACCGCGGCTGGCAGCTGCACCACCAGGTCGCCGTCCGCCCCGAACCATTCGGTGCGCTGCTGTATCACTTTGGTACGCGCAAACTTTCGTTCCTGAAGAACCGCATCATCGTCGAGATCGTCAACTCGCTGGCCGACCATCCGGATGTCCGCAGCGCCTGCCGCGCCGCCGGTATCGACGATGACCAGCAGGGACCGTACCTGCACGCGTTCGGCGTGCTGGTCCAGTCCAAGATGCTGATCCCGGTAGACCAGAACAGCCCAGAAGGATCCACCGCTTCATGACCGCAACGGCACCCGTGCCCCGGCTGATCGAGCAGTTCGAGCACGGCCTCGACGCGCCCATCTGCCTCACCTGGGAACTGACCTACGCCTGCAATCTGTCCTGCGTGCACTGCCTGTCGTCATCGGGCAAGCGGGACCCGCGCGAGCTCAGCACCCAGCAGTGCAAGGACATCATCGACGAGCTCGAGCGCATGCAGGTGTTCTACGTGAACATCGGCGGCGGCGAGCCGACGGTGCGCTCGGACTTCTGGGAGCTCGTCGACTACGCCACCGAGCACCATGTCGGCGTCAAGTTCTCCACCAATGGGGTGCGCATCGACGAAGCGGTCGCCGCCAAGCTCGCCGCGAGTGACTATGTGGACGTTCAGATTTCGCTCGACGGTGCCACCGCCGAGATCAACGACGCGGTACGTGGACCGGGCTCGTTCGCCATGGCGATCCGGGCCCTGGAGAACCTCAAAGAAGCGGGCTTCAAGGACGCCAAGATCTCGGTCGTGGTGACCCGGCACAACGTCGACCAGCTCGACGACTTCAAGGCCCTCGCCGACAACTACGGCGCCACCCTGCGCATCACCCGGCTGCGTCCGTCCGGTCGCGGCGCCGACGTGTGGGACGACTTGCATCCCACCGCCGAGCAGCAGGTGCAGTTGTACAACTGGCTGGTCGCCAAGGGCGAGCGCGTGCTCACCGGTGACTCGTTCTTCCATCTGTCGGGCCTCGGCGAGCCCGGCGCGCTGGCCGGTCTGAACCTGTGCGGCGCCGGCCGCGTGGTGTGCCTCATCGACCCGGTGGGCGATGTGTACGCCTGCCCGTTCGCCATCCACGAGCGCTTCCTGGCCGGGAACATCCTGAGCGACACAGGTTTTGGGGCTGGTTTCCAGAATGTCTGGCAGAACGCGCCGTTGTTCCGCGAACTGCGCGAGCCCCAGTCTGCGGGTGCGTGCGGCAGCTGCGGGCACTATGACAGCTGCCGCGGTGGCTGCATGGCGGCCAAGTTCTTCACCGGCCTGCCGATGGACGGACCGGACCCCGAATGCGTCCAGGGCTTCGGCGAGCCCGCCCTGGCGCAGGACCGTGACAAGCCCAAGTCGCACCTCGACCACTCCCGGAGCGGCGGGCGCAAAGGCCCCGTCCCGCTCAAACTCCTGGCCATGCCGGCCAAGGCCCCGCAAAAATTCTGTAACGAAAGTCCTGTCTAGTCATGGCCCGTGATACCTGGTTCGAAACTGTCGCCGTCGCGCAGGAGCGCGCGAAGAAGCGGCTCCCCAAGTCCGCGTACTCCTCGCTGATCTCGGCGAGTGAGAAGGGGCTGACGGTCGCGGACAACGTCGCGGCGTTCGGCGAGCTCGGCTTCGCGCCGCACGTCATCGGTGCGCTGGACAAGCGCGAGATGTCGACGACCGTTATGGGCCAAGATATTTCGCTGCCCGTGATTATTTCGCCGACCGGCGTGCAGGCGATTCACCCTGACGGCGAGGTCGCCGTCGCGCGTGCGGCCGCGGCCCGCGGTACCGCGATGGGGCTGTCGTCGTTCGCCAGCAAGCCGATGGAAGAGGTCATCGCGGCTAACGACAAGACGTTCTTCCAGATCTACTGGCTCGGCAGCCGTGACGACATCGCAGCCCGGGCCGAGCGGGCCCGCGCGGCCGGCGCCAAGGGCCTGATCGTCACCACCGACTGGAGCTTCAGCCACGGCCGGGACTGGGGCAGCCCCAAGATCCCCGAGAAGATGGACCTCAAGACCATCCTCAGGATGAGTCCCGAGGTCATGACCAAGCCCCGCTACATGTGGACCTGGGGCAAGACCCTGCGTCCGCCGGAGCTGTCGGTGCCGAACCAGGCCATCAATGGTCAGCCCGCGCCGCCGTTCTTCCACGCCTACGGCGAATGGATGGGCACCCCGGCTCCGACGTGGGAAGACATCGCCTGGCTGCGCGAGCTGTGGGGCGGGCCGTTCATGCTCAAGGGCGTCATGCGCATCGACGACGCCAAACGTGCTGTGGACGCAGGCGTTTCGGCGATCTCGGTCTCCAACCACGGCGGTAACAACCTCGACAGCACCCCGGCGTCGATCCGGGCGCTGCCCGCCATCGCGGAGGCCGTCGGCGACCAGGTCGAGATTTTGCTGGACGGTGGCATCCGCCGCGGCAGCGACGTGGTCAAGGCGCTGGCGCTGGGTGCCCGCGCGGTCATGCTCGGCCGCGCCTATCTGTGGGGGCTGGCGGCCGAGGGGCAGGCCGGCGTAGAGAACGTGCTCGACATCATGCACGGCGGTATCGACTCGGCGCTGCGGGGTCTGGGCAAGGGCTCGATCCACGACCTCGGACCGGACGACATCCTGGTGCCGGAAGGCTTCACGCGGCGCCTCGGCGGCTGAGCCTCCGGGTGGCCCGGCGGGATTCGACGGTTCCGCTGATACGCGCGGTGCTGACGTGGCTGACGTGGTGGTCGCCGGGGTCTTGACAACCGGGGCGATTTGACCATTCGCTACGAATTGTTGCGTATACGGCAACAATTGGCGCACAGCGGGCAAATTCGGCTTACCATCGCGGGGTGCCTTTCCCCAGCGAGCTCGGGAACTCGACGTCGAGGCAGTTGCAAGCCATGCGGCCTTCGTTGATCGTCCCGGTTGGTTCCACCGAGCAGCATGGGCCGCACCTGCCGCTGGATACCGATACCCGGATCGCTGAGGCGGTGTCGCGGTCCGTGGCCGCGCAGCTGCGTGAGACGACGCCCGGCGTCGATCAGCCCACTTGGTTGGTCGCGTCTGCCATCAGTTACGGCGCGAGCGGCGAGCATGAGAGCTTTCCCGGCACCATCTCGATCGGGTTGGCAGCACTGGAACATCTGCTCGTCGAATTCGGCCGGTCGGCCGGTAACTGGGCCGGTCGGATCGTGTTCGTCAACGGTCACGGTGGCAATGTGGCGGCGCTGACGGCGGCGACGACGCTGCTCCGGACCGAGGGACGCGACGTGGTCTGGTGCCCGTGCACGGCCGCGGGTGCGGACGCCCACGCCGGCCATACCGAAACGTCTGTACTGCTGCATCTTTCACCGGCCGACGTCTGGGTCGACGAAAGCGTCGTCGGCAACACCGCGCCGTTGCCGGAGCTGCTGCCTGCGCTGCGTCGCGGCGGAGTGGCGGCGGTCAGCCCGGTCGGGGTACTGGGCGATCCGACGACTGCGACTGCGGCCGAGGGGTCCCGTATCTTTGCAGAAATGGTCGAAAGCTCCATGCGCCGGATAAGCGCATGGCAGCCGAGCTCTGGGGGGATGCTCGCGTGACGGGGGTGGGACAGTGACTGGGCCGAGGCTGCCCGACGGCTTCGCCGTGCAAGTGGATCGCCGGGTCAAGGTGCTGGGTGAGGGCGCCGCGCTGCTCGGTGGGTCGCCGACGCGGTTGCTGCGCCTGGCTCCGGCCGCGCAGACCATGCTCGACCGCGGCCGGCTGGAGGTCCACGACGCCCAGAGCGCCCAGCTGGCCCGCACCCTGCTCGACGCCACGGTGGCCCACCCGCGGCCCGCGACCGGTCCGTCGCACCTCGACGTGACCGTCGTTGTTCCGGTACGTGACAACGCAGTTGGCGTAACCCGGCTGGTGCGGTCTCTGCGCGGTATGCGCGTGGTGGTCGTCGACGACGGCTCCGTGGTACCGCTGCAGGCCGCGGACTTCTGCGACCTGGCCGGCCACTGCGACGTCCGGGTCCTGCGGCACGACGTCAGCCGCGGTCCGGCCGCGGCACGCAACACCGGGCTGGCCGCCTGCGAGACCGACTTCGTGGCGTTCCTGGACTCGGACGTGGTGCCACGTCGCGGGTGGCTGGAAGCGCTGCTGGGACACTTTTGCGACCCGGCCGTCGCCCTGGTCGCACCGCGCATCGTCGGCCTGCACGAGCCCGACAATCTGATCGCGCGCTACGAGGCGGTGCGCTCGTCGCTGGACCTCGGCATGCGGGAAGCACCGGTGGTGCCGTACGGCATGGTGGCCTACGTGCCGAGCGCGGCCATCGTCTGTCGGCGTGCGGCACTGGACCAGGTGGGCGGTTTCGACGAGTCGCTGCAGTCCGGCGAAGATGTGGACCTGTGCTGGCGGTTCATCGAGGCCGGGGCCCGGCTGCGGTACGAGCCGATCGCACTGGTCGGGCATGATCACCGCACCGCATTGGGAGAGTGGTTCGCCCGCAAGGCCTTTTACGGCTCCTCGGCCGCGCCGCTGTCGGTGCGGCACCCGGGCAAGACCGCGCCGCTGGTGATTTCCGGCTGGACTCTGGTGGTCTGGGTGCTGGTGGCCATGGGCTCGGGGGTGGGCTACCTGGCCTCGACCATCGCCGCCGCGATCACCGGCCGGCGCATCGCCAACTCATTGCGATCGATCGACACCGAACCGCGCGAAGTCGCCGCGGTGGCCGCGCAGGGACTGTGGGCCGCAGCGCTACAGCTCGCCGCGGCGCTGTGCCGGCACTACTGGCCGGTGGCGCTCGTGCTGGCGCTGTGTTTCCGGCGCTGGCGGCAGGTGGTGCTGATCGCCGCGATCGTGGACGGCGTCGTCGACTGGGCCCGCCGCCACCACACGGTCGACGACAACACCCAGCGCGTGGGCCTGCTGGCTTACCTGCTGCTCAAGCGTCTCGATGACATCGCCTACGGTCTGGGGCTGTGGGGCGGCGTGGTGCGCGAGCGGCATCTGGGTGCGCTCAAGCCGCAGAACCGGACTTGATCCCGCTGCGATGAC
>Ga0207658_10001647_pt1 | contig 17072 bp, 14 predicted proteins | sample KBSS33metaG_FD_184322 | JGI IMG/M metagenome (GOLD analysis project Ga0207658, IMG submission 184322) | Switchgrass rhizosphere microbial communities from Kellogg Biological Station, Michigan, USA - KBS S3-3 metaG (SPAdes) (version 2) | ecosystem: Host-associated > Plants > Roots > Rhizosphere...
TAGGCCTGACGACGAACTGCTCGCCTGGCTCGAAGCGCTCTGATTATGCCGAACTACCGCATGGCTGACCCACGGAAAACCCCCATTCCGAAAGGCCATCCGGCATAATCCTGCGTTCGGCATAATGTCCGGCATCATGCGCGGCAACGACTCGATCAGCTGGACCATTGGCCGTGAGCGCAGCGGACCCAGTATCGGCATGTGAGCCGGCAAAGGCGGCCGAAGACGCCCAAACACCGCCCATCACCACCCTTCCAGGGCTGTGACGGATCGCGGATAATTGACACCGATGGCGGACAAGCCGTCATCGTCGATATCCGAGGTGAGGCGAAGGCTCCATGAAGACCCGCAAGACTTGCTGCCATTCCTGCGTGAGGACGGCTGTGCCGATGCGGCAGGCGACTCGATCAGCGGCAGCGTCTGCGAGAAGCGGCATTGGCCGATGACGCGGCGAAATGTTCATGTCTGTGCAGGGCTGTGCCGGTCTGTTCATCTTACCTTGCCGGCCGGATTAGCAGATATTTGTCGCAGATGGCGGATCGGATGGTTCCTGCATCGCTGTCGCCACATCCATGAAGGCGCATTGATGAGATTAGACCCAAGCACAGCCCAGCCTGCCACTGTCTTGACGAGAGCCGGGGAAGGGCGGTGGCCATGAAAAGCTTCAAGACCCGGCACCAGCTGTTCCTGCCCGAAGATATGAGCAGGCGCCTTGCCAATCTGGCAAAGAGCTCGGGCCGCGCCCGGTCCGAGATACTGGTCGAGGCCCTTGACGCCTGGCTTACCCGTCGCGCGTCGCCGAAAACAGATGAGGCGATCGGCCTCCGGCTCGTTCGCATCGAGCGCAATGTCGAGTGGCTCCGGCGCAATCAGGGGCTGGTCTGGGAGGTCATGGCAAGGCTTGTCCGGTATCAGCTGATCATGGCGTCCGAAGATCCGCCTACCGCTCAAGCTACAGCTGCTGGAGCCAAGCTGTTTTCCGCATTCATTGACGAGATGGCAGACAGGGTCGCCGGAAATGAGCGCTCGCCAACCGACGATCCCACGATGCAAAAGCTCAGGAGTCTTCAGTGATGCGCAGCGCTAAACCAGAGGACGTAGCGGTCGCCTCCGTTAGTCCCCCACCATTCGAGCCGATCACCGTGCGCATTCCCGATGCCTGTCGCATGATCGGCATTGGACGAAGCAAGCTTTATGAACTCATCGACGAGGGGCGGGTTGAGGTCATCAAGCTTGGCACTGTGACCTTGATTCCCGTCGCCAGTCTGAAGGCGTTGATAGACAGTCTCAGGTAACGGACCGGAGCCGGATGCCAGATAAGTGCTGTCCTACTTCAAACAAACGGGGAACAAGGGCGCGGAAAGGACTCGCGCCATGATCATGATCGATGCCCCGTTATTGATGAGTTTTGCCGCTACCTTGTCCGGGCTGGCTTCGTTGGTTTGGGCAATTCGGCGATCGCCAAAATAGCTGCTGAATGACAGCGATTGGGACATATTGGACCGTCCGCTATGGAGCTTGGGATAAGCACAGCGGACGTTCCCTGTAAGGTAATATTCGGGCTCAAGCTCTCGCGCAGATATGGGTTTCGCGCCCGACATTAAGTTTTAAGACGTCTGTCCGTTGACGCGCGGGGGGTTGCCAGCGATGTGCGGGGAATGGGTCGGATCGCCATGGCATGAGAATCGTCATCATCGATGACAGCGGATTGCGCGCAACCGTCCTGGAAGAGGGGCTGCGCGACGCGGGCTATGACGACATTCATATCGTCCCCCCGCGCGGCGCATTCGTGGCCCGGCTGGAGCGGATGGCGCCGGATGTCGTGCTGATGGACCTGGGCAGTCCCAGCCGCGACACGCTGGAAGAGATGCTGATGGTCAGCCGTGCGCTGGCCCGGCCGATCGCCATGTTCGTCGACCAGTCGGACGATGCGATGATCGGTGCCGCCATCGACGCGGGTGTCTCCGCTTATGTCGTCGACGGACTGCGCAAGGAACGGGTGAAGCCGGTGCTGGAACTGGCGGTGCGGCGCTTCAACGCCTTCGCCAAGATGCAGGCGGACCTGGATGAGGCGCGCACGGCGCTGTCCGACCGCAAAGTGATCGACCGCGCCAAGTCGATCCTGATGAACCAGCGGTCCCTGAACGAACAGGATGCCTATGCGCTGTTGCGATCGAGCGCGATGAACCAGGGAAAGAAGATCGTGGACGTGGCGCAGGCGCTCATCACCGCCAGCGACCTGCTCGGAGGGGCCTCATGACAACCAACCTGCGCATCGCCTTCCTGCCGCTGACCGATGTCGCCGTGCTGGCCGCTGCCCATGAACGAGGTTTTGCGGAGGAGGAAGGCCTGGCGCTCGACCTCGTGCGCACCACCAGTTGGGCGACATTGCGCGACCGGCTGGTCTATGGGCAGGTGCAGGCGGCGCATATGCTGGCGCCGCTGGCGGTAGCGGTGACGCTGGGGCTCAGCCAACAGCCCGCCGCGCTGGCTGCCCCCTACAAGCTCAACGTCAACGGCAACATGCTGGTGATGGCGCGCGCCTTCGCCGCCGCGCTGGCCCCCGATCCGGCCGGTCGCCTGTCCGATCCGCTCGGCACCGCGCATGATTTCGCTGCCGCGATCGGTCTGTGGAAGCGCAAGCCGGTGATCGGCGTGGTCCATCGCTTTTCCAGCCATGCGATCATGCTGCGCTACTGGCTCGCCAGTGCCGGAGTCGATCCGGACCGCGACGTCGTGCTTCGCGTGTTGCCGCCGTCGCTGACGGTCGAGGCGATGCGCGCCGGCGAGATCGACGGGTTCATTGCCGGCGAACCCTGGGGCAGCGCCGCCGTGGATGCCGGGCTGGCCGAAACGGTAGCGATCGGCGAACGCATCTGGCGGCGCGGCGTGGAGAAGGTCCTCGCCTTCCGCGAGGACTGGATGGAGGAAAATCCCGAGACGGTCGATCGGCTGTTGCGGGCGGTGGCGCGATCCGCGGTCTGGTGCGACGATCCGGCCAATCATGCTGCGCTGGCAGATTTGCTCTCGGATCAGCGCTATGTCGATCAGCCTGCCGACCTCATAGCGCGGGCGCTGTCGGGTCAGATCGTCGCGCGCACCGACGAAGCGCCGATCGCCAATCCCGATTTCATGCTATTCGCGCGCGAGGCGACGCCCTTTCCGTGGCGTAGCCAGGCCTTGTGGATCTACTCGCAGTTGGTGCGCTGGGGCATGGTCGAACATTCGCCCGAACAGGCGGCCAAGGCCGGTGGCGTATTCCGACCGGACATATTTCGCCGTGCTCTGGTCGATAGTGATGTGCCGATGCCGGGCGCAAGCATGAAGCTGGAAGGGGCGGTCGACCTGCCGCTGGCGGTGGGATCACGCCGAGGCGAGCTGACGCTGGGGCCTGATCGCTTCTTCGACGGGCGGATATTCGACCCCGAGCGGATCGACGAGTTTCTTAGCGGTTTTCCGCCGCCGCGTTGAAAAGGGCCGGAATTTTGTGCCTTGCAACATAAGCCGAATCGCGAGATGATATAGGCGTCGCGCGATGAAGCGCGCTTACACGGATGCGCGCTCCCAAAGCCGGGACTGCCATCCTCACCGAACATCGCAGCAAAGCCGCTGATCGGACCACGCCATAAATGCGTGCCTCCGGCCTGCGGCTTTTTTTCGTGTCCATTTCCGTTTATTGGGGAACGTCACATGGCTACCGCTTATTGGGATCGTGATGGGGAGGCCGGACCGGCCGCGCCCGCGACAAGCTTCTGGAAGGCCGGCCACACGCCGACCCTTGTCGCCGCATTTCTGTATTTCGACCTAGCCTTCATGGTGTGGGTGCTGCTCGGGCCGCTAGCGCCCATGATTTCCAAGGCGCTGCTGCTCACCCCGGCCGAAAAGGGGCTGATGGTGGCGGTGCCGACGCTGGCGGGCGCATTCCTGCGCGTCGTCAACGGCCTACTGGTCGACCGCATCGGACCGAAGCGGTCGGGCGCGATCAGCCAGATCATCGTGATCGTGGGCTTGATCAGTGCCTGGCTGCTGGGCGTGACCAGCTTCGGCGGGACGCTCGCGTTGGGCGTGATCCTGGGTTTCGCCGGGGCGAGCTTCGCCATCGCGCTGCCGCTCGCCAGCCGCTGGTATCCGGCCGAGCATCAGGGCAAGGCGATGGGCCTTGCCGGCATGGGCAATTCGGGCACCGTGCTCGCTGCGCTGTTCGCGCCGATGCTGGCCAAGATCTTCGGCTGGAACTCGGTGCTGGGCCTGGCCTGCATCCCGCTGTCGATCGTGTTCGTGACCTATATGATCATGGCCAAGGACGCACCCAATCCACCTGCGCCGAAGAAGCTGATCGATTATTTCGAGCCGCTCAAACAGGCTGACGCCTGGTGGCTGATGGGCTTCTATGCGGTGACGTTTGGCGGCTTCGTCGGCCTCGCCGCGAGCCTTCCCATCTATTTCACCGACCAGTTCGGGCTGACGCCGGTGATCGCCGGATACTGTACCGCAGGTTGCGTGTTCGCCGGGTCGCTCGTCCGTCCGCTGGGCGGGGCACTGGCCGACCGGATCGGCGGCGTGAAGACGCTGACGATGGTTTATATTGTCGCGGCGCTAGCACTGTCTGGCGTGGCCTTCGCAACGACGCTGGTCGCGGCGCTGGGCTTCTTCGTCCTCGCCATGCTGGCGCTGGGAACCGGGAATGGATCTGTCTTCCAACTGGTGCCGCAGCGCTTTCAGGCGGAAATCGGCGTCATGACGGGTCTGGTCGGCATGGCCGGCGGCGTGGGGGGCTTTTACCTTGCCAGTTCACTGGGGATCGCCAAGCAGTTCACCGGCAGCTTTGCCTCGGGCTTCCTGATCTTCGCGGGACTGGCGGTGATGGCGCTGCTGGGCCTGCTGCTGGTCAAGGCGCGGTGGCGCGCCACGTGGACAAGCGGCGCGCGTATCTGATCCATTCTTCCGTTCAGGCTGAGCCTGTCGAAGCCTCCACTGAGCGAAGTCGAAGTGGCCTCCCTTCGTCGGCGGAGCCCTTCGACTTCGCTCGGGGCGAACGGAATAATCCTGCCAATCTCGTCCGAGGGGGGACGATTTCCATGAAAACTTTACTCGCATCGGCCGCCGTGCTGGCCGTCGCAGGGACCGTCATGTCCGGACCGGCCAGCGCCCAGGAACTAACGCTGAAACCCGTCGCCGAAGCGCGGGTGCGCTACGAGCATGTCGATCAGGACGGCCTCGCCAAACAGGCCGACGCGCTAACCGTCCGCGCCCGCGCCGGCCTGACCGCCAGCCGCGGCGCATTCAGCGCCACGGTGGTGGGGCAAGGGACGCTTGCGGTTCTCGATCATTATTATGACGGGTTGAACGGCGCCGCGACCCGGCCGCTGGTCGCCGATCCGCAGAATGTCGCCCTCTATGTCGCGCAGCTTCAGTACAAGACCAAGGCGGTGACGCTGACCGCCGGGCGGCAGAAGATCACCCTCGATGACGAGCGCTTCGTCGGCAATGTCGGGTTTCGTGATAACGCCCAGACCTTCGACGCGGTGCGCGCCGAATGGGCGCCAGCCAAGGGGCTGAAAATGGACGTTGCCTATGCGTGGAGCGCGCGGACGATCTGGGGCATAGAGGGCATCGGCGCGCGTCAGCAGGCGGTGCGCGGCGACAATATCTTCGCCAATCTGTCCTATGCGACGCCCATCGGCACACTGACCGGCTTTGCCTATCTGGTGGATCAGCATGAAGCGGCGGTGCAGGCGTTCAAGCTGTCCAGTCAGACCTATGGCGTACGGCTGGCGGGCAGCCGGGCGCTGTCGAAGGCGGCCAAGCTCAGCTATCAGCTCAGCTACGCCAGACAATTGGACTATCACGCCAATCCCAATAACTATTCCGCCGACTACTGGCTGGCGGACGCCATGCTGGAGGGGAAAAGCTGGAAGCTCAATGCCGGTTATGAAGTGCTGGGTGCGAGCAGCGGCACGGCGTTGACCAGCTTCCAGACGCCGCTCGGCACCAATTTCAAATTCCAGGGCTGGTCCGACAAGTTCCTGACAACGCCCGCCAACGGCGTGCGCGATCTCTATGTCGGTGGCGGCTATGGCTGGAAGCAGATCGGGCCTCTGTCTGGCGTAGCGCTGGGCTCTACCTGGCACCGGTTCGACAGCGACCGGCTTGACCAGCATTATGGCAATGAATGGGACCTCATCGCTTCTGCGAAGGTGAAGAAGACCGCGCTGTCGCTGCGCTATGCCCATTATGACGCGAAGGCGCTGGCGATGGATACGGACAAGCTGTGGCTTCAGGCCGACTGGTCCATCTGATTGAAATGCGGGCAGAGGAATCGCTTGAGTGCATCGGCGATTCCGCCTATGCTGCACTGCAAGAGACAAGGATGTCTCGTATACCATAGCCGCGCCGGTTCAGCGACGAACCGGCAAGGCACAATATGATGGCAAAGCCGCCATCCTGACCCCCGGTTTCGACGCCGGGGGTCAGGATGGCGGCTTTTTCTTTGTCTGGAGTCGGAACGATGGAATTTCAGGACGGGGCGCGAATCGGCATGAGGCCGGCGTTGGTCGGCGAAGAGGATATCCTCACGCCATCGGACGACAGGCGCGAACATCTGGTCGTCGTTGGCAACGGCATGGCCGGCTGCCGCGCGGTCGAGGAACTGCTGGCGCGCGATGCGGGGCGCTATCGCGTTACCATCTTCGGTGCCGAGCCGCATGTGAACTATAACCGGATCATGCTCTCACCTGTTCTGGCCGGTGAGAAGAGCTTCGAAGACATCATCATTAACGACCGCGCCTGGTATGCCGAAAATGGCATCGACCTGATCGCGGGCGATCCGGTGACGGCGATAGACCGCACCGCCAAGACCGTCACGAGCCAGTCGGGTCGCACCACGGGGTATGACAAGCTGCTGATCGCGACCGGCTCCGATCCCTTTATAATCCCAGTGCCGGGCAAGGACCTGCCGGGCGTGATCAGCTTCCGCGACATGAAGGATGTCGATACGATGCTGGCGGCGGCGGCCGGTGGCGGGGACGCCATCGTCATCGGCGGCGGGTTGCTGGGACTGGAGGCGGCCCATGGCCTCACACTGCGCGGCATGAAGGTGACCGTGCTGCACATCATGCCGACGCTGATGGAGCGGCAGTTGGACGAGGCGGCGGGATGGCTGCTCAAGACTGCGCTGGAAGGGCGAGGGCAGACCATATTAACCGGTGCCGACACGGCCGAGATCTATGGTGACGGCAAGGTCGAGGGCATCCGCCTGAAGGACGGCCGCGACATTCCCGCCAGCCTGGTGGTGATGGCGGTAGGCATCCGCCCCGCCGTCGCGCTGGCGCGGGAAGCAGGGCTGGACATCGGCCGTGGCATCAAGGTCGACGACCACATGGTGACCAGCGATCCCGACGTCTTGGCGGTCGGCGAATGCGTCGAGCATGAGGGCAATGTCTATGGCCTGGTCGCGCCGCTGTGGGACATGTGCCGCAGCCTGGCCGACGGCCTGACCGACCGGCATACGGGTTACAAGGGATCGGTGACCTCGACCAAGCTCAAGGTCGCGGGACTGGACGTCTTCTCCGCGGGCGATTTTTCCGGCGGCGAGGGGTGCGAGGATATCGTGCTGCGCGACGCCTCTCGCGGGGTCTATAAGCGGGTCGTGGTGAAGGAGGATCGCGTGATCGGCGCAGTACTCTATGGGGACACGGTCGACGGCGGATGGTATTTCGACCTACTGAAGAGGGGCGAGGATATCGCCGATATCCGCGACCTGCTGATCTTCGGCCAGGGTTTCGCCTCGGGAGGGGGCGCGCTGGACCCTAAGGCGGCCGTTGCGGCGCTCTCGGACGATGCCGAGATTTGCGGCTGCAACGGCGTCAGCAAAAGCCAGGTCGTCGCCTCGATCGGCGGCGGCGCGTGCAGCCTCGACGCGGTACGCGCGACCTGCAAGGCATCGGCGAGTTGCGGAAGCTGCACGGGACTGGTCGAAACCCTGTTGGCGCTGACCTTGGGCGACGATGTGAAATCCGGCCCGAAAACCATGTGCAAATGCACCAGCTTCGGCCATGACGATGTCCGCCGCGAGATCGTGGCGCAGGACATGCGCTCGATCCCGGAGGTCATGCAGAAACTGCACTGGTCGACCCCGGACGGCTGCTCCTCCTGCCGCCCCGCGCTCAACTATTATCTGCTCTGCGCTTTGCCCGGCGACTATGTCGACGACCAGCAGAGCCGCTTCGTCAACGAGCGGATGCACGCCAATATCCAGAAGGATGGCACCTATTCGGTCGTTCCCCGCATGTGGGGCGGCCTCACCAACCCGCGCGAGTTGCGCGCGATCGCCGACGTGGTCGAGAAATATGACGCGCCGATGGTGAAGGTCACCGGCGGCCAGCGGCTCGATATCTTCGGCATAAAGAAGGAGGACCTGCCCGCCGTCTGGGCCGATCTCAATGCCGCCGGGATGGTCTCGGGCCATGCCTATGGCAAGTCGCTGCGCACGGTGAAGACTTGTGTCGGCTCCGAATGGTGCCGCTTCGGCACCCAGGATTCGACCGGCCTCGGCGTCAAGACCGAGCGGATGACCTGGGGGTCATGGATGCCGCACAAGTTCAAGATCGCGGTCTCCGGCTGCCCCCGCAACTGCGCCGAGGCGACCATCAAGGATTTCGGCGTGGTCTGCGTGGACTCGGGCTATGAATTGCATGTCGGCGGCAATGGCGGCATCCATGTCCGCGTTACCGACCTGCTGTGCAAGGTCGCGACCGAGCAAGAGGCGATGGATTACTGCGCTGCCTTCATCCAGCTCTACCGGGAGGAAGCCCGCTATCTGGAGCGCACCGCGCCGTGGATCGAGCGGGTCGGCGTCGACTATATCAAGACCCGCATCGTCGCCGACGACACAGGCCGCGAGGCGCTCCGCGCGCGCTTCCTTTTTTCGCAAAGTTTCAGCCAGGACGATCCCTGGGCCGAGCGCGCCGCCGGCGCCCATGCCGAACTGCACCAGCATATCGCGCATGTGCGCCCGATGGAGACCGTATGATGACCGGCGATTGGCTCGACATCGGTCCGGTGGACCAGATCACCCCCGGCAACGCCCGCACGCTGCCCGTGCAGGACGGTGATGAGATCGCGATCTTCCGCACCAGCGGCGGCGATTTCCACGCGCTGGTCAACAGCTGCCCCCACAAGCAGGGGCCGTTGTCGCAGGGAATCGTGCATAATGGCGTTGTCACCTGCCCGCTGCATAACTGGCATATCTCGTTAAGGACTGGCGAGGCGCTGGGCGAGGACAAGGGCTGTGTGCCGGTGATTCCGCTGAAGATCGATGCTGGACGGATTTTCCTGCTACGCGATGCTGTGATCGGGAGGCGGGCGGCATGAGCGAGGCCGCGATCCGTACCACCTGCGCCTATTGCGGCGTCGGCTGCGGCATCGCGGCGACGCCGACCGGGCCGCGATCGGTGACGATCCGGGGCGACGAGGCGCATCCGGCCAATGGCGGCCGGCTCTGTTCCAAGGGTACGCATCTGGGCGAAACGGTGGGGCTGCAGGGTCGACTGCTCCATCCCATGATCGGCAAACGCCAGGCGAGCTGGGACAAGGCGCTCGATCTCGTCGCCAACCGCTTCCGCGAGACGATCGCGCGTCATGGACCCGATAGCGTCGCTTTCTACGTCTCGGGCCAGTTGCTGACCGAGGATTATTATGTCGCCAACAAGCTGATGAAGGGCTTCATCGGTTCGGCCAATATCGACACCAATTCGCGCCTCTGCATGTCGAGCGCGGTGTCCGGCCATCTCCGCGCCTTCGGCGAGGATATCGTACCCGCCAGCTATGATGATCTGGATGCGGCCGACCTCATCGTCCTGGTCGGTTCCAACACCGCCTGGTGCCACCCGATCGTCTATCAGCGCATCCAGGCGGCTCGCGCGGCGCGCGGCACGAAGCTGGTCGTCATCGACCCGCGCCGTACCGAAACCTGCGAAGGCGCCGACCTGCATCTGGCACTGAAGCCCGGCACCGACGTCGCGCTATTCAGTGGGTTGCTGGCCTGGGTGGACCGGTGGGGGGGCGTCGATCCCATCTTCATGAAGCACAGCGTCGACGCACCCGAAGGTTTCTGGGACCATATCCGCACCGGTCACGACCTTTGGACCACCGCCAAGACCTGCGACGTCGCGCCCGCTCTGTTGCAGCAGTTTTTCGAGACCGTAGTCGGGACCCCGCGCACCGTCACACTGTTTAGCCAGGGCATCAACCAGTCGATCCGCGGCACCGATCAGGTCAATGCGATCATCAACGTCCATCTCGCGACTGGCCGCATCGGAAAGCCCGGCGCGGCGCCTTTCTCCATCACCGGCCAACCCAATGCGATGGGCGGGCGCGAAGTCGGCGGCCTCGCCTCGACACTGGCCGCCCATATGGATTTCGCGCCCGACAATGTGGCCCGCGTCGGCCGCTTCTGGGCCGCGCCCACGATGGCGACGAAGCCAGGCCTCAAGGCGGTCGATCTGTTCCGTGCCATCGGCGAAGGCAGGATCAAGGCGCTATGGGTCATGGCCACCAACCCCACCGTGTCCCTGCCCGATGCGAACCGCGTGCGTGAGGCGCTGGCCGCCTGCCCCTTCGTCGTTGTGTCGGACGTGATCGCCGACACCGATACCAGCGCTCATGCCCATGTCCGTCTGCCCGCCGCCGGTTGGGGAGAGAAGGACGGTACCGTTACAAATTCGGACCGCATGATCAGCCGGCAGCGGCCTTTCCTTGCATTACCGGGCGAGGCGAGGCCCGACTGGTGGATCGTCAAGGAAGTCGCGCGCCGCATGGGATTTCGCAATGCCTTCGCCTATGACTGGCCGGCCGACATCTGGCGCGAACATGCGCGGCTGACCGCCTATCAAAATGATGGCGCGCGCTTGCTGAATCTGCGCAGCCACGCCACTATCGGCAACGACGCTTATGAGGGTATGGTGCCATTCCGCTGGGGCGGGACGCCTTTTGCCGATGGACGCTTTCCCACGCCCGACGGCAAGGCGCGACTGGTGCCGGTGCGGCAGATGGAGATTCAGGCGCCTCTGCGCGACTGGCCGATGACGCTCAACACTGGCCGCTATCGCGATCAATGGCACACGATGACGCGCACCGGCTTATCGCCCAAGCTAGCTCGTCACCGGGAAGAGCCGCTGGTCGAAATTCACCCGGACGATGCGCAGGCGCTGGGGCTTGCCGACGGCGATCTCGCGCGGGTCTCGACGCCGCAGGGAGACAGCCTGTTCCGCGTGGCATTCAGCGAAGGCCAGCGCCTCGGCGAGATCTTCACGCCGATCCACTGGACCGACCAGACCAGCAGCGGGGGCCGCACCGGCCTGCTGCCCCGGCCGCTGGTCGATCCGCATTCTGGCCAGCCCGGCTTCAAGTCCACCCCCGTGCGGGTCGAGCGGCAGACGACCGAATGGAAGGGCTTCCTGATCCTGCGCGGTCAGGACTCCGCGTCCATCCCTTGCCTCTGGTCGACGCGCATCGCCGTGCCAGGCGGGGCACTCTATGAGATCGCCGGAAATGGCAACGCGGCCCGCCTGGAATCCTGCCTGCCTGCGGGAGAACGGGTAGAAGCCATCGATGGGACGCGTGGTTCCCGCCGCGTAGCCATCATCCGCGATGGCAAGCTCGCAGGCGTACTGTTCGTCACCCGCACGGGCCTGCTGCCGTCGCGCGACTGGCTGATCGGACAGCTCGAAGCCGAGAATGTCGGCGCCGCGGTTCTGGCGGCACGCGGTCCCGACAAGCAGGCCGACAAGGGGCCGACCATCTGTGTGTGTTTCGACATGGGCCTCCATCAGATCATGGCTGCCATCCGCCAGCAAAATCTGATCGATGTCCCTGCCATCGGCCAGGCGATCGGCGCCGGCACCAATTGCGGATCCTGTCGTCCCGCCCTCGCCAACATCCTCGCCCAGATCCCACAGGAGTCGCTCCATGCTGCCGAATGACCTGATCGCGCCGGGCGAAGTCTGGCTCGTCGGCGCGGGCCCGGGCGACCCGGACCTGCTGACCCGCAAGGCTGAAAGGTTGATCGGCGCTGCCGAGATCGTCTTCTACGATGCGCTGGTCGGTCCCGGCGTGCTCGACCTGATTCCGGCCGGCATCGAACGGGTCAGCGTCGGCAAACGGTCCGGCCGTCATTCCAAACAACAGGGAAGCATCAACGACCTGCTGCTCGCGGCGGCGCTGGCCAGCAAGCGCGTCGTGCGGCTAAAGGGCGGCGACCCCTCGATCTTCGGACGGTCGGCTGAGGAAATGGATCATCTGGCGCAGGCCGGAATCCGGGTCAGCATCTGCCCCGGCGTCACCACCGCCAGCGCAGCCGCTGCCAGCGGACACGCATCGTTGACCCTGCGCGGGCTGTCGCGTGGGCTGACGTTGGTAACCGCGCATTTGAAAGCGGGGGAAGCGCTGAAGCTGGATTGGGATGCTCTGGCAAGCCATGGCAGCACGCTTGGCATCTATATGGGCCGCGCCGCCGCCGGAGAGATTAGTCGCTCCCTGATTGCCGCTGGGCGTGATCCCGAGACGCCAGTGATGGTGGCGGTCAATGTTTCATTGCCTGGCGAGCGGCTGATCCGCGGCAAGCTTTCTGCCCTGGCCTTTCTAGTCGCTACCATCAGCGACGAGGATCCCACACTACTGCTCATTGGGGAGGCAATAGCGCCTCGCCCGTGTCAGCTGGGCGGTGAAATGAGGAGCGAAGCGCAAGAACTGTTACATTTCATCTCTTTTTGATAATTTAGCACGATCGACCGCGGGATAAACTTGGGCATAAGGCGGAGCGGCGGTTTCTAGGTCTGGGACTTTCCGGAATGTCGGCTTCGGACTGTTGATGTGCAGTAGCGGACATTGTATGCCCGGTAACTGAGTTTGAGTGGCGCAGGGTCGAGCCGTTGTTTCCCAGCAAGCCACAAGGCGTTTCGCGTGTTGATGATTGCCACGTGCTGGTGCATCTTGTGGGTTCTGCGATCCGACGCACAGTGGCGCTACCTAGTCACTGAAGCACGCTGTTGTCTACCAATCATTCCAAAACTTAATCGCCGAGGTGAGATATGCTTGAAGCTGCTCAGCACGCCAGGTGACAGGCGAGCTTGGATGGAGCAACATATAAAGTTCATTAGCACAAACGAGCTTTGATTGATCGGTATCTTTGATCCAGTTCAACGAGTCGGCTATCGTTTGGTGGTAGGAACCTTTGAATAGATGATTCGGTACATTGTAGAGCATACCTTCAAGGAAATATGATGGCGCAATCCCTTCTTTGAGGCAGCCGGCGTTTATCATCGCATTGCGCATATTTTTTAGAATGCGGACGCAAGGTTTGAACCACATATTGGTGCTTTGGTGCTTGGTGGTGCAATTCGCGGAGTGTTGCTTCGGGTAGTTGACGATTTTCGTGCCGTCAGAAGTCCAAAAGCAAATTCCATCGTAATAAAAATTGTCATATATACTATTGTATCTCGTGTACCTGCGATGCTCAACTGCTGGCAGAACGTCCGCGTCACGGCGCGCTCCTGAACCTGGAACAAATATCGCTTTCTTCCCTAGTTTAACGGACGATCCAAATTTCTTTGTTAGCTGAGCGACAACACCATTTTTGAACTGGTTGTAGGTATATCCGCCGCCAGATCCAGTAGCCGCATGAAAAATAGATTTCTGCGCATCGGTTAGTTCGTCGTCGTCATAATAGTAGATCGAACTTGTCGATATGACAACATCAACGTCGCTATCCGCATAGATATTAGTGTCGTTGCCGTAGGAGCCTTGAAGGAAAATCGAATATGATTTCTCCCGATAGAGCGCATCATCGGCCTCTAAGCAGCTTCGTACCGCCGCATATGTCTGTTGGGATTGCGCCACTGATCCTTGCTTGGCCCAAGTATCTAACTGATCTTCGGGAATACCCATCATTTAACTCACCATGAGAGATTTGATTTCGGCCTCGCGGGTAGCAAAGGATTCGACGCCGCGCTGGCGAAGCATATTTAGCTTTCTGAGATCGTGTTCAAAAAGGTCGGTAGCCATGTCAGGCTTTTCGAACGTATCGCTAATCCGCACCGTCGGGATGTGTTTGAAAAGGATTGCCCTAAGCTGATCCATCGACTGCGTGTTGATTTCTAAGGTTTTCTGCAAAAGTTGAACGCTGAGAAGATATTTAGCCCACCGCATTTGACTAAAAAACGACGCCTTAGGCTCAGGGTAGTTTCCCACGCCTATGCTCACAACGCGCAAATTCACGGGGTCATGGCCCAAAGCGCGTGTGGCGTCGGAGATCGCGTAGAGTGTCGGGTTGTTTGCGCAGTAGCCACCGTCCACCAGTTCCACGTCGTCGCCCGCCGCGGTCGTAACCACTTTGCGGTCGAAGAATGGATATGCCGAGCAAGATGCTTGCACCGCATCGGCGATGCTGACGCCAAACCCCGGCACGAAGGTTCCCATACGCCCATGAGCTTGGGCAATGCTGCCTTTGAAAATCATGGGCCGCTCGATCAGCCACTTCGTTGTAACAATGCCCACGCCGGTTTTCACGGTGTCAAAGAGCGCATCTCCGAAAATCTCTGTAGCTAGCTCTGCCAGCGCCTTCGACTTCTCGGAGGACGACTTACGCTGCATGATCCTAGGAACATGCTCCCTGTAGAGGGCATGGATGTCATCGACTGCGTAGCCCAGAGAAATGAGTGCGGCTATAATCGCGCCAGTGCTTGTCCCAAAAACTAGATCGAAAGCTTCATGTAGAGGTTTGCCGACCATGCCTTCTATCTCGCGAAGAACGCCGAGCGAATAGAAGCCCTTTGCTCCGCCGCCGTCTAGACTAAGAATTCTAAATTTTCTAGGTTCTTCAAGAGCTAATGCTGCCATGCAGGTCCTTTCCGGCAAGTTTGCATTTTGTATAATTGTTGTTATCGAATTTAGTCTATCGACCACCAAGTTCGGTCTTCAAAGCACATCAACTGACCAGCTGTCACCAGATAAAGGCGATCGACCCCCGCGACCGATGACATGGCGAGGCAGCTGTTGAACGCGGATCCCCGATTGGCCTCAGTATTAACCCCACTTGGCGACGGAAAAAGACGGAGGGACCACGCCATGATCGCATAGGACTCGGTAAAATCGGTCCGTCCGATTCCCACAGCCCCGTCATGCACCGCAGGATTGATCGCAAGGGCAGCAAAGTAGGCGTCCATGAAGTGGTCGCCCCACCGTGTGCCCGTGTCAGGATTCGGATCACGGAGCATCGGCTCGCAGCAAGCTGGTAGGTTCAAGCCGGTGTAAAGGCAGAGCATCAAGGATGGAGGGCGCCTATGCACATCGGTCCGCCAATCTCGCTCGAATGCCGAATAAACGTCCACATTTTCCTCCAAAGCACTACGCTAAATGGGCGTCCTCAACAGGAATAGCCAGCAACTCCCTCACCCTGTTATACGGCATCGTCCTGAGGGGGAAATCGCAATGCAGATGAGAACGATAGTTGTGCTGATGGTGGGATGTGCCGCCGCAATCTGGGCAACGACCCTCTATCTTAGCGGCACGGATATCGATTGGGCATTAACTCGCCCCTTCAGTGTCGTCGTGGGCTGCGTGACGCTCTTGGCGCTATTTTTCGAAACAGTTCTGTGGCGCCTTCCGCTTGTGCGGAGTTATATCTCGAAACGCCCTACCATCGCTGGCACTTGGCGCACAACGCTCGTGTCTAACTTTAAACAGGCTGACGGAAGCAAGACCGTCAAAACTGTATACCTAGTAATTTCTCAGTCCCTCACCCGGCTCAGTGTTAGAATGTATACGGACACAGCTCACTCAAAGAGCCTCGCCGAGAGAATAAGTTCATCTGATAACGATGATATGTTTGAACTTGCAGTTGTGTATCAAAATTACCCAGACATGGACCAACGCCACGAGCCCAACCCAGAAAATACTAACAGGTTGCATAGCGAAAAAAGTAAAATACATTTCGGCGCACTTCACATCCCCAACCTGAATTATCGCCCTATCACCCTAAAAGGACATTATTGGACCGACCGAAGAACTGAAGGGATGCTCGCGTTGGAAGAGAGGCGATCCAAGCTGATAAGTTCTTATCACGAGGGCGTGGAATTATTCTCGCAGCCCGGCTCGGGCAACGTGAGTTGGCTCACAAAATTATTCCAACGTTAAGATGTCTAGGATGCAAGTTGGTCGACACCTGCTGGGATAGCGCATGGACCGCACCTGGAAACGGAAAATTAGCGGCTGAATAGCAATAAAGGGTCGACTGCGTAGCCGGCAACTGGGACTCAGCCGTCATCCGCGAAGCCCTCGCTGAGTGGTCGCTTCAGCCAACGCCGGTCGTTCCAGACCACTATGGGGCTTCACGTCAGCAGGTTCAAATACCTATGATTGTCGCGGGTGCCGATCATAAAGAGGTGCGTAAGCCCGTCATCCTCCATATTTTGCAAAATTCCGTTATTAGTGGTCGCCGCCGCTTCTGGGACGGCCGATCATCGCTCGACGTACGCCGTGCGTATGGTTAGCTGTTCTGATGGAGTTCACTGCTAAGCAGATTGCACCGCCCAAGGATTGGAATCGCTTCGAGGATTTGTGCCGCGCGCTCTTCTCTGCAGTATGGAACGACCCCTATGCACAGAAGAACGGCAGATCTGGGCAGCCGCAACATGGCGTCGATATTTGGGGCGAGAGCCACGGCGCGCGGTCCGGGACGCATTGTATCCAGTGCAAAGGCAAGGATATCAACTATCACAGGAAAGTAACGGAGTCCGAGTTCGATACTGAACTCGCTAAGGCAGAGCGTTTCAAGCCTGCCCCTCGCTTGTGGATCCTAGTCGCCCGTGAAAAACTCTGTGGAGCGCGGGAAAGCGTGAATTTGGGTGGGATTGAAGTAACGTTATTTGCAAGGTTCTGTGGATTTGCGGTGGAAAGCTTGCGATTTTGCACGGGCGGTCACGCAGCATCTTCCCCTTGAGACGGGTCTATGATTCTATCGGCGCAGAGCAGATGACGAGGGTTTGCGATGCCGCCAAAGAAGCCGAAGCTGCGTG
>Ga0207658_10001657_pt1 | contig 17003 bp, 15 predicted proteins | sample KBSS33metaG_FD_184322 | JGI IMG/M metagenome (GOLD analysis project Ga0207658, IMG submission 184322) | Switchgrass rhizosphere microbial communities from Kellogg Biological Station, Michigan, USA - KBS S3-3 metaG (SPAdes) (version 2) | ecosystem: Host-associated > Plants > Roots > Rhizosphere...
GAAGCCCGAGGTCATCGCCCACACCCGCGAGCTGGTGGCCCGCGGCAAGAAGGCGCACGACGAGTGGCAGGTCGCGTTCGACGCCTGGGCCACCAAGGAGCCCGAGCGGAAGAAGCTGCTGGACCGCCTGTACGCCGGCGAACTGCCCGCGGGCTGGGACGCCGACCTGACGTACTGGGAGCCGGGCAGCAAGGCCGTCGCGACCCGCGCGGCGTTCGGCAAGGTGCTCAACGACGTCGCCACCAAGCTGCCCGAATTGTGGGGTGGCTCAGCAGATCTCGCGGGCAGCAACAACACCACCATCAACGGCGTGAAGTCGTTCGGCCCGCCGTCGATCTCGACCGAGGACTACACCGCCGACTGGTACGGCCGAGTGCTGCACTTCGGTATCCGCGAGCATGCCATGGGCTCGATCCTCAACGGCATCGTGCTGCACGGACCGACGCGCCCGTTCGCGGGTACCTTCCTGCAGTTCGCCGACTACATGCGTCCTGCGGTGCGGTTGGCCGCGCTGATGAACATCGACCCGATCTACATCTGGACCCACGACTCCATCGGCCTGGGTGAGGACGGCCCGACGCACCAGCCGATCGAGCATCTGGCCGCGCTGCGCGCGATCCCGAACTTGTCGGTGGTCCGTCCCGCCGACCCGAACGAGACCGCCTACACCTGGCGCACCATCCTGCAGCGCACCCACGGCAACAACCCGACCGGTTTCATCCTGACCCGCCAGGGGGTACCCGTCCTGAAGGGCACCGACGCCGAGGGCGCGGCCCGCGGTGGTTACGTGCTCGGTGGCGGTAACCCGGCCGACGACGCCGACGTCATCATCATCGCGACCGGCTCCGAGGTGCAGCTGGCCGTCGAGGCACAGAAGCTGTTGGCGGACAAGGACATCGTCGCCTACGTGGTGTCGATGCCGTGTCTGGAATGGTTCGAGGCGCAGCCCAAGGAGTACCGCGACGCGGTGCTGCCGCCCGACGTCTCGGCACGAGTTGCAGTCGAAGCCGGCATCGCCCAGCCTTGGCACAAGCTGGTCGGTGACACCGGCGAGATCATCTCGATCGAGCACTACGGCGCATCGGCCGACGACAAGACCCTGTTCCGGGAGTTCGGCTTCACCGCGGAAGCGGTTGTGGCGGCCGCGGAACGCTCGTTGGACAACTGACCCGCAAGAGGAGCATTCAGATGACTCAGAACCCGAACCTTGCGGCGCTGAGCGCCGCCGGCGTCTCCGTGTGGCTCGACGACCTGTCGCGTGAGCGGCTGCAGACCGGAAACCTGCAGCAGCTGATCGACACTCGCAGCGTCGTCGGCGTGACCACCAACCCGTCGATCTTCCAGGCCGCGCTCACCGCGGGCAACGCCTACGACGAGCAGGTGCATGAGCTCGCGTCCCGCGGCGCCGACGTGGACGCCACCATCCGCACCGTCACCACCGATGACGTCCGCAATGCCTGCGACGTGCTGGCCAAGGCCTACGAGGCTTCCGGCGGCGTCGACGGCCGGGTGTCCATCGAGGTGGACCCGCGGCTGGCGCACGACACCGACAAGACGATCCTGCAGGCCATCGAGCTGTGGAAGATCGTCGACCGGCCAAACCTGCTGATCAAGATTCCGGCGACGCTGGCGGGCCTGCCGGCGATCACCGCGGTGATCGCCGAAGGCATCTCGGTCAACGTCACCCTGATCTTCTCGGTGGAGCGGCACCGCGCCGTCATGGACGCCTACCTGACGGGCCTGGAGAAGGCCCGCGAGGCCGGCCACGACCTGTCCAGAATCCATTCTGTCGCTTCGTTTTTCGTGTCGCGAGTGGACACCGAGATCGATGCCCGGTTGGAGAAGATCGGCGGCTCGGCGCTGGGCCTGCGCGGCAAGGCCGGCGTCGCCAACGCCCGACTGGCCTACGCGGCCTTCGAGCAGGTTTTCGGCGGTCCGCAGTTCGCGAACCTCAAGGCTGAAGGCGCCCGGGTGCAGCGTCCGCTGTGGGCGTCAACCGGTGTGAAGAACCCGGACTACCCCGACACGCTGTACGTGACCGAATTGGTCGCCGCAGACACGGTGAACACCATGCCGGAGAAGACCCTGGAAGCGGTCGCCGACCACGGTCAGGTCACCGGCGACACCGTCTCCGGGACGGCTGCCGCGGCGCAGGCGGTCTTCGAAGAGTTGTCGGCCGTCGGCATCGACTTGGACGACGTGTTCAACCTCCTCGAAGTCGAGGGCGTGGAGAAGTTCGAGAAGTCCTGGAATGAACTCCTCGAGGCTGTGCAGGGTCAACTCGACGCTTTGCGATGAGCGACAACAACGTCGCGCCGGCGGATTGGGTGAACCCCCTGCGGGACAAGCGCGACAAGCGCATGGCCCGCATCGCCGGCCCGTGCGCGGTGGTGATCTTCGGCGTCACGGGCGACCTGGCCCGTAAGAAGCTGATGCCGGCGATCTACGACCTGGCCAACCGGGGGCTGCTGCCGCCCTCGTTCGCCTTGGTCGGCTTCGCGCGCCGGGACTGGGCCGATGAGGATTTCGGCCAGGTCGTCTACGACGCCGTCAAGCAGCATGCGCGGACGCCGTTCCGGCAGGAGGTCTGGGACCGCCTCGCCGAGGGATTCCGGTTCGTGCAGGGCACGTTCGACGACGACTCTGCATTCGAACGGCTGCGCGACACGTTGCACAAGCTCGACGAGGAACGCGGCACGGGTGGCAATCACGCGTTCTACCTGTCGATTCCGCCGAACGCGTTCCCGCAGGTGTGTGAGCAGCTGTCGACCTCCGGGCTGGCCAACAAGTCCGACGGGTCCTGGAGCCGGGTGGTCATCGAGAAGCCGTTCGGTCACGACCTGGCCAGCGCCGAAGCGCTCAACGGGGTGGTCAACAGTGTGTTCCCGGAGTCGTCGGTGTTCCGCATCGACCACTACCTGGGCAAGGAGACGGTCCAGAACATCCTGGCGCTGCGGTTCGCCAACGAACTGTTCGAGCCCGTGTGGAACGCGCACTACGTCGACAGTGTGCAGATCACCATGGCCGAGGACATCGGACTCGGTGGACGCGGCGGCTATTACGACGGCGTGGGCGCCGCTCGCGACGTCATTCAGAACCACCTCCTGCAGCTGCTCGCGCTGACGGCGCTGGAGGAGCCGGTCAACTTCTCGCCGCATGAACTGCAGGCCGAGAAGATCAAGGTGCTGTCGGCCACGCGGCTGGCCGAGCCGTTGGACGAGACCACCGCGCGCGGCCAGTACGCCGCCGGCTGGCAGGGTGGCCAGAAGGTGGTCGGGCTGCTCGACGAGGAAGGGTTCTCGTCGACTTCGACCACCGAGACCTTCGCGGCGATCACCGTCGAGGTCGACACCCGACGCTGGGCCGGCGTGCCGTTCTATCTGCGCACCGGAAAGCGGTTGGGGCGCAGGGTCACCGAGATCGCGTTGGTGTTCAAGCGGGCCCCGCACCTGCCGTTCGATGCCACGATGACCGATGAGCTCGGTCAGAACGCGCTGGTGATCCGGGTGCAGCCCGACGAAGGCATCACGCTGCGGTTCGGTTCGAAGGTGCCCGGGCATCTCATGGAGGTCCGCGATGTCAGCATGGACTTCTCGTACGGTTCGGCGTTCGCCGAAGACTCTCCCGAAGCCTACGAACGGCTGATCCTCGACGTCCTGCTCGGTGAGCCCTCCCTGTTCCCGGTGAATGCAGAAGTCGAGTTGTCATGGAAGATTCTCGATCCCGCGCTGGAACATTGGGCCGCGCAGGACAAGGCCGGCGGACAGCCCGAGGCCTACGAGTCGGGCACCTGGGGGCCGGAGTCAGCGATCGAGATGCTGCGGCGCAGCGGCCGCGAATGGAGGCGACCGTGATTCTCGATCTGCCCGACACCAACACCGGTGCCATCAACAAGAAGATCGTCTCGCTGCGCGAAGAGGGCGGCGCCATCACCCTTGGCCGCGTACTGACCCTGGTGGTGGCACCCGACACCGAGGCCATCTTGGAAGAGGCGATCGAGGCCGCCAACACGGCGAGTCGCGAGCACCCGTGCCGCGTGATCGTCGTGATCCCGGGCGACCGGCTGGCCACCGAAGCCCGCCTGGACGCCCAACTCCGGGTGGGCCGCGATGCCGGCGCCAACGAGGTAGTGGTGCTGCGTCTCTCGGGCCCGCTGGCCAACCACGCCAGCAGCGTGGTGACGCCGTTCCTGCTTCCGGATACGCCGGTGGTCACCTGGTGGCCCGATGTGGCGCCCACGGTGCCGGCGGCCGATCCGCTGGGCAAGCTGGCGATCCGCCGGATCACCGACGCCACCAACGGCGAAGACCCATTGGCGTGTATCAAGAGCCGGCTGGCCGGATACACATCCGGGGACACCGATCTGGCCTGGAGCCGGGTGACGTACTGGCGGGCGCTGCTCGCCGCCGCCCTGGACCAGGCACCGTATGAACCGATCACCGAAGCGCTGGTGTCGGGCCTGAGAGACGAACCGGCCCTGGATATCTTGGCCGGCTGGCTGGCGGCCTGCATCGACGGGCCGGTGACGCGCGCAGTCGGCGACCTCAAAGTCGTGCTGACCCGGCCCACCGAGACCATCACGCTGAGCCGCCCGCAGACCGGGGTCACCGCATCGCTCACCCGCACCGGCCGACCAGAAGCCCGCATTCCGTTGGCGCGGCGGGAGGCACGCGACTGCCTCGCCGAAGAGATGCGCCGGCTCGATGCCGACGAGATTTACCATCGCGCCCTGGTGGGCCTGAACAAGGTTGTGTATGTCTGAGCAGATCATCGAAAAGTATTCCGATTCAGATGCTTTGGTGACCGCGGTGGGCGATCGCCTCGTCGCGGCCATCAACGGCGCCATCGAGGCCCGCGGCGTGGCGTACATCGTGCTGACCGGCGGCGGTACCGGCATCAAGTTGCTCAAGCATGTCGGCGGGCATCCGATCGACTGGGCCAAGGTGCATCTGTTCTGGGGCGACGACCGCTACGTCCCGGCCGACGACGCCGACCGGAACATCAAGCAGGCGCGCGAGGCGCTGCTGAATTCCGTTGCCATTCCGGCCGACAACGTGCACGCGATGGCCGCGAGCGACGGCGAGTTCGGTGCCGACATCGAGGCCGCGGCCGCTGCCTACGAACGCGAGTTGGCCGCGGTCGCCGGGAACGGTTCGCCGACACCGGAATTCGACGTGCATCTGATGGGCATGGGCGGCGAGGGTCACGTCAACTCGCTGTTCCCGCACACCGACGCCGTCCGCGAGACCGCGCGGTACGTCGTCGCCGTCACCGACTCCCCCAAGCCACCGCCGCGCCGGATCACACTGACCCTGCCCGCGGTCCGTCGCTCCCGTCAGGTGTGGCTGGTCGTGGCCGGCGCAGAGAAGGCCGACGCGGTCGCAGCAGCCGTCAGTGGCGCAGCGGCAGAAGACATTCCAGCGGCCGGCGCGATCGGCACCGAGGCGACGGTGTGGTTGCTCGACGAGGCCGCCGCGGCGAAACTGTAGCCATGGTCGACAAAGGTGATGGCCGTTCACGACCCGTGCGCGGCCGCATCCGAACGTTGACAGACGCCGCGTTGAACGCCGACGTCATGGTGTCCCAGGTCGACTCGCTGTTGGTCGACATGGAAGGCACGCTGGCGACCCTGAGCACTCTGACCGGTGACCTCGACACGACGATGTCACGATTCAACGAGACCATCACTCAGATCGACGAACTCGCGCCGCGCATCTTCGGCGTCGTCGACCGGATGGAAGCGATCGTGACGCGCGTCGAAGCGATTGTCGGGGTCGCCGAGACGGTGCTGTCGCCCATCATGGTCACGGAGAACGCGGTGCGTGGGGTGCTGAAATCGGTTCGGGGCTGGGCCCCGTAGCGTTGCGGAGTGGCGACGCGAGTCGATCAGATAGCTCCCGGCGATTGGACGCCGCCCACTGCGCTTCGACCGGCTCGATCTGGCGACGCAAACTATCGTGAAGCAAGGTGCCGCGTTCGCTGAGGAAGACCCGGACCTTACGGCGGTCGAATTGATCGACTTCCCGGTACGCGAGTGCCTGGACGACGAGCCGGTCGACCACCCTGGTCAGGGTGGGTCCAGGGGTCGGCGTCAGCGCCTGCAGTTCTGCCATCGTGAGCCCGGCAGCGGCGGCCAGGGCGTCGAGCGCCAGCCAGTGATCGACGCCGAGCCCCGATTCCTGAAGTTCGGCATCCAGGCACGCGGTCAAATTGCGGGCTGCGCGGAGCAGCGTGGCGGTGATGGACGTGGTCATGTCTTGCTGAGGCACCGTGCTCGCCATGACCAACTCCTACGTGTTGCCCGTTGGGCCGGGTAGCGCAATACTTTCAATTGAAAATGATGATAGCCGGTCCGCCGACGGTGCGGCAAAGGACGTAATGGTCATGAACTCGCAGGCCAGTAGCGCTGTCGGCGAGGCATGGCGAGTGGCCATGGTGGTGCCCCTGCAGGGTCCGGGCGGCGTTTTCGGGCCATCATGTGAAGCCGTCAGCGAGCTGGCGGCCCACGACCTCAACGTCGATGGTGGAGTCCTGGGCCGCGAAGTGCAGATAGAAGTGGTCGACGGCGGGGCCGACCCGCAGCTGGTCGCCCGACGGATCGATCAACTCATCACGACGGGCGCCATCCACGCAGTCAGCGGGTGGCACATCTCCTCGGTACGCAACGCGCTCGCGCCGGTGGTCGCGGGCCGGGTGCCCTATACGTACCCCGCCCTCTACGAAGGCGGCGAGCGGCGCCGCGACATCTACTGCTGCGGCGAGACTCCGGACCGCCAGATCGCGCCGGCGTTGCGCTGGTTGCGGGAGAACGCCGGGGTGCGGCGCTGGTTCATCGTCGGCGACGACTATGTCTGGCCGCGATCGTCGGTGGCCGCGGTCCGGGAGTACGCCCGCGATCTCGGTCTCGACCTCGTCGGGCACCGGTTCGTGGACCTGGGCCGCGCGGACATGTCCGAGGCCGTCAGGGCGGCCATGGCGTCGAAATGTGATGCCGTGTTGATGCTGCTGGTGGGGCAGGACGCAGTCGAATTCAACCGCGCCTGCGCCGCACTCGGTGCCGCCGACTCGTTCCTTCGATTCAGCCCGTTGATGGACGAGAGCATGTTGCTGGGCAGCGGGGCGGACGGCACTCGCGGATTATTCGTCGCCGCCTCCTTCTTTTCCTCGATGGTGGGTGCGAACGCAATGGAGTTGATAGGCCGCTACCACGACCTGCACGGCCCCACCGCTCCACCGCTGAGCGGTATCGCCGAATCCTGTTACGAGGGGCTGCAACTGCTGTCCCGGCTCATTCATCGCTCGGGGCAGTTGACCGACATAGCGACCAGTGATCGAGTCTCGTACGACGGTCCGAGGGGCACCGTGCACTACCGGGCGGACGCGACCGTGCAGCCGGTGCACCTGGCCGTGGCCGACGGGTACGACTTCGATGTGCTCACCACCCTGACTGCACCCTGACCTCCGACGGCGTGGACGGCTCGGGTTGACACTGTGACAACGGGCATTTATTTTCAATTGAATATATTCCATCTGAATCTTTTTGGGGTGGCGACCGTGCCCGGTGTCGAACGCGGGCCCGGCATCGCCACAGTTGTGATCCGGCCGCCGTATTCCGTTCGAGCCCTTGTCTTTCGACAGCCATAAGGAGAACTGCCATGCGTCATGGTGACATTTCGTCGAGCCCGGACACCGTCGGCGTAGCCGTCGTCAACTACAAGATGCCCCGGCTGCACACCAGGGATGAAGTCCTCGACAACGCCCGCAAGATCGCGGACATGGTGGTGGGAATGAAGTCCGGACTGCCGGGCATGGATCTCGTGGTGTTCCCCGAGTACTCGACTCAGGGCATCATGTACGACCCCGAGGAGATGTACGCCACCGCGGCTGCCATCCCCGGCGACGAAACCGACATCTTCGCCGCGGCGTGCCGGAAAGCCAAGACGTGGGGCGTCTTCTCCATCACCGGCGAGCGCCACGAAGACCATCCCAACAAGCCGCCGTACAACACCCTCGTCCTCATCGATGACACCGGTGAGATCGTGCAGAAGTACCGAAAGATCCTGCCCTGGTGTCCTATCGAGGGCTGGTACCCCGGAGACACCACCTATGTTTCCCGGGGCCCGAAGGGGATGAAGATCTCGCTGATCATCTGCGACGACGGCAACTACCCCGAAATCTGGCGGGACTGCGCCATGAAGGGTGCGGAGCTGATCGTGCGCTGCCAGGGATACATGTATCCCGCCAAGGAGCAGCAGGTGCTCATGGCCAAGGCGATGGCGTGGGCCAACAACACCTACGTCGCCGTGGCCAATGCCGCCGGCTTCGATGGGGTGTACTCCTACTTCGGGCACTCGGCGATCGTCGGGTTCGACGGCCGCACCCTGGGCGAAACCGGCGAGGAAGAGTACGGAATCCAGTTCGCGCAGCTGTCGCTGTCGGCGATTCGAGACGCCCGCCAGAACGACCAGTCGCAGAACCACCTGTTCAAATTGCTGCACCGCGGCTATTCCGGCGTGCATGCGGCCGGCGACGGCGACAAGGGTGTCGCCGATTGCCCGTTCGAGTTCTACAAGCTGTGGGTGACCGACGCGCAGAAGGCTCAGGAAGTCGTCGAATCGATCACGCGAGACACCGTCGGTGTGGCGGACTGCCGCGTGGGCAACCTGCCCGTCGAGCGGACCGTCGAGGCGTAAGAGAGCGACGTGCCTTACCTCACCGACATGTTTCACGATCAGAACGCGACGCCGCAGCGCACCGACGACGTCGCCGTGAAATCGGTCGCTGGGTTCGATCCAGACGCCTTCGCCGACCGACTCGGGCAGCGGATACTCGGCCAACCGAAGGCCGTCAGCGCCGTCGCCCAGGCATTGTCGATCGCACATGCCGGTATCGCAGATCCCGGCCGCCCCCTGGCCAGCGTGCTGCTCGTCGGGCCGACCGGGATCGGCAAGACCGAACTGGTCCGCCAGGTCGCCGCCGAGATCCGCACCGGGCCCGACGACCTCTGCCGAATCGACATGGCCGCCTTGGCCCAGGAGCACTACGCGGCGTCCTTCTCCGGGGCACCACCGGGATACGCGGGAAGCAAAGAATCCTTCACCCTGTTCGACAAGAACAAGATCGAAGGCGATCCGTACACACCGGGCATCGTGCTCTTCGACGAAGTCGAGAAAGCGGACCCTACCGTGATCCGTGCGCTGCTGCACGTGCTCGACAGCGGCCAACTCAGGCTCGCGAACGGGCGCGAGCGCATCTGCTTCCGCAACAGTTATGTCTTCATGACATCCAACTTCGGTTCCAAGGCCGTCGCCACGGCCCAACGCGCGAACCGGTGGTCGTCCCGGTGGCGCCGACTGCGGGTATTCGGCACGGCGCCAACGGATCCGGCGACCCGCATGCACGGCCTGGTGACCGCCGCGGTCGAGGAGTTCTTCGACCCCGAGTTCTTCAACCGGATCGACGAAACCGTCATCATGGAGCCCTTCAGCGCGTCGACGGCCCGGCAGGTCACCGGGCGCGAAGTGGAGTTGTTCACCGCGCGACTGGCCCGCGAATCCGTCGAACTCCGTGTCGACGAAACCGTGGTGCAGTTCTTGCAGGCCTGTGGGTTCGACCCGATCTACGGTGCCCGAGGGTTGCGCAGAACCATCCGGACCCATCTCATCGCACCGGCGGCCGAGTGCGTATTGCGCGGTCGCACCATACCGACAGCGCGCATCGTGATCGAGGCGAAAATGGTCGACGGATCCATCACGGTGACATTGGCCGATCGCGCAGCTTGAGTCGGGCGGAGAGCCGCTACCCGCTGTTGCGCAGTGCGGTGGCCAGCCCACTCATGGTCAGGAGGATGCCGCGTTGCACGAGTTCGTCTTCGTCACCGGAGCGGTAGCGGCGCAGCAGTTCGACCTGGAGGTGGTTCAGCGGCTCCAGGTACGGGAATCGGTTGAACACCGACCGGGCCAGTGCCGGGTTGTCGGCCAGCAGGTCGTCCTGCCCGGTGATCAGGGCGTGCATCCGGATGGTGCGCTCGTGCTCTGCGGCGATCTTGTCGAACACCCGGTGGCGCAACGCCTCATCCTCGACCAACTCCGAATATCGCGCTGCCAGGCCGAGGTCGGACTTGGCCAGAACCTGCGCCATGTTGGACAGCACGGTCCGGAAGAACGGCCACTTGGCGTACAGGTCCTGCAGCACATTGAGGCCACCGTCGGTGTTGTCGACGAATTCCTCGAACGCGGTACCGGTGCCGTACCAGCCGGGCAGCATGACGCGCGACTGGCTCCAGGCCAGCACCCACGGGATGGCCCGCAGATCGGCGATCGACGTGGTCGGCTTGCGCGACGTCGGGCGACTACCGATGTTGAGCGCACCGATCTCGCTGACAGGCGTCGACGCCTTGAAGTATTCGACGAATCCCGGTGTGTCGTGAACTAATTCGCTGTAGGCGCGTTGGGCCCTGGCGGCGAGGTCGTCCAGCACATCGTAGGCAGGTGCCGCGGCGTCACCGAGTCCCTCGACGTCAAGCAGGGTCGACTCCAGGGTCGCGGCGAGGAGGGTCTCGAGATTGCGATGTGCCGCATGCGGTTCGGCGTACTTGGCGGCGATCACCTCACCCTGTTCGGTGATGCGCAGCGAGCCCCTGACCGCGCCGGGCGGCTGGGCGAGGATCGCGTCGTAGCTCGGGCCACCACCGCGGCCGACGGTGCCGCCGCGGCCATGGAACAGCCGCAGCCGGATTCCGGTCTTGCGGGCCGATTCCACGAGGTCGAGCTCGGCCCGGTAGAGCGCCCAGTTGGCCGCCAGGTAGCCGCCGTCCTTGTTGGAGTCCGAGTAGCCGAGCATGACCTCCTGGTGGTCGCCCCGGGCGGTGACGATCGACCGGTACAGCGGAATGGCAAGGGCCGCTTCCAGAATCGCCGATCCGCGTTGCAGGTCGTCGATGGTCTCGAACAGCGGCACGATGCCGACCGGGCTGTACGGCTCGGGTCCGGCCGCGTCGAGCAGGCCCGCCTCCTTGAGCAGTACCCCGGCTTCCAGGAGATCGGACACCGACTGACACATCGAGATGATGTAGTTGGGTACGGCCTGCGGCCCGAAGACCTCGACCGCGCGGGCCGCCGCGGCCACGATGTCCAGTTCCTTGCGCGCCAGCTCCGACAGCTGGGCGTCGCGCCCCACCAACGGCCGGCGGGTGGACAGCTCCGCGACCAGGATGGCGACCCGCTCGTCTTCTGGCAGCGACGCGTAGTCGGGGTGCACACCGGCCCACGCCAGCAGCTCGGCCACCACCTGCTCGTGCACTTCGGAGTTCTGCCGAAGGTCCAGTCCGCAGAGGTGGAACCCGAAGACGCGCACCGACTCTCGCAACCGGGCCAGCCGGTCGTCGGCCAGCACACTGGTGCCACCGGCGCGCAGCGAGGCGTCGATGACATCCAGGTCGGTCAGCAACTCGGCCGGGGTGGTGTACTGCGGCAGCCCGAGCTCCAGCTCGTGCTCAGGTTGGCGGTCGAGGATCTCCGCCGCGGTGGCCGTCAGGCGTGCGCGGATCACGTGGAGCGTCTGACGGTACGGTTCGTCGGCGTGGGCCGGCTCTGGATGCTGGTCGGCCAGCGCCTGCAGCGCGTCGCTGACCCGGACCAGCCGCGCCGACATCGAGAGTTCATGTTCCAGCGCAAGGAGTTCGGCGAAGTACCGGTCGAAGGCGGTGTAGGCCGCGCTGCCGGTTGCCAGGCGCACCACGTCGGCGGTGACGTTGGGGTTGCCGTCGCGGTCACCGCCGATCCACGAACCGGGCCGCAGGATGGGCGTCTCCAGCAATGGTTCACCCGGCCAGCGCGCCTGCAGCGCGGTGCGCACGTCCGCGTTGACCTGTGGGATGACGTCGAAGAACGCGGCCGGGTAGTAGCGCAGTCCGGTGGCGATCTCGTCTTGAATCTTCAACCGCGACAGGCGGATCAGCGCGGTCTGCCAGAGGGTGAGGATGTGCCGGCGCAGCTCGGTCTCGATGTCGCGGCCGTCGCGCGTCAGCGTGTGTCCGTGCAACCGCAGCCGCATCAGGTCGGTGATCCGGTTCTGGGTGTCGAAGATGGTGCGCCGCCGGGTTTCGGTGGGGTGAGCGGTGATCACCGGCGACACCAGCGCGCCGCGCAGCGCGTCGGCGACCGCCGCCGCGTCCAGTCCCCCGGCTTCGTCCAGCTTGCGATACGTCGCGGCCAGGCTGCTGTCTTGCGGCGGCTCGCCGGCTGCCACGTGCACGGCACGCCGCCGCTCGCGATGGATGTCCTCGGCGACATTGGCCAGTAGCGCGAAGTGGGTGAACGCCCGGATCACCGGGATCGCCCGATGAATGTCGATGCCGGAGAACAGCGCAGCGAGCTCCGCCCGGTCGATCTCCGAACGCCGCACCCGGAACGATTCCACCCGCGCTCGTTCGACCAGATCGAAGACGGCGTCACCATTCTGCTCGCGCACCGTGTCGCCGAGGATGGCCCCGAGCAACCGGATGTCTTCACGCATGGGTTCGGTGGCCTCGCGGCCGAGTTCGGTGCGCTGAACCGATCCGATCGGCAGCAGCGCGGTGTCATGAGCGTTGGGAACCTCGGCCATCCCCCAAGTATCGACGCCCGACGCCGACGGCGCAGGACACGGCCGCCTGGATCACGGCGAACCGGCCGCAACGATCGGCGCCGGCGTTGTGGTCGGCGTGGCCGAGACACCGGAGGCACGCGACGTCGTCGTCGACGGTTTCTGCCCTTCCGGCAACACGATTGGCGACGAGACGGACTCCCGCTTGTCGTCCTCGCCGGCACTGTCCGAGTCCACATTGGGCGGCCAATCCACCGATGTCGGCGGCCACGCCTTGGCCGACGAGCTGCCGCCGCCCGGTGGCGCGCAACCTGATCCGGCGCCGAAGTCGCCGGCGCCGGTGCAGTCGGCACGGGCGATCGGTGGGCAAACCGTGAACCAGGCCGACACCGCGACACCGACCACCGCGACCCATCGACGGCCCGACACGACAGATGTTCGCGCAACGCTCATAGCTGCAGGATGTCCCCGTAAGCGTTCACACTGTCGTCGTTCTTGTCGGTGTCGATGGTCACCGTCGAGAAGAACCGGATGGCCACCGCGCCGCCGCACGCGTCGACCTTGACGTGGGCGTCGTGCACGGTGATGCCACCGGTGCGGCCCTTGAGCGATTTCTTGCCCAGCACCACGTTGGTGATCGTGCCCGGCAGCAGGTTCACCGAGACGTTGCCTTCGAGATCGGCGTAGGGACCGATGGCGTTCAGCACGTTGCCGCTGAATCCGGGATTGATGCCGATGTCGGCGTCGCCGCCGACGCTGGCGCCCTCGCTGAGGTCGACCTGGCAGCCGAGTTGCAGGCCCACGATCAGCGTCCCGTTGTTGACCGCCGACGAGCCACTCCCGTCGATGGTGGCCTCGGCCCTGCCGGTGACGAAGCCCTCGCGGGTGAAGGCCGTAGCGGCCATGTTGGGTACGGAGTTGACGGTCATCTGGGTGAGCGAAACCCCAAGGTGCCAACCGTCTTCGGTGTTGACGGCCTGCCGGACATCAGCAACCGGGAGCGGGTCCGCGGTGGCCACCCCAGTTGCGACACTCAGCATCGCCAGCGCGCCCGCGCCGATACGAAGAAGATGCACGAGGCGAGCGTAGGTGCCGGTGCTAAGCGCGCCCTGTCATCGGCATAAGCACCGGCCCAGCGAACGCTGGGTACTTGCTGTCAGACAAACGAAACCGGCCACGCCTGGCAGGCGTGGCCGGTTCGGTGAGTCTGAGGCTAGGCGCCGTACTTGATCTGCAGCGCGATGCCGATGATCGACACCAGCCAGATGCCGGTGATGAAGTAGGTCAGCCGGTCGAGGTTCTTCTCGACGACGGTGGAGCCGGACAGGCTGGACTGCACGCCGCCGCCGAACAGCGTCGACAGACCGCCACCCTTGGCCCTGTGGAGCAACACCAGCAACACAACCAACACGCTGGTGATGATCAGCGTGATCTGCAGGGCCAAAATCATGACCCACAGCTTACCGGGTAGGGCGCCGTCCCCCTGCCGCGGTCCACTGTCGCGCCCCCGCGTCGACCGCAGTTGGTTTGCCAGATTTGCTCGGGAACATCGCAGTTCTTCGGCACAGGACCCGACGACGGCACACTATGGACTGGTCAACGTTCGTTCATCGGCCTGATTGGAGGCCACCGCGAAAGCACATAGAGTCGGTTCCGCCACTTTGCTGACTGCCATGGTGTTGGAGCCGGCCAACTAGGGCCGGCCCCCACCCCACAGCGTCAGGGCAACGGCCCACCCGCGGCGATCGCCGAGAGCATCGCGAACTGCTCGCCGTCGAGCGACGCACCGCCGACGAGCGCACCGTCGACATCGGGCTTCGCCACGAGTTCGCCGACGTTCTTGGCGTTGACCGAGCCGCCGTAGAGCACGCGCACGGTCGCGGCGATCTCGGGCGATGACAGTTCGGCGAGAGTCGAGCGGATCGCCGCGCAGACCTCCTGCGCGTCGGCGGCGCTGGCCACCCGACCGGTGCCGATGGCCCAGACGGGTTCGTACGCGATGACAACCTGGCTCACCTGGTCCGCCGAGAGCCCGGCAAGCGAGCCCTGTAGCTGGCTGGTGCAGTACTCGACGTGGTTACCGGTCTCTCGGATGTCGAGCCCCTCGCCGATGCACACGATGGGGGTCAGGCCGTGCTTGAGCGCCGCCTTGGCCTTGGCGGCGACCAGCGCGTCGTCCTCGTGGTGGTAGGTCCGGCGCTCGGAGTGCCCGACGACGACGAACGTGCAGCCCAGCTTGGCCAGGAACGCGCCGCTGACCTCACCGGTGTAGGCGCCGGAGTCGTGCTGTGACACGTCCTGGGCGCCGTAGGTGAGCAGGAGTTTGTCGCCGTCGACCAGGGTCTGCACACTGCGCAGGTCGGTGAACGGCGGCAGGACGGTGACGTCGACCTTCGCGAAGTACTTGTCCGGCAAGGCGAAGGCGATCTTCTGCACCAGAGCGATGGCCTCGAAATGGTTGAGGTTCATCTTCCAGTTGCCGGCGATGAGCGGCTTGCGTGCCATGGCTACGACTCCAGCACGTCGATGCCGGGGAGGGTCTTGCCCTCGAGGTACTCCAGCGAGGCGCCGCCACCGGTCGAGATGTGGGAGAAGCCGTCCTCGGCCAGTTCGAGCTGGCGCACCGCGGCGGCCGAGTCACCGCCACCGACGACGCTGAACGCGCCCTTGGACGTTGCGGTGATGATGGCCTCGGCGACGCCCCTGGTGCCCTCGGCGAACGCCGGGAACTCGAAGACTCCCATCGGGCCGTTCCAGAACACGGTCTTGGCGTTGGAGAGGAGCGCGGTGAAGCGCTTGACCGACTCGGGGCCGATGTCCAGGCCCATCTGGCCGTCCGGGATCCGGTCGGAGGCGACGGTCTCCGACACGGCGTCGGCGGCGAACTTGTCGGCCACCACGATGTCGACCGGGAGGTGGATGACGTCGGCGTAGGTGTCGAGCAGCCGCTTACAGGTGTCGATCATCTCCTCCTGCAGCAGCGAGGTACCGACCGAAAGCCCTTGGGCTGCAAGGAAGGTGAAGCACATGCCGCCGCCGATGATGATGCTGTCGGCCTTGGTGGCGAGGTTCTCGATGACGGCGAGCTTGTCGGAGACCTTGGAACCGCCGAGCACGACGGCGTACGGGCGCTCGGTCGAGCTGGTCAGCTGCTCGAGCACCTTGACCTCGGCGCCCACCAGCGTGCCTGCGTAGTGCGGCAGGATGTTCGCGACGTCGTACACCGAAGCCTGCTTGCGGTGCACCACGCCGAAGCCGTCGGAGACGAACGCGCCCGGTGAACCGTCGGGGCCCTCCACCAGAGCCGCCAGCTCGCGGGCCAGGGCGGCGCGCTCGGCGTCGTCCTTGCTGGTCTCACGCGGGTCGAAGCGGATGTTCTCCAGCAGCAGCACGTCACCGTCGGTCAGGCCCTCGGCGCGGGCGAGCGCGTCGGTGCCGACGACGTCACCGGCCAGCTGCACGTGCCGGCCCAGCTTCTCTCCCAGCGACGCGGCAACCGGCGCGAGCGAGAACTTGGCGTCCGGTCCGCCCTTGGGCCGACCCAGGTGGGCGGTGATCACGACCTTGGCACCGGCGTCGGCCAGCGCGGCCAGCGTCGGGACCGAGGCGATGATCCGGCCGGGATCGGTGATTTTGCCGTTCTCGTCGAGTGGGACGTTCAGGTCGGAGCGGACCAGGACGCCCCGTCCCTCTACGCCTTCGCCCAACAGCTCATCGAGGGTCTTGATGCTCATACCTGTCTTTCTGTTGCTTCACTTGCCATCTACAGCGACTTGCCGACCAGTGCGGCCAGGTCGGCGATCCGGTTGGAGTAGCCCCATTCGTTGTCGTACCAGGAGACGACCTTGGCCTGGTTGTCGATCACCTTGGTCAACCCCGAATCGAACAGCGAACTGTGCGGGTCGGTGACGATATCGGACGACACGATCGGCGCGTCGTAGTACTTGAGAATCCCCTTCAACGGACCCTCCGCCGCGGCCTGCATCGCGGCATTGATCTCCGCCGCCGACGCGGACTTGCCCAACTCGGCCGTCAGGTCCGTCACCGACCCGGTCGGCACCGGCACCCGCAGCGCGTACCCGTCCAACTTGCCCTTGAGCTCGGGCAACACCAAACCGATCGCCTTGGCCGCCCCCGTGGACGTCGGCACGATATTGATCGCCGCCGCCCGCGCCCGACGCAGATCCTTGTGCGGCCCGTCCTGCAGATTCTGATCCTGGGTGTACGCATGGATCGTGGTCATCAAGCCACGCACGATGCCGAACTCGTCATTCAAAACCTTGGCGATCGGCCCCAGGCAGTTCGTGGTGCACGAGGCATTCGAGATGATGTTCTGACTGCCGTCGTACTTGTCGTCGTTCACCCCCATCACGATCGTGATGTCCTCACCGGTGGCCGGCGCGGAGATGATGACCTTC
>Ga0207658_10001662_pt1 | contig 16971 bp, 16 predicted proteins | sample KBSS33metaG_FD_184322 | JGI IMG/M metagenome (GOLD analysis project Ga0207658, IMG submission 184322) | Switchgrass rhizosphere microbial communities from Kellogg Biological Station, Michigan, USA - KBS S3-3 metaG (SPAdes) (version 2) | ecosystem: Host-associated > Plants > Roots > Rhizosphere...
CTTCACCCGCCGCGCTATGTACGATTTCACCCGCTGCGCTGTGTGCGGTCGCCGCGGCCGGAAAGATAGCAGCCGCGAAGACAGCAGGCGCGAAGATTAGCAGTGCGTGTCTCATCGATAGCATCCCGGAAGCAGGAAACCAGCCGCAGTCCCTGAGACGATAACGAGGAGGGACATCCCTGCGGCAAGTGCGCCGAGCGTTGCTGTGAAGGACGTCGTTGATTCGTCCGCGGCCGAACGCCGCGCTGACCAGGATAGCAGCAGTCCCGCAAGCGCGACGCACGCGCAGGAGATTCCACTCGTAAGAACCAGAGACAGATTGGCTGCGTCACACTTTGCAAAGGTGAACGTGGACGTAAATTGCTGATTCAAGCCCCAGGCGAGCGGACCCAGTATCAACCCGGATCGTGCGGACCACCGAAGTGTCTTCGAGGGGGCGGGCATGTGCTCACAACCATCGGGGCAATAGATAGATGATCGCGTAGACGGGCAGCCACGCGATCACGACGAAATTCCAATACATTGCATTTTCGGCACTGTCCACGAACCGGCGCGCGTGGTTACCGTGGCGAGTGAAAAGTAGGATAGCGAGGACGACTGTATCAACGAGATCGGTCACGAGGTGCGCGGTATGCAGGCCGAGCAATCCCCAGACCGCGGAGCCGTAGGCGTTCGAATCCCACCGCACATTCAGGTGACTGAACTCATAAAGGCGCAATACGACGAGCACAGCGCCAATCAGACTCATCAGGACCATGCCGATGCGAACCGCGGGTAGATCGTATTTTTCCGCCCGCTTTTCGAGCCACACGTTCGGTATCACGCTGAGCAGAAGGAGCAGGGTCACTGTTGTCGAAACGCTGAGGTCGGGGTTCTTAGCAACCGGCGGCCAGTGCGGCTCTTGTCCCATCAGGTACAGATACGCCGCGGCGCCAATAGCGAGTGTGGTTGATTCGATTGCAAACATCCCGACCGTTCCCCACCAGGTGAGGGAGCGGGTTCCGAAGCCATGGTCCGGAAGATCTCCGAGGTCCAGCACGAATTTGGGCCGCATCATCCCTCCCGCTCGATCGATTCGCCCGGCCTTGGCCAGAACCAGCCGATCAAAGTGATCGCAACCGGCACGGCACCGATGTAAAGACCCCAAGGCGTGAAGATCGACAGGATAAAGAGGAAGGTGGCGGCGAGGGCGGCCAGAAAGGGCCAGATCGATGGGTCTGCGGAAGGCTCGCGCAGGTCCGGACTTGCCTCGCCGACGCTCGTGAGCAGCAGTTCCCGCCGATCCAACCGCAGACCGTGTGCAACTGGGAGCTCGTGAGGATGATCCCACAGCGGCTCGCTTGTCTCGGCGACCGGTATGTGCGCGAAATTGTAATTGGGTGGCGGAGAATCGGTCGCCCACTCGAGTCCCGAGGCACCCCAGGGGTTTGCAGCGGCGCGTTGGCCGCTGCGAAGTGAACGTGCCACGTTGACGAGGAAAAGCAACACGCCGATTGCGAGCACGAATGCACCGGTCGTTGCCAACAGGTTCATGCTGCCCCAACCGAGCTGTGCTGAATAGGTGTAGACCCTGCGCGGCATTCCCTCCAGCCCGAGAATATGCATGGGGAAGAAGGTTACGTTGAAACCAATGAAAAACAGCCAGAAGTTCCACTTGCCGAGCCGCTCGCTCAACAGCCGCCCGGTCATCTTCGGGAACCAGTAATAGAAACCACCGAGCAGGGGGAAGACGGCACCGCCGATGAGGACGTAGTGAAAGTGCGCTACCACAAAATAGGTGTCGTGCACTTGCAGATCCATAGGCACGGACGCGAGCATCACACCGGTCAGGCCTCCCAGCACGAAGACCACCACGAAGCCGATGACGAACAGCATCGGAGTCGTGAATCTGATACGTCCCTCCCACATCGTTGCGATCCAACAGAAGATCTGAATGCCGCTCGGGAGCGCGATCATGGCGCTTGCTGCAGTGTAGAAACTGTCCCCGAGCCGAGGCAGCCCCGTGGCGAACATGTGGTGCACCCACAAGCCGAATGCCAGAAAACCCGTCGCCAGGAGGGAGAGAACCATGAGTGGATAAGCGACAACCGAGCGCCCGCTGAACGTCGCGGTAATCGCGGATACGATGCCGAGCCCCGGTATGAAGATGATGTAGACCTCCGGATGTCCGAAGAACCAGAACAGGTGCTGCCAAAGCAGCGGGTCACCGCCCTCCGCAGGGTTGAAGAACTGTGTTGCGATCGAGCGGTCCAGCAGCAGGTACGTGCTGGCGATCATGACGGCCGGCATTGCAAAACAGACCATGAAGTTCGTCACCAGCAAAGCCCAGACAAACAGCGGCATCTTCTGCAGGGACATTCCGGGAGCGCGCTGCTTGAAGATCGTGCAGATCGTGCTGACCGCGATCGCGAGCGAGGAGAGCTCGGTAAATGTGATCATCTGTGCCCAGAAGTCGACGCGCTTGCCAGAGGAGTACTGGGGGCCGGAAAGCGGCACGTAGCTAAACCAACCGGTGTCCGGGCCGATGTTGAGCGCGAATGCAACATAGAGCATCACGCCGCCGAACAGGTATACCCAGAACGCGAAGGCGTTGAGCCGCGGAAACGCGATTGCTCGCGTGCCCACCATGAGCGGGACCAGGTACACGCCGAGCGCCTGCATGACGGGCACCGCGAACAGAAACATCATCGTCGAGCCGTGCATGGAGAAAAGCTGGTTGTACAGATCCGGTCCAATCAGGTTGTTGTCGGGCTTGGCAAGCTGTACGCGCATCGTCAAAGCAAGTAGACCCCCAAGCGCAAAGAACGCAACCGCGGTAATGAGCGAACGGCGGCCGACGATCTTGTGATCGACCTCCGAGAGCCAGCCTATGAGCCCCTGAGGTGTCGCCCAGGTCCGGCTGAGCCACTCGTGCGTGGCAGCTTCCGCCCGCGTCGTCTCATCTCGAGGAAAGGTGACTTCGGTAGCCATCACTTCAGTCCATCGAGGTACGCTGCGATGGACTGCAGATCCTGCGGACTCAGTCCAACTGTCGGCATGTGGTTGCCTGGCTTGATGCCCTGCGGGTCCGCGATCCATGCGGCGAGATTTCCACGGTTGTAGTCCAGAGCTCCGGCCGCCAGCGATGCGCGGCTGGCAACATGTGTAAGATCTGGGCCGGTGACACCGGCAGCGTCGGTGCCACGGATTGTGTGGCAGAGTGGGCAAGCGGATGTCATAAAGGAATCCCGCCCCTGGGCTGCAGTGCTGCCCGTGGGAGCGGTTGCGGCTTGCAGTTGTCCGGCGCGCCAGCGGTCAAAGTCCTGCTGGGACTCGACAAAGACATACACAGCCATGTTCGCGTGCTGCGCGCCGCAAAATTCCGCGCATTGACCCCGGAATACGCCGGTGCGGGTCGGTCGCAGATGGATGTCGGTATCCCGGCCTGGGATCAAGTCCTGTTTGCCATGCAGGTTCGGTACCCAGAAACTGTGGATGACATCCGGCGAGCGCAGGGAGATCGTGACCGGCACATTGACAGGTAAGTGAATCTCGTTTGCGGTATGAAAGCTCTGGCTGGGATCATCATTCTGGTACTTGATGTCCCACCACCACTGCTGGGAGGTCACTTCCAGCGCAAGGCCGCTCTTCTGCCCCGCGGCGAAGATCGCGCGATCGACTGCATAACTGGTGATGGTAATTCCAAACAGGCCGACGATCACGAGACCGATCCACGCATATAACGCCGATTCAACTCCGGTTGATTCCGCGGGCCTGACCGGGTCAGGTGTCCGGCGTGCGCGCAGCAGTGCCCAGAGCAGAAACCCTAGGACTAACACGTACATCAGCGCGCAGATACCCAGCAGAACCGTCCACATTGTGTGAATGTAGGCGTTCTGCACGCCCGCGACATCGAGCACCGAATGCTCGAATGGAGTCATTTCTGGGTTCCCTCCGTGGCTGCAGGCGAGCTCGTGACGGGCGGCTGCTTTTCCATCAGCTGTTCCGGGGGTGAGGTTTGCATCTCATCGTTGCGTCCCGGAGATGCTGAGCGCGAGAGATTGCCGCTGATAGATCTGACGTACCCGGCGATTTGCCAGATCTGCTGTTCCGGGATCTTTCCGCCGAATGCCGGCATGCCATTGGGCCGTCCCTGCTGAATGGTGGCGTAGATCTGCTCGATTTCGCCGCCATAGCGCCAAGCGCTGTCTATCAGCGGTGGTCCGGAATCGCCGCCTCCATGCGCGTGACACCCCACACAATTGAACCATTGATACAACCGTTTGCCTTCTGACAAATTGTAGGCATTGTTTTCGTACAGGGCGCGGCGCGCGTCAGGCTGCAGAGGCGTTGTCTGTCCTGCCTGCAGATCGGTTGTACGAACCTGCATCGGTCCACTCTCGGTGACCGGCGAGGACTGGAACTGCCGCTTTTCGCGTTGGCATCCGCCGAGCGCAAGAAGCGTCACGATCCATAGCGGCCCAACGAGACTAATGCGCAGATAACGCGAACACATACAGCATGCCGCCCTTGGTAGTCTTGTCAGGAAGATCCGTCGTGGCATTGACCATGCCCTTCGCCGCGGTAGGATCCCGTTTGTCGAGTCCGCCAGCAACGATCGCACCCGCCCAGCCGCCCACTCCCGAAAGGATGGCGACATACTGTCGTCCGTCCGGACCGCGATAGCTGACGGGTTGGCCGATGATTCCGGAGCCCGTCTTGAACTGCCACTCGAGCGCTCCCGAGCGGGCATTGACGGCCTTGAACCAGCCTTCCAGGGTGCCGTAGAACACCAGGTCTCCACCCGTTGCGAGCGCGCCGCTCCAGACTGGCAGGTCCTCCTTCACCTCCCATGCTTTGGCGCGTTTTTTCAGGTCCCAGGCAGTAAACACGCCACGGTTGCCGCCCGGCCCGGCATACATCTTGACGTCGGCTCCAACGTAAGGAGTGCCCGCAATGTAGTTCGTGGCGTAGGACTGCCAGTCCATGCACAGATTTGTGTGGGGTACATAGAGCAGGCCTGTGCGCGGCGAATAAGCTGATGGATTCCAGTCCTTGGCCCCGGGAGCGGTAGGGCAGATGTTACGCACGACCTCTCCCTGACGCGGCTTCTTCTCATCGTTGTATTTAAGCTTGCCCGTGTTCAGATCGACGCCAAGTGTCGAATTGACAGTACCGTAGGCGTCCGCGGACAAAACCTCGCCAGTGGCGCGGTCGATGATATAGATGTAACCGTTGCGCTCGGGGCGTACAACAACCTTTCTCTGCTGGCCCTTCAGCTCCAGATCGAGCAGGATGAGCTCGTTGATCGAGTCGTAGTCGTAAAGATCGTGCGGTACTGTCTGATAAAACCACCGCGCCCTACCGGTGTCGGGATCGCGCGCAAATATTCCGCCGGTCCATTTGTTGTCCCCGGGACGTTGTTCGGGGTTCCACGGGCCGGGATTGCCCGTGCCGTAATAGACCAGATTCAGATCGGGGTCGTACGAGATCCAGCCCCAGACAGTGCCGCCGCCGATCGTCCAAGCCCCTGGAGGCCACGTGCGTACTCCAAGATCGCCTCCCTTATCGCTTGCGTAGAACGGCTTGAATTCAGGGCCGATCAGGACGTCACTGTCGGGACCTGTGCTGAAAGCTTTCCATTGGATTGCGCCGCTCTTTGCGTCGAGCGCCGTAAGCCAACCCCGTACGCCATACTCACCGCCGCTGTTGCCGATGAGGACTTTGCCTTTGACGACTTCCGGGGCCATCGTAATCGTCTCGCCTTTGTTGATGTTTCCCAGCGTCGTATTCCAGAGCTCCCTGCCATTTTGAGCATCGACGGCGATCACGTGACCGTCCAGAGTCGCATAGTAGATTGCGCCGTCGTAATAGAAGGCACCGCGATTTACTACATCGCAGCAGGCCACGCCCTGCGCGGCGGCCTTCGGGTTTGGTTTGTAGCTCCACTTGAGCGGTGCGCCCGGCTTGGTCAGATCGAGTGCAAACAGATCGTTGGGATAGGGCGCCACGATGTACATTGTGTTGCCCACAACCAGCGGTGCGCCCTCTTGACCACGCGCGACGCCGGTGGAGAAAGTGAACTGAACAGTCAGATTCTTGACGTTGCTTGCATTGATTTCCGCAAGATCTGTGTAACGCGTCGAAGCGTAGTCATGCGCGGGCATAGTCCAGTCGCTGGGGTTGCCCGGCTCAGCGGCACCAACCCTGCATGTGCCGATCGCGATGGTTGCGGCCAACAGCAGACGGCGTGTTCCTATCCTGGCAGGAACCCGGCGAAACCCTGTTTGAGGATCCGGCATCGTCTTCCCCGCTTTGAGTGCTGTTGCTTCGCCCGTGCTGATGCAGGGTGCAGCACAAAGCGTGCCGGGTTTAGGCCTGCGGCGATGCGGAAGAGGGTGCGGGTGAGGCGAGCGGGCAACGGAAAGTAGGATCGCTCTGACGGGCAAATCACTCTGTGGAGGACAGCCAGGGATGCCAGCATAAAAGAACATCGCCGCTGTCAGGGCAACCGAGGACGCGGCGGCGCAATGAAAACGAGCCGGACAGAGATTCGACGCGTGTTGGTGGTCGATGATGATCTCGAGGCGGCGGCCGCAATGGCAACGCTCGTCGTACACCCGCTGCGCCGTCGCTGCAACGGGTCCTACGCTCCGTCCCTACGCGGCTGGGACTTCGTCGTTCCGCCCATAGGCTCCGACAGTCAACCGCCCGTGCGAATTAGGACCTTGCCGCGCGCGTGTCCCGTGGCCAGCTTCTCCAGCGCCGAACGCGTTTGGTCGAGTGGAAATATCGCATCGGTGATGATCTGTAGCTGACCGCCTTGGAACAGGCGGAGCCCTTCCGGCAGGAAAGGCGCCGCAACTGCGAAGAACACGAACTCGCCCGCATGGCCGTTCTGAGGCTTGATACCGAACTCCACGAGGCTCGCAATGCGCCCGCCGGGACGGAGCACCGACCACGACTTTGCCAGCGTCTCACCGCCGATAGTGTCGAGCACCAGGTCGATCTCATGCACGTCGGTGGAATCGTGGGTGCGGTAGTCAACAACCTCATCTGCGCCGAGGCTCTTCAACAATTCATGGTTCCTGGCCGACGCCGTGGCGATGACGTAGGCACCCGCGTGGTGGGCCAACTGGACGGCCATGCTGCCAACGCCTCCGGCCGCGGCATGGATCAAAACCCGCTGGCCGCGTTGCAGATGACCGACATCGAAGAGAGCTTGCCGTGCTGTGCCGAAGGCGGTCGGCAAAGCGGCCGCCTGCTCGAAGCTCATCTCCGGCGGGATGACGCACAGATCGCCAGCGGCAATCATCAGGCGCCGGGCAAACGCGCCGCCTGCACTCGGCGCGGTGCGTCCCGCCACGCGATCTCCCGGTCTCAGGTTGGTCACGTGCGCGCCAACAGCCTCGATTACACCACTGAAGTCCGTGCCAGGGTTATAGGGAAACGTGATCGGGAAGACCTGTTGCATGTAACCTGCGATGATCTTCAGATCCAGAGGGTTGAGGCCCGCCGCCTCGACGCGCACGGCGGCTTCGTCAGGCTGCAGGTCGCGCAGTTTGACTTCCTCGACCGTGATTACATCCGGGCCGCCGAAGGTGCTGATAAGAGCTGCTTTCATGTATGCCTCGTCAAGCGGGTCAAGGTTGCGGCGGGAACTGACCGAGCTGCAGGAACAGTCCGAACCAGTCTTCCATGTGCCATGTTGTGGTCAGGCGCTTTCCGTCGAGCGTGTGGAACTCGTGGAGCCGGAAACTGACCTGCTTGCCCGTAGGTGGAATACCAAACAATTCGCCTTGATGCGTGCCGGTGATAGCGGCGCGAACGGCAATCTTGCCGGGCACCTGGATCAGGTCTTGGATACTGATGCGAAGGTCTGGGAACGCCTGGCCGAAACTGCTGATGATGGGCTTGATGCCTTCCGGTCCCGGCTGTTGTCCGGGCGCTAACGGAATGTCGTCCCAGTTCGGGGCGAGGACAGCATCAACAAGAGCGGGGTTCTTTTCGCTGAACGCCCGGTACAGCGTTTCCACAGCCTCGCGCTGCGCACGAAGCTCATCGAGAAGGTCAATGTCGGATGCACTCATGTTCGTTGCCTATGGATGTTCGTTGGACGTGGCAGAAGTTTGTCGATCGGCGTAAAATCTGTCCAACAAATATCTGGCATATATCTATATTTGTTCTATGAATTTTCATGGCATCGATTTGAACCTGCTCGCGGCTTTTGACGCCTTGATGAGCGAGCGTAATGTGACCCGCGCGGCCACTCGGGTCGGGGTCAGCCAGCCGGCCATGAGCGCGGCGTTGTCGCGGCTGCGGAAACTTGTCGGCGACCCACTGTTTCTTCGTAGCGCCGCGGGGCTGCTGCCTACACCGCGCGCGCGGGACCTCGCTGGGCCTATCGCGCAAGCGCTCCAGCAGATCGAAAGCACACTCGTGGAGAAGCCCCAGTTCATGCCGGAGAAGGCATCGTTGATGTTCAACTTGGGGTTGTCGGACTATCCCGCCTTTGTCCTGCTGCCCTCGCTACTGGAGTCGCTCGAGCGGCAGGCGCCAGGGATTTCGGTCGCAGTGCATGCCTTCAACGACCGCGACGATGCCGTGGATCTGCTCGATAGCGGCGCGATTGACGCCGCCATTGGCGTGCCACCGGTGCATTCGGATAGGCGGATATTGACGCGCCACATCCTGCGAGACGAGTTCGTTACGATCCTCGCAAGAGCTCACCCTGCGGCGCGGCGCGGGATGAGCATGAAGACTTACCTCGGGCTTGCCCATGTGCTCGCGTCCCCTGAGGGCGACCGGTATGGGCTCGTCGATCAAGTACTGGCGGAGCAAGGGAAGAAGCGCCGTCTTGCATTTACGCTGCCGCAAATGTTTGCTGTACCGGGTATCGTTGCGCGGACGAATACAACGGCTACTGTCATGAAGCGGGTTGCACTCGGTTCACCGGCCAGTCGCCAGCTAATGGTATTTGCCCCGCCCGTTGCGCTGCCAGATGTCGTGTTCGACCTGATCTGGCATCGCAGGAGCGACAACCATCCCGCTCAATTGTGGTTGAGAGAGTTCATTGCCCGGCATGCTGCTTCCTTGCAATGAATTGCGGAGTCAGTGACGCAGAGAATCGGGCACCTTGCCGCCGCTGGCGGCCAATTTCTGCATGACCTCCTTGTGCAACCACATGTTCATACGGGCAGAATCCTGGGTGTCGCCGGTGTACCCGAGTTCATTGGCCAACGTCTTTCGGTTCTCGAGACTGGGATCCAGATCGACCAGCTTCATCAAATCGACGATTGAACTTTGCCAATTGAGTTTCTCGTGTTTCTGCGCTGCCTTTTGATTCAGCACGGCCTCAATGTCTACCTGAGTAGTCGCGTTAGAGCTGGATGCCTGCGTGCTCCCGGCAGGCCTGGATGTACCTTGTCCAGGTACAGACTGCGGTGACTGCATTCCGGACTGTTGATGCGACGCGGTGGCTTGCGGGGATGGAGTCGCCGGCGTTGTACCTGCACTCTGGCTGCTGGGGGGTACTGGGCCCGGGTGAAGTTGGGTGCCCAGGATCGCGTTCTTGAGTCTATCGAAGATGCCCATTTTCTTCCCCTGCGTGAAATGGCTGACCCTGAGAGACTAGCAAGCGCCAGACCTATCGAACGCGATCGTACAAGGTCCCCGTCACGAACATGCCCGGCACAGACTACGATCCTGCCCGCGCCGCGAGTCCACCGAATGGCAAGCGAACGCCTGGCGTTCTGCTGCGACGAGCAATGTAGGACTTTTTGCAACGCCAAACCGTCGATTCGACGCACTGTTCGCCACATCGCTGATCCTTTGTGCAACAGTCGCATGATATCTCCCAAAAGCCCATCTCCCGGGCTCGGAGATAAGAGCATCTGATGCACATCGAAACCTTCTACGCGCCTTGGCGATCAATGCTGATTCGCCTCGTCGCCGCAGCGCTGTTGCTGACTCTCGTGGCCTGTAGTTTGTTGAGCCACACCAAAAAGCCTGACCCGGACAAGAACGCCGCACGCGCGCAGCTGTCCATCGGCTACAGCCTGCTTTACCAGGAGGCCGATGGGATTCCCAAACTGAAGTGGATCCTCATGTTCAAGGACAACCCCGAAGAAATGGGGCGGCTCACCAATGATCTGGTCAGCTATTACCAGGAGCTGGCCGACACCCTGCAAAGACTATCCAAGCAATTTCCCGGCATGCGCATCGACGTGACAGCCATGTCTGAGATCGAGGCCGAAGCGCGTAAAGCCATTGGCACAGACTTGGCCAAGGACTTCGCCCCGCTCATTGGCAAGACCGGTGTCGAATTCGAGCGGGAGGCACTCCTCATGTTCTACAACACACTCAACGAGCAGCGTCATCTTGTCGGGGTGATGTTAGAACGCGAAACCGACCCGGCCTTGAAAAAGGTCTTGGAGACGACAAAAGCCCAGTTGGAAGCACGCTACACAAAAGTCGGGGCGCTATTGAATCGCCGTTATTTTACTCATTGAGTGGCGCGGGTGAATCCCAAGTTGATAATTCCGCGGGTCTACGGGGATCTCTGCTCCCGAGTGCGATTGCCAGGCGGCCACCCTGGGCATGTGGTGGCCGCCTGAAACATTCGCTGCCGCCAAATATGCGATTGCGCCAGCGCCGGCATATATTGCGGCGGAATCAGTCCAATTGAAGGGAGGATTGCGGAGCGTCGCTCTGCTTGCTGCCGGGTCCTCAGTGGAGTTGCCAGTGGGATTGCGAGGGTTCCCTGATGCTTCGGGACCAGGCGCGTGACCTTGGTGATGATTGCCGTTATAGCCTTGGTGAGGAATGCCGTCGTCATCATGTTCATAGCCGTGGTCTGCGTCATGGTCCGATGGCCGGGTTGGTTTCCCTCGCCGTGATATCTGCTGGCTCTGGCTCCTAGCTCGGCGGGTAGTCCCACCAGACTGATATGGGGGCGTCTTGTCCAGCAGAGTCTGGTTCCATCCACGAAGGCACTCGTCCATTTGCGGCGGAGGCGGACGTCACAGACGGTGGCGCCACCAGATATAGCGTCCGCGCCACCATCGCGATTCCGCGATCGGAACTTCCCGCCGAAACCATCTGCTTTTCGTGTTCCATATTGGATCTCTCGACGCCGATACCGGGGGCACAATCGCTGCGGCTCGATCGGCGAGAAAGATACTAACCGCGCCCTTCGCCGACGAACCATCTATAGCATTCAGACTGGTGGGAAAAACCGTCAACGAAAGCCGACAAATAGGCAATTAGCCGACACTGTCTGACGCGGTGCGCTCATTTTCAGGCGTAGCAGCGGTGATCACGTGCTTTGATACCTCCGAAGTGGAGATGACTCTCGGCGGCCGACAGACACATTGTGGCCCGTTCCGTCACGTACATAGCCGAAGAGGTGTCGGGCTTCTGCTCGTGCCCAAAGCGTAGGGCTCGCGGCGGGCGTGGCCGTGCACTGATTCTGGCGCCGACAGTTCCCCTTTTGCCTCGTCGTGGCCGCTCAGTGGCGACCCTGCGGTTCGTCGATCTAAGCGAGCGCGAACTTGAGTGACTTCATCATCACGGCTTATGCGAATGCCAAGCCCATCAGAGCCGGCGGCCCTCAAGGAAAACATCTGGCGCCGCGCGGCGCGACGCGTGAGTGTCCGGTAAGCGCAGATCGAACTTACCGTTGTGAGCGGCAGCTGCTGGCCGGTCAGAGACACAAGCAAACCGGTGGGTCGGCTCACATCACTGCGTAGCAACATCAACGCTCACTTGCGGCCCCTCTCGGACGTTCGTGCATGGCCTCTTTGGGTGGCTGCACCCTCGATGAAAACCGCCTGTGGATCAGTATTCCAAGTGCAGAGAACGCGGGGAGAAATCGATCGCGCCAGTGCGCTCGAAGCGTAGCGTTTCGGTTCGGACAACACTCTGATCACTCGTGTCCGTGGTAACAAAGGGCACGGTGACCGCACCCAACTTTCGGAAGTCAGAGAAGTCGGCACGTACCTGGCCGTACCGTAGATTATTCGCAGGATGCTATGGGAATTGCGGTCGACCCATAGTTCCATTGGATTCAGCCCAGCAGGGGAAACCTCGACAACATCGACTTGTACGTTGTGCAGCACTCGCGTTTCCTGGAAGCGAACCGATGCCGGAAACCGATTCGGAAAAAAGAACCCAAATGACACGACGTATGCGGCCTCCTTGACCGCCGTAGATTCAACATCTGTCATACGAGCGCATCCGCTGTTCATGCACCGATATGCTAGGCGACCATCAAATAGCACGTATTCTTTCGGGGATGCCCCAACATTGCGCATCTTTAAGGAATTAAGATCGGGCCAGTGCTCATAGTACGTATCCTGCACGCCAGACGAAATCGTCCCAACCTCATGCCAGACCTCAATCCGGTCCCATTCCTGTCCCCCCGTCGCGGCCTTTGCGAGAGCCACGATCGCTGCGCCATCTGGCCCAGTGCCGTTCGCGGACAATGAAACTAGGACTGCCGTTAGCGGCCAAAGCGAGAAGAACTGTTTCATGGTCGTCGAGTTCTGCGGAGCAATTCGGGCGCACTCACGGCTCAAGTACACAATTCTCGCGCAATTGAGCTGTAGCTGCACGACGGCAACTGGGCGAGTCGGTAATCGGAGCGACTGGTGTCGCGCCTGGCCGATCGGCGACTCTATGGGGGCCGCGGCCGATGGACGGTAATAGTTTGCTCCGAGCGTCTCAGGAGTCGTGTGCCCCGAAGCATTTTGTGATCTCTGAGTCATCCGTGACCATGTGGTTCGTAATATGAAACACTTCGTCGATCCACTCATGCTTTAGCGCTTCTTCGCGGTTGAGTAGGCGCCCGAGGAACGTTACATGGCTCCATGGTGAATCTGCTGCATTCACGAGGCCAACCTTGAAGTTCCCCTCGTCCGTCCAAATCTGAAACGGAAAAGCGACCCGTTCCTCAGGAGTTCCTTTCTCACCCCATTCGCCGATGCTTACCAGACCACTAAGGCGCTTCTCGCCATGGCCGGCCGTGTATTGGGCATAGTAGACAGCGTGCGCATCGCCGTTGCGGTATACGAAGCGAGTCAGCCGCAAGGTGACATTACCGCAGCATTCGCACGCCGACTGAGTCGGTGCCTCGAATTCTATAGTTATCACACGACCACAACCTAACAATCCTAGTTGAGCGGCCGCCACCGCACGCTAAACGTTGCGATAGGCCAGAGCATCTCTGAACGACTGCTATCGAGTCAATGGACACGTCGCCGCGGGCGACGGCGGTGGCAGGGGCTGCCTCTTGAGAGACACGGGACGAAGGACATCGAGAGATTTCGCGCGGCCGTCGTGCGCGGCCTAGGCCGGTCCGCTCTCTCGGGAAATTGATGTGAGCAGAATTATGGGTTGACGGTTGATACTCCTGTACAGTTCGTGCTTCGGTCTAGAGCTAATACTCCATCGATATCGCGCACGATTGTAGTATCCCGGGCAAGGAATGACTTGACTGGCACTAATACCTGGAGTAGGTACTGCCGACCGATTAGATCCGTTCGGAGGGATGGAAAGGCGACACACAGTTGTCGGGGAGACACTAAGGCCAACTTAGTCAGCGTTGGTGAGTCAACCACCGCGAACTCTCGAGACAAATAGAGACCTGGCAGAAATCTGTACTGACGGCGTAGCGACACGTACGCGCCTGCCGGCGCGGTTTCAATCTGATATGCCGCTATACGCCCACCTTCAAACGGAATCGTAGTGACGACCGGTTCGAATTCGAAGCCACGTGCCATATCGCGAAAGTTATGAAAGTTCCAAAGCCATACTAGTCCTCCAAAAGCGAGCATACACAATGCGAGCGCCTGCAATGACCTACGCGCCATGCGTGGCAATTGTTTGGCCCGATAAAATAGCGCGATGGGAAGCGCGAGGACAGCCAGACCAAACGCTACTAGGTCAACGTTAGTAGAGCAGGATTGAACACCCAGCGATGACTGCCAATTCAGGACGACCAGCAGGAACGCGCACAGGAGAACTGCGCAAGCGCGCGTGACGTGCTTATCCGATCTTTTTACGGGTACCGACATCATGCGGGCCTTTGAAGACTGTTGTAAGACATGATCCTCAGCAGGGAAAGCGAGTACGCAAGGACGCGATCACGATTACAGAGAATTGTTCAGTGCGAGACTCGGGATGGGCACGTACATAGTCTGAGAAGGCCTTGATCAAATCCAGACGCGTTGTCGTTTCAGGTGCGCAGATTCCCAATAAGGGTGGCTCTTCTGTGGTCCTCTTCATTCTGCTGAGTTCCTGTACGGCGGCAAAAGCGCCCCAGCAGCGTCCATTCTCAAAAGTGGGATCGAAGTGTAAGCGGCCGTCGCGAGCGACTGGTGCATTGGCCACACCTATGCAGAGTGTGGCAAGCTCGCCCGCCGTCTCTGCTGCCCGTGCTGGCCATGAGAGCATGCTAATCGTAACCAGTGCCAGCACAACCGCGACCGATCTGATGTCCCAAATCATGGGGTGAGGCACGGTAAGTATAGGACACCTTGTTAAAGTCTTCGAAATCACAATTATGGCCCCTTAATGGTGTACAGACCACAGACCCATATCGTAGTCCACCCATCCGCTCACGGTATTTGAGATACGCGCGCCATTGGTGCCATAGGGCCCACTTTTATCTCCACTCCCAAGCTGATTTGCGGCACCTGCCCCACGAAGGGCGTCAGTCAAAGAATATCCTGCAGCGGCAGCAACCACTCCGAAGTTGTAGTAGCCGGCGTCGATGAGTTCCGGGACGACGTTACCGTTGTCGCTAAATGTCCTTTGATAGTCCATATCGCCACCAGGGGCGAACAACGTAGCCATAACTGCGCCACGCAAACCTGGCGGCAGGCCGCGAATTAGCGTTTCTCCAATACGAATATTTCCGGTCAACGACGTTGTCTGTGGCATCAAAAGCGGTCCCCCGGTACGAGCGTTCTCGACGGAAACCCCGTTTGGATATCTCGCCTCTACGAGAGGTACCTTCGAATGTCCGGGGCAGTTCCTGCCGAGGCACACGACTACTTGTGGTAAATTCCCTTGGCCTTGTGAGATGGTGATTGGCGCGCTTGGCTGACTACTGGTCACCGTAATCGTCGTCGTTGTGTACCCGCTCGTCGAGCCTCCACTCGCGCCCGTTGCCTGGTTCAGGTAGCTACTCACTGCGCTCTGCAAGTCACTTATAAATGAATTGACATAGTCTTGTATTGCTGCTAGGTCGTCTGTTGAGTTGCTGTGGGTAGAGAAACCCTCGCCCGTCGATGCGCCCGAGGCCCAAAGCACCATGGGCGAGTCGCCTGGATCGCCGTATCGGTATGCACGCCCGCCGCAGTCATCGGCGCACTTCGTGTACGAGAACCCCGTAGGATCCGAAAACGTCAGCGGATTGTTATTGACATAGCTGTAGCGATTGAAACTCTGGGTGTTCGCGGGATTCGGTACGGTCGGGTCAGCTGACAGGAATCGCCCGGTGACAGCGTCCTGTATCCGCCCATTCATGTCGTTCAGGCCCATGGCACCGAGCGCGGTTTGCCATGTGTATCCGTGACGGGTCACCGCGTTGATCTTGGTGAGATTCCCGTTCGTTGGCGGCCCTGACCAGGTGCACGCACTTCGCCGCACACCGTAGGCGGTGAAGCTCTCCTTCGCATAGCTGGTGCCGTCACTGTTTAGAATCGAAGAGACGCCACCCTGATGGTCTTCGCGCACGTAATGCAGCGTATTGACCCCGCTGGTGGTGCGGCTGTAGATGGCGACCTTGGTGCCACCCGCATAAATATAGTGGCGATAGTCGGACGCACCTACACTGATCACCTTCTCGAGGAGGTCGCCAATGAAATAGGTGGTTTCGACTCCCGTTCCGCCACTGTATATCGCGCTCCAGCGCTCGTGATTCTGGTTATAGGCGAACTGAACCGTCTCGCCGGAGCCGCTGTTGTTGATGATGACCGGATGGTTGTAGCTGGACCACGTGATGCCGAGTCCTTTCCGGGACATCCCATTTCCATTCGCATCGTAGGTGTACGTATTAGCGCTACTACCCGCCTGCGTAACCGCATGCTTGTGGGTCGCGTCATAAGTCCAAACGGCACTACCCGCCACATCGCTGCGGGACTTGATATTGCCGTCGGGGTAATAGGTCATCAGGAGATTGGTGTTCCCATTCAGGCTCGAGTGCTCGAGCCGATAGACATCGTCGTAGTAGAAGTTCTCGCTCAGCCCGGCGTTGTTGTTTTGCCGCTGCGTAACGTTGCCGATCTCGTCGTAGAGATACGATTCATTCTGCAGGGCCGCCGTCCCATTGAGGCCCGAGGTCGCGGAGCTCAGCCAGCCCGTTACAGTGTCGAACACTCGGTTGGTGACGACACCGTTTCCGAGGGTCTCCTGACTTATTTGTCCAAGAGCATTCGTGGCGTTGGCCTGCCAATAGATCGTGCCGGCATTGAAGTCGGTGACCTTCTGCAGAAAGCCATTTTGATACGCGTAAGAGAGCTTTAACCGATAGGAGGAGGTGCTCGTCGGATAGGTGAGAGTATCCAGCAGACCAGTGGTGGCGTTGTACGCAAAGTCATAGCCATAGGTGGCATCGGATGGGATGGTCACCGACCGATTCGAGAGGCGCGCATCGCCGTCGTAGGTCAAGGTCTCCGTATAACCGTTTGCTGTGACAACGGAGAGTTTTCCGATGTTGTGATTTGCGGCGTTGGAGCCCCAAGTCCAAGTCGTTGTGAGGTCCGGCTCCGTTCGGGTCAGAGGCCGGGAGAGTACGTCATAGGATTCCGAGAAACTCTGTCCCTTGGCATCGGTCCACGAAGTGAGTTCGCCCAGCGCGTTGTAATTATAGTGCCGGTGCTGGCCGGACGTCGTTGAGAGGTCCAGGTCCATATCCGTGACATCGCGCTGAAAAGCTCCCGCACCATAGGCGTAGGTGGCTGTAAAGAGCGTATTGGACAGACTATC
>Ga0207658_10001663_pt1 | contig 16968 bp, 16 predicted proteins | sample KBSS33metaG_FD_184322 | JGI IMG/M metagenome (GOLD analysis project Ga0207658, IMG submission 184322) | Switchgrass rhizosphere microbial communities from Kellogg Biological Station, Michigan, USA - KBS S3-3 metaG (SPAdes) (version 2) | ecosystem: Host-associated > Plants > Roots > Rhizosphere...
GCCCATCCAGTGCCGCCCGCGATCGCTCCGCCCGCACTCCCTTTCGGGCGACGAAAAGCCTCGCGCGGTGCCCGCACGGTGGCAATCGTCCGGTTCCGGCCGAATACAATTCGAGTATGACAGGGCGGGGTCTGCGTCTCGGCTTCGTCGAGCCCCAGCGCCCTTGCCAGCGCATCCAGCACCTGCGTCGACGGATTGGTGGCCAGGCCCTGCTCCAAGCGCGTGTAGTACGTCAACGACACCCCAGCTGCCTCGGCCAGTTCTTCGCGGCGCAACCCGGGCACCCGGCGAGGTCCCAGCCCGACCAGCCCCGGCAGCAGCGCCGTGTCGGCGGCTGCCCGCCGGCTACGAAGGAACTCCGCCAGCTGCTGCCCGCCCGACCCGCGTGCTTCCGTCATGCCTTCAATCGTGCGCGACGGATCCGCGACGCGCCTGTCCCTGGCAGTGCCAGGCAGCCGCCGTCATCTACAGCCCGGACGGAACGACCTTGCCGTTGACTGTCACCTCGACCTGACCGGTCGTTGAGTTGTAGGCGATCTTGCCGTGCTCGAAGGTCGCGACGAGCTGATCGCCGGCGGGAGTCTCGTCACTGGTCACCACCCCCAACGGACCTGCCGAACCGTTGGTGCCAGTGGCCGACGGCACGCCGTCCGCATCGCGCTGGACATTCCAGGCCTGCCGGATCTTGCCCCAGATGATGTAGGCGGGCGTGCCTGCCTGGCTGTTCTTGGCCACGATCGCGCCGCCCTGGAACTGCTGGAACACGACGCCACTGTCGCGGGTTCCCGCGTTGTGGTCACCTGTCAGCGGCTTGCCGAGGGCTGCCTTCTGCTTGTCGGTCGCCGACGAATATTTGGCAGCGATCGGACCGGTCAGCGTGACCTCGACGTCCCGCTCCCCGGTGAGCTTCACCTCGGCCGGCGGTGCCGGGACCTCCGACGTAACGACCAATGCGACCTGAGGCTGCGCCGCGACATCGAAAGTCGTGCCGCTGCTGCAGCCCGCGGCGGTCAGCGCGGCGGCGGCCAGCCCGACGACTGCCGCCCGGCGGTATGCGATCGTCCTCATCGGTTTCCTCTCGCGTTTTCTGTGGTGTGCGTCATGTTGCGTCTGATCCCCCGACCCGGTCACGACCATAACCCGACCCACTTCAGGGCCGCGCGTGCTGACCGCCCGGCATCAAGTGCCTGGTGAAGAATCGGGCCGCGTCCTCCCCCGCGAATTGCGGGACGCCAGTGTGCCCGCCCATGTTGGCGTGCAGCGTCTTCTCTTGGGAGCCAAAGGCGTTGAACAGGTCCAGCGCCATCTGGCGGTCATTCGATTCGTCGTCCCACTGCAGCAGGACGTGCAGCGGAATGGTGACCTGATGAGCCTCGTCGAACATCGAGCGAGGCACGAAACTGCCCGCGAACAAACCAGCGGCGGCGATGCGCGGTTCGATCACAGCCAATCGGATGCCGATCGCGATCACCCCGCCCGAATACCCGATCGGGCCGCTCACCTCTGGCAGTGAGAGGAGTTCGTCGAGCGCCTGTCGCCATTCCGGCACGGCCGCCTCGACCAGGGGAAGGACGAGCCGGTCGACGATTTCGTTGACCGGCTCGCCGGCTGCCAGTGCACGGTGCAGATCGGCGCGGGCCTGCTCGAGGTCGGCCAGGTGGGGGCGATCACCGCTACCGGGAAGCTCGATGGTGGCTGCGGCAAACCCGTGCGCCAAGGCGTCCCGAGCACGGTTCGCCAGCCGCGGGTACATCTGACGCAGACCACCGGGATGCCCCAGCAGGATCAGCGGCGCTGGTGATGAACTGGGCGTCCACAGAATGCCCGGGATGTCGTTGAAGGCGAATGTGCTCTCGCGGGAGCCGTCAGCGAGGTGCTGTTCGGAAATGAAGTGCATGGTCGTGCCTTTCGGGGAGTGCTCGTCAAACGGCGCTCCCGGACGACCTATCGCCCGACCGTGACCCTGAGGAGGAGCACCCACGTCGATACGTTCACGGGTACCACCTCCTCGTCCTATTCCACGGCCCGCCAATGACGCTAGCGGCGGCCACCCTTGGCCGCCAACGATTTTTCACCGCCGTCCGAGTTATTCGTCAGTGGCGTCGAGGTAGAGAACTCGCAGCCGAATTACACCTTGCACACAGGTTCGGCGGTTTAACTCCGTTCGGCACCGCAGCCCGGCGTCGAGTGAATTCGGTTGGGAGACGGCATGATAGTTGACTGCGCGCACTACCTTGACGGAGTACGCCAAGGCGAGGCAGCGATGCCCATCGACGACGCGGCACACCGGTGCCGCGAGGGCGGATTCGTCTGGCTCGGGATGTTCGAACCGACGGCTGACGAAATGGCCCGCGTCCGTGAGGCTTTCAACTTGCATGAGTTGGCGGTTGAGGACGCCGGGACGTTCCACCTGCGACCCAAGATCGAGCACTTCGAGCCCGACGTGCAACTGGTGATTCTGCGGACTGCCCGCTACGACGACGAACGCGAGGAAGTCGACTTCGGTGAAATCAGCATATTCGTCGGGCCCAACTTCGTGATAACTGTCCGCCAGGGCGTCGCCAGTGAACTTCATGCCGCCCGGGCGCGTCTGCAAGAGCATCCCGACCTTCTCAAAGTCGGGACTGTGTCGGTGCTGTGGGCGGTGCTCGACCAGGTCGTGCGTGCCTATGGCCCGGTGGTGGCCGGCCTCGAGCACGACATCGAGGAAGTCGAAGGCACGGTCTTCTCCGGCGCGGTCGCACCCACCGAACGCATCTACCTCCTACGACGCGAGGTCAGCAATTTCTACCGCGCGGTCCACCCACTGCTGTCGGTCCTGACCGCCGCCGAACGCGATGCCACCGAGACGCCGGTGGCGCACTACCTGCGGGACGTGCACGACGGCTTGCAATTGATCAACGAAGAGGTGTCAGCGCAGCGCGACTTGCTCGCCACCATCTTGCAGGCCAACATCGCCGTCGTCGCAGTCGAGCAGACTCGAGTCAGCGTGCAGCAGAGCGCCACGATGGAACGCCTTACCGTCCTCGCGACCATCTTTCTGCCGCTGACGTTCGTGACTGGGTTTTTCGGCCAGAACTTCGACTGGCTGATCAGTAATATCCAGGGCCCGACACGATTTCTGATCCTGGGCGTCGGCGGCCTCGTGATCCCGTTGATTGCCCTTTGGGCCTGGCTGCGCGCGGTCAGGAAACGCGAGGGCCAGAAGTAGCGTGACTCGAGTCGTGAGTTCGTGTAGGTGTCCTTGTCGTGGTTTTGGCGCAATGAGGAGGCTAGAAATCAGCAGGGTTCGGCCGCTCGATCGAACGCGCGGTCAACCCAAGCCCACGCACATGGCCAGCGATCTCCCCGAGGCTCGCCACCCACACGTTGTCCTGCGCGCACACATACTCGATCAGCCCGTCGAGCGCGTGCGCTCTCGACGGCCGCCCCGATAGGAACGGGTGGTTGGTCAGAACGAAGCAACCACCCTCGGCGCGCATGGCGTCAAACTCCAACCGCCACAATTCGATCGCCTTCGTCGGGCTCTCGATCAGCCCAGAACCGCTGAACTCGGGCACGTAGCAATATTGCTCCCAATCATCGAGCGCCCACTGGATCGGGATCTCTACCAGTGAGCCGCTGCCGTCCACGGCCAACTCATACGGGTGGTCGGTGTCCATCAGGCTGCTGTCGTACAGAAAACCTCTGTCACGCAGCAATTTTGGTGATTGCCAGTTCAACTCCCACATCGGCGCTCGGTACCCTATCGGCCGTATCCCCGTCACCGACTCGAGCACCTCCAGTCCACGGTCGAGGATCGCGGATTCCTGAGCTTCGGTGAGGCCACGCATCGGCTCGTGGAGATATCCATGGTGTGCCACCTCGTGACCATGGTCAGCGATCGATCGGATTACGTCCGGATAGCGCATCGCGGTGTATCCAGGTACGAAGAACGTCGACCGAATACCTTGCTTGGCAAGGATTTTCAGTAGCCGTGGCACACCTGTCAGCGGACCGTACGCTTGGTGGCTGATCGCCGACATCCGATCGGCATGTGACGGATCGACTCCGAGCATCGCTGACTCCGCATCGACGTCGAACGAAAACGACGCTGCGCAGCGCTTGCCGTTGGGCCACGGCACCGGCGGGACCGTCATACGTGACACCGAGCCCGCGCCAGCAATGCGAGGAGTTCATAGGCCAGGCACGCTGCCGCGATACCGGTGAGCTCAGCGTGGTCATACGCCGGCGCCACTTCCACGATGTCCGCGCCGACCAGGTTAAGGCCGTCGAATCCCCGTACCAGTTCGAGTAATTCGCGACTCGTCAAACCGCCGATCTCAGGTGTGCCCGTGCCGGGTGCATGCGCCGGGTCGAGCACGTCGATGTCGATCGACACATAGAGCGGAAGGTCGCCGATGGTCGCTCGCAGCTGCCCGACGACGTCGTCGACGCTGCGCTTCTGGAACTCCCTGCAGTGCACCACCGTGAACCCCAGTTCAGCGTCCGACTTCAGATCGTTCGCCGAGTAGTGCGAACCCCGAATCCCAACGTGCGCGCTGTGACCGGATATGAACAGCCCGTCTTCGGCGGCGCGGCGGAACGGCGTGCCATGCGTCAACGGCGCGTCGAAGTAGGTATCCCAGGTATCCAGGTGCGCGTCGAAGTGCACCAGCGCCACCGGCCCGTAGCGCTCACGGTGCACCCGCAACAGCGGGTAGGCGATCGTGTGATCGCCGCCGATCGTGATCAACCGCGCGCCGTTGACTGTCAACGCAGTCGCATGCTCCTCGACCTGGCGTGCCGCGGTCGCGATGTCATACGGCGTACAGGGAATATCGCCCGCGTCGACCACCTGCTGGCTGGCGAAGGGCGACACCTGCATCTGCGGATTGTAGGGTCGCAGTACCCGCGAGCACTGGCGCACATGGCCGGGACCGAACCGGGCACCCGGCCGATAGCTGACTCCCGCGTCGAACGGAATCCCCACAACCGCAACGTCATAGCTCGGCACATCTTCGATACGCGGCAATCGCGCGAACGTGGAGAAACCCGCATACCGTGGCACCACGGTCCCATCAACAGGCTGCATGGGTTGATGGTTCATGTCCGGCACCGTGTCGCTCCTCCGTTGATCTGAATAGTCTGGCCGACGAATGCCCCCATGTCCGCGCGCGCCAGCAGGGAAACCGCTGCTGCGATTTCCTCGGGTTTACCGATGCGCCCCAACGGGATACTGCGTCGGTACTGCTCGTGCATCTGCTCCAGGCTGGTGCCTGCGTCGTCGGCGTCCACCTGCAGTTGCGGCGTGTCAATGACGCCGGGCGCGATCGCGTTGACTGTGATGCCCTCCGGTGCCAACTCACGGCCGACGGACTTCGTAAGAGCGATCAAGCCTGCCTTGGACGCCGAATAGGCGGTGGCATTGGGCCATCCGATGACCCCCCATTCGGACGACATGATGACGATGTTCCCGCCGCCTCGGTCACGCATGCCGGCCAGCACCGCTTGGATCAGATACACCGTGCCCGCCAGGTTGGTGTCGATGATCTTCCACCAGTCGTCGTCATCGTGCTCGATCAACGGCGCCATGGTCATGTACGCGGCGTTGCACACCAGGATGTCCACCGGCCCCCGCGTTCGCTCGATCTCGCCGACCATCGCGGCGACGGCGTCAGGATCGGATACGTCAGCTACGGCGGGGAACCCGTCGACCGCGGTGACGACGACATCCATTCGCGCGTCGCGCACGGGACCGTTGACGCCGACGATCGCGCCTTCGCTTGCCAACCGTGCGGCGATCGCCGCGCCGATGCCCTGCGTCGCGCCGGTGACCAAGGCGATACGTCCGGAATGCATCAGATCACGGCCCCGCTGTTGGGCGACAGGACTTCTCCGGTACAGAACTGCGCTTCGACCAGGTACCGGACCGCCGCGGCGACTTCTGCCGGCCGCGCCAGCCGTCGAGCAGGCAGCGTCTTGAGGTACTCCGCTGCGCGCCAGGGCGAGTCGGCGGCCAAGAGAGGCGTATCGGTGGGGCCGGGTGCCACAGCATTGATTCGTATGCCGTACTCGGCGACTTCAGCGGAAAGACTGCGCACGAACCCGATGATGGCGCCCTTGGCGGCCGCATAGTGTGCGTCGGCATCCCCGCCACCCACAGCAAGCTCAGAGGTGACCGCAACGATGGCTCCCGTACGCCGCTCGATCATCGATGGCAGCACCGCTCGCACGACGTTGCGTAGCCCGCCGAGGTGCACGCGCAACATGCGGTTCAATTGTTCGACGGTGATGTCGGCGATCGGAATCGACTCGTAGTGTCCTGCGGCGCTGACCACCACGTCGATCGGCCCGGGCGACAGACGGATGGCGTCAGTGACAGCGACCGCATCGGAGACGTCGACGCCGAACGGTGCCGGCTCATTGAGGTCCAGTGCCACAACGTCATATCCATCGAGCGCGGTGGCGACCGCTGCGCCAATCCCGGACGATGCGCCGGTGACCAGTGCGACTGGGCTCACAGCGGCGCCTCCGCGTCGTTGAAGCGTTCGGCGATGGGCGCCCGAATACCGCGGCGCACCGACAGGTAGATCATCACGCCGACGACACCCAGCACCAGTGTCGTCAGCACACTGGCCCAGTTGATGTACCAGGGTTGGCCCGGCTGGATGCGGGGCCACGCGACGTTCACGGTCTCGAAGATGATCCACAGAGCGGCAACGTATGTGACCGGCGCGCCCCACTTCCCGAGGCTGAAAGCGCCAGGTTTCCACCTGCCGGTCAGCCGGGCGAGCGCAGCGCCGAGCACGGGCACACCGAACGCGATGTAGAACCCGATAATGTTGAAATTGACCAGAATGTTGTAAAACTGCGTGCCGGCGAGCAGTACGAAAATGATGGCCACGACCGCGGTTAGCCCAATGGCGTTGACCGGCAGGCGTTCTGGGCCCACCAGACCGCCGAGCACCCTGGAGCCGGGCAGGCTGTGATCGCGTGCGGCACCCCAGATACACCGCGACACCGCAGCCTGCACGGCGAGGAAGCTCGAGACAAAACCGATGACGAACATCGCGAGCAGCGGTTTCGTCACCCCAACGCCCAGATGCGCGGTCAGGGTGTCGGCGACCACGTCGCCGGACTGCGCGGCCACGACAGCGGGCAAGTTCGGAATCGAAAGGATAAGGGCCGCAGCAGAAAACATCACGACCAAGCCGACGAGCAGCAGCGCCAGGATGATCGCCTTCGGCACGTTGCGTTCCGGTTCGTCGACCTCCTCGGCGACCGACCCAGCCGCCTCGAACCCGAGGAACGACCACCCGACGTACGCGATGGCCAGCAGCATCGGCCCGGAAGCCCACGATGCCGCATCAGGGATACCCGCGCTGGAAAATAGCGCCGAGAAAGGGTTTTCGCGGTAGAAGATCAGCAACACCAGACCGAGACCCAGCGAGCCGACGACCTCGCAAGTGATGCTGACCGCGACCATCACTTTCAACACCTGCCGGCCCACCATGTTGACGGCGGTCCCAACCAAGATGATGGCGACCGCGACAGATGTGATCTGCCATCTGTGCGGTTCAGATACACCGAAGATGTTGAGCAGGAAGCCGCCTGCGGCATATGACAACGTGCCGAGTGCGATCGTCAGTCCCCACATGTAGGCCCAGGCGGCAACCCAGCCCCAAGCGGTGCCCTGTACGTGCCGCGACCACTGGTAGACGCTGCCGGCGTACGGCCACCGCGACGCGAGCTCGCCGAACACCGCTGCCACGAGCAGCTGCCCAATCAACACGATCGGAAACGCCCAGAAGAACTGCGGCCCCGCGGCGAACAGGCCGAGGGTGAAGATCGCGTACACCGCCGCAATCGGTGATACGTCGGCGAATGCCAACGACAACGCCGAGCGGAAACTGAAGCCGCGCTGCAACCGTTCGGGAGCAGCTGCAACTACGGCGGTCGTGTCGACGGATTCAGCCATCTTGGCTTCCCTTCGCTGGATGTCTCGACTGCCGCAACTGTGGGCCGTGCGCCGGGCGAAAGGAATACGTCGGTGATATGAAATTGGGCCGTCTATCTATACGATCATCTAGACTTAGCGGCAGTCTTGACCGTTCCGGTGGCAGCTCATAGCTGCCGCAGTGGCCATGAACTGGCATTTTGCACCGTTCGAAATCAGATGTCGGTGGGGTAACTAACTGATGGCGTACCGCGTTCGCGATCTCTTGGAGACGCCTCATCTCCGGCTGACCATCGAGGCCGGCAGAGACGGTTTGGACAAGCCGGTGACATGGGCCCAGACCTCGGACCTCGAGGAGCCGTGGCTGTATCTGGCCGGCGGCGAACTGCTGATGAAGAACGGGCAGACCCTGACGGAATCGGCGCGCGGCCAGACGGCATTGATCCGCGGCATCGCTGCGAACGGCATGTCCGGCATGGTGATCGGATTGGACGGCGCAACCCCCGCGCTGACCCCGTCAGCGATCACGCTCGCCGACGATCTGGGCTTCCCCGTGATGACGGTCCCCTATTCGGTCGGCTTCGCGTCGATCGGCCGGGCCGTCGCCGATGCGGCGGGCAGCGGACGCGTCGCAGTCACGGAGCGGGTGTACAACGTGATTCGACAATCGGTGTCCAATTCGCCGCCTGTCAACGTGCTCGCGCAGCTGGAACGTGATCTATCGTGCCGGATAGGAGTACTGGATGCGTCCACCGGCGCGGTTGCTTTGGAAGCATCCGAATCGCTGCCGGAAGATCTGCGTCAGGCGGTCACCGCCGAAATCGGCGGTCGGCGCGGCGCGATTCCCGGGGTGCTCCATGTGTCCGTCGGACCGCATCGGGCCCTCGTCGTCGAGGTGCCCGACGAGGAACCGACGGCGTTGGTCACCTACGCGTTTCGCGGCCCGACCACCGACATGGTCCATCTGCAGCACCTGGCGTCGGCGGTCGCGGTCCTGCTCGCGCAGCAGAATGCCCGCCGCGAACACGAACGGCGGATCGGCGCCGAGGTGATGGGCCAGCTGTGCGACGGCCGGATGAGCGACCGTGACGGCGATCGCGAGTTGGCCGACCGCGGGCTCGATGTCGCAACCAGCTGTGTCGTTGCCGCCGAGGGGGTTTCGGCAGCCGCCGAACGCCAGCTGCACCTTGGTCTCGGCCGCCGCGCCATACCGCATTTGTTGCTGCGCCGTGCCGCCCTGCTCTACGCGCTGCTACCTGTCACGGACCACACGCTCGCTGTGTTGAACCAGCGACTCGGCGGCGAGGCGATCATCGGTGTCAGCGATCCGTTGGCTGTGTCCTCGCGTGCACCGGTGGCAGTGCGCGAGGCGACGTGGGCGGTGCGTGTCGCCGTAGCGACATCAAGCCAGATCGCGCGGTTCGCCGACGCCACGATATTTCCGGTACTGCGAGATCCGGAGGAAGCACGCGTGGTGGTCGGCAGAGTGCTGGGTCGCCTCTTTGCCTACGACACGGCGCATTCCAGCGACATGGTGCGCACGCTCGATACCTATCTGCGATGCGATCGGTCGCTGGTGCAGACGGCGAAAGAGCTTGGCATCCATCGCCAAACGGTCGTCTATCGGATCCAGAGGATCGAGGAACTCACCGGAAAGCGTATCGGCGACACCGCCGCGATCGCGGAATTCTGGCTGGCCCTACGCGCGAGAGACATGTTGACCGTCCCGACTTGACCTCGGTTTGCGTTGGGACTGTCAACCAAGACCGTCCGTGAGCAGGCAGACGCACGGCCAGCAGCGTTCGTGTCGTGCACTACCAGCGACGCACGACTGAACGCGAGGGGTTTTCGCTTCGGCGTGGACAGGCCCCAATCGGCGAGCGCGGCAGCGCCGGAGTCGCTGAGGCGATAACGATGCGCCCTGCCGGATGCGGCGAGGCGATCGATGCCCTCTTCGGGGTGATGCTGCCCGTCGCCGCCGATCACCCATCCGTGGGCGATCATGCCGTGAAAGATGCTGACTCCCAGTTGGCCGGCCAGGTGGCCGTAACACGTCCGCGCGGCGCGCAGCGGCTGTGCCCTCGTAGAGAGTTGATGGGTCGTTGCGGCGCAAGGCGAGCGAGTGCTTCGAGAACGCCTTCAACGTGAGGCGTCGCCAGCCGGTAGTAGCGGTGCCGGCCGTGTTCTTCGACGGTGAGCAACCCAACGCCAGCAGGATTCGGATGCGCCGTGCGTCCGCAAACGCAGAGGCTACTGCTGCCAAATCTGGTTCGCCACCAACTGCTGGACCCATACATCGACGATAGAAGCGAAATGCTTCGATCTGTGCCGAAGCGTTGACGGCGCATCGTGGAGCCATGAACTCTGATGCAAACTCTGACAAAGTCGACGTCGCGGCCGTCGAGGCGGTCACGCGCGCGTGGGAAGAAGCATTGGCCAACCACGATGCCGATGCCCTATTGGCCTGTTACGCCGTAGACGCGACCCTGGAAAGCCCGGTGGCAGCACACCTCCTGGGTGGGCGGGGCGTGTGTCATGGCCATGAGGAACTGCGGCCCTTCCTGGCCGAGGTGGTGGCGCGTACGCCGGACGAGCGGCAGTTCTACCGCGCTGGTTTCTTCACCGACGGCCACCGCGCCATCTGGGAGTACCCGCGGCAGACCCCGGATGGTGAGCAGATGGACTTTGTCGAGGTCATGGAGATCGACGGCGGCTTGATTCAGGCTCACCGGGTCTACTGGGGTTGGCGCGGGGTGGAGATCCTGGCCAGCGACAGTTATCACCGGTGATCTCGAATCCACGGTCCGACCTGCACACGCACCGCTAGCCTGAGCGGTAGTCGAGCCGTGGGGGGCGAATACCGTGAGTGTGGATATCAAGACCCGGGTGCACTGGCTTGTGGGGTACGGGCTCCCCCGCGCAACTCTGAAGGTGCTCGCACGCCGGGGCGACCCGTTCGCCCAGCTACTTCTCGACGACGGTCAGCACGAGCGTGCAAACGACCAGATTGCGCAGATCCGCAGGCAGGGACGGATGGCGCCGGCGTTCGCGGGCAACGCATGGGTCACCGCCGACCTGCAGCTTGTTCGAGACGTATTGCGCGACAGCAGATTCCGCACGGCCAAGCCGCAGGATCGGTCGCCGTTCCGGACTGTCCAGCGACTGTTCGACAAGACCAATCCCCGCGTGATCAACCCAGTGGAGCCGCCGTCGCTGCTGATGGTCGACGAACCCGAGCACGCGCGGCTGCGCCGCCTGGTATCGCGGGCATTCACCCCGAAAGCGATCGACGGGCTTCGGCAACGCATCCACGATGTCGCCGAAGGCTTACTGAACGAACTCGAGGACAGCAGGAGCGACTGTGATCTGGCCGCGGCCTACGCGTCCCGGATCCCCATCGAAATCATCGCCGACATGCTGGGTATTCCCCGCACGGAGGCGCCCTACCTCTACGAAATGGGTGAATTGGCCTCCAAGCTGATCACCACCACTGCGCCGTCCTGGCGGAACTTCCAGACCGCAATCGCGGGTCTACGTGAATTCGAAATTTACCTGGCGAGGCATATCGAGCGGCTCCGCAAGATTGACGCCGACGGCAGCATCCTGTCTGCGGTGGTCCACGACACCGAACTCTCCGACTTCGAGGTCCGGACTTTCGCCGGCCTGCTCCTGGGTGCCGGATTCCTCACTACTGCACACCAGTTCGGCAATGCCGTCGTGGCGCTGATCAATCATCCCGACCAACTCGCCCGCCTCCAGGCGCACCCGGAGGGCTGGCCCAACGCCGTCGAGGAGATGCTGCGCTATGACTCGGTCTCCCAGATCGGTGTCAGAGTGGCGACTGAGGAAGTTCAGGTCGGTGGATATACCGTGCGGGAGGGGACGGCGGTCTTCCTGCTCCTCGCCGGAGCCAATCGCGACCCGGCGGTGTTCGAATGCCCTGACCAGTTCGACACCGCACGTGCCAACGCCCGCGACCACGTCAGCTTCGGCACGGGCAGCCACGTCTGTCTCGGTGCGCCGTTGGCGCGCATGGAACTGCAGATCGGCCTGCAAGCGCTGTTCGAACGGTTCCCTCGACTGACCACTGCCGGTACGCCAACCGTGAACGACAGCACGCTCCTGCGAGGGATCAGTTATCTCCCGGTTGCCCTCGGGCCGTCAAGGGTGAGCCCGAACTGACTGCCTGACAGCACTTCGGTCACTTCCGAAGGATCACGGGGTGCCCGAGTGCGCGATTGTCGACCAGGATCGTTGCTCGGTGCTGCGGGCTGCATTCTCGGAAGTACCGTCGTTGGGCTTCGACGTAGCGCCGCATGCTCGGATCGTCTGGGTCTGGATTGCTTCCGTTCCGCGAAGCCATCCGCCGCGCAGTTTCCTCGAAAGGCACGTCGAGGAAGACCGATAAGTCCCAGCAGGCGGCGAATCGGTTGCGGTGTAAGAAGATTCCGTCGACGACGAGTACCGTCCCGGGAACAGCCGTGCACGGCGCAGGGTGGAGAATCTCGTCGGTTGCTAGGTCGTGGGCAGCGATGCGGTAATTTCGCGACCCGCCCGGTGAGAACGGGATGAGGACGTCGGTGTCGAAGCGTTGGTAGTTGTAGGAGTCCAGCCAGAATCCCTCTGGGGATTCGCGGCCGAGTCGGTAGCGCAATGCGCGGGTGTTGTGGAAGTCATCGAGAGAGATCCGTACGACGGGCCGTTGCAGTGCTCGTAGGTAGTCGGCGAGTTCGTCTGCGAAGTAGGTTTTTCCGGCTCCATCTGGTCCGTCGATCGCAACCCTTGGGCAACGGCCGTCGTCGTACTTCGGTATTCGCTCAGCGATCGAGTGCACGACGTCGAGCTGCCTTTTCCCCTGACCCGGCGCAGCCTTCAACGCAGTGCTTTCACCATCGCCAGCCCGAGCGGACCGTGGCCTTGGCCCACCACACGAAAGCCCTTGCGCTCATATAGGCGTTGGGCCGGATTGCGTACGTGCACGTTGGTGCACATCGACTCGCAGACTTGAGCCAAGTCAGCAAGAAGTGCGTCCATCAACAAACCTCCAATCCCGGAACCGCGGCGTCCCGGCGCCACTCCGATACATAACTCTGGCAGTGGTTTTCCGTTCGCATCGGTTCTCAGCGGCGGATCGCTGAAATAGGTCCACACCGCACCGACGGGATCACCGCGAATTTCTTCGGCGATGATCGGCACTACCCCTGGTGGCGGGAGCAGTTCGAGGACTTCCGCGTCATCAGAATCGGGAAGTGGCCAATCCTCGATAATGCAGGCGTGGCGCGCCATCTCGACGATGAAGGCCTCGTCACCAGCGGTCGCCGCGCGGATCCGTACTGCGGGGTCAGGAGCCATGCGCAGATTGTTGCAGCCGCTCGATGCGAGCGCATTTGGATTTTCTATCAGGTTCGTTTGCAAGAAGTCTCGATGCATTGGGTGGCGGCGACCAGTCGCTAGATGATGAGATCAGAGGATGGCCGGCGATCTCCTCGTGCACACGGAAGCTGGCGCGGTGCGCGGGCGAAGAGACGGCACGGTCGCGGTGTTTCGCGGAATGCCGTATGCGCAGCCACCCCAAGGCCCACTTCGTTTCCAGGCTCCAGTGCGCGTCTCCGCGTGGGACGGGGTTCGCGATGCCATGCGGTTCGGGCCTGCGGCTCCGCAACCGGGCACTCTCAGCGACTCGGACGGCGACCTCGGGTGGCTGACCGTCAACGTGTGGTCGCCGGATTTGGGTGCCGTGAACTTGCCCGTCATGGTGTGGATCCACGGCGGACGTTATTTGGAGGACGGCACCGCAAATCCGCACTACGACGGCACCAACCTCGCCGAGGCCGGCGTCGTGCTCGTCAGCCTGAACTACCGAGTTGGGATGGAAGGGTTCGCCTCGATCGCTGAAGCCCCCAACAATCGCGGGCTTCTCGACCAGATCGCGGCACTGCGCTGGGTGCAGGACAACATTGCAGCGTTTGGCGGAGATCCCGATAACGTCACGGTGTTCGGGCAATCGGCCGGCGCAGGCAGCGTAGCCTCGCTGATGGTCATGCCGGCGAGCGCCGGTCTGTTCCGGCGTGCGATTGCGCAGAGTCTGCCCGGAACGTTCTTCACCGAGCGACTCGCCGCGGCAGTCTCGTCGGAGATCGCTGCAATCGTCGGCACCAAGGCGACTGTTGCTGAACTGCAACACTGTTCGCCACGTTCTCTCGTAAGCGCGAGCGAAGCCCTCCTGCGGCGAATGCCGCATTTCGCGGACGAGTGGGGGCCGATGGCGCTGACCCCGACGCCATTCTCGCCCGTAGTCGACGGTGAGGTTCTCCCTGATGCGCCGTGGCATGGGTTGGCGGCGGGAGTTTCTCACCATATAGACCTGCTCGTTGGACATACCCGCGATGAGTACTCACTCTTGGGCCCCGGACGAGACGTCGCGGAGGATCAATTGACCCTCACTGAGGAATTGCTTGGGCCAGCGTCTCGATCGCCGGTGGACTATCGGGACGCGTTTCCCGATGCCTCCAGAGCGCACCTTCATGAAACCATCAACGCTGATTGGCTTTTCCGGATGCCCAGCGAACACCTCGCCGCCGCCCACCACGCGGGCGGCGGTACTGCGTGGCTATATGAGCTTGCGTGGGCGTTCAATCCAAGCGAGCGCGCCTCACACAGCCTCGACATGCTCCTGGTCTTCGGGACGCTGACTGACCGCGAGATCGCCAGTCACCCAGACGCCTACCGGACCGCCTCTCAGGAATACAACGCCATCTCTGAAACGATGCGTCGCGACTGGGTGCGATTCGCCTCCAGCGGCACACCCGGCTGGACGCCCTACACCCCACCGCGACGATGCACGCGCGTGTACGACACCGACACCGCCGATTGTCCCTATCCGGAGGAAACGTCCCGCCGACTGTGGGCCAACCACAGATTTGGGCCACTTGATATCGCGTGACAACCGTTGCCCTACATCAGGTGTCAGTTCCCGTTCACAATGCCGCGTAGGTCGCTTCGATGAGATCGACTGCACGACGATCCCCGGCGAGAGCATCGCGACGTAGGTTGGGCACGAATGCGAACGCCAGCTGATTGTCGACGTCACCGAACCCGAACGCGCCACCGGCGCCGGGATGTCCGAACGCTCCAGGTCCGGCGTTGTCGGGAAACGAGAACAGCTGAGACGGTCGCATGTACCCCAGGCCGTATCTGGAATCGAGCACCATGACGGCATCAGAACCACTGTGCCGCACGCGGATTGCATCGGTCAGGTTCTCTGGATGCAGCAGCTCGCCGGCACTCAGGCGTGCGTAGAAGTCGGCCAGTGCCCGTGCAGTGGTTATCAGCCCGCTCGCCGGCCAGCCGGCCGCCAGAACGTCGGGATGGTTGTACCGCGCGGGTGGATTGGCGGTGGCGCGGGTGAACAAGGATTGCGGATCCCGATAAGCCTCGACGAGTCGTTCAACCGTCTTAGCGGGGATCGCGGTCGTGTCCGATGCCCATTGCTGTTCGCTTGCATCGGGAAAGCCGGTTCGGGCGATGCCATCGAGCGCGGCGCTGCTGCCGCCGATCATGAGATCTCCACTGATGTGCGATCGAACGAAGTCGCCCACCGTCATCTCGGCGTTTCGGCGTACGATCTCGCCGGCCAGCCACCCGAACGTAAACGCGTGATAGCCGTGCTTAGAACCGGGTTCCCACAACGGGTGCTGACCTCCGAGCAGGCCGGCCATCAGTTCCGGATCGGCAGCCTGCTGTATCGAAACGGGGCGTTCCACGACCGGTAGGCCGGCAGCGTGTGACAGCAGATGCTCGCCCGTGGTTTCGCTTTTGCCGGCTGCGCCGTACTCGGGCCACCAACTCACCACCGGTGCTTGCAGGTCGATACTGTGGCGCTCGGCCACCATCAGCGCGGCCGTGGCGGTAACCGCCTTGGTGCACGAGAAGGTGACGCAAGCCGTGTCGCGCCGCCAGCGTCGGCCGGTACGCGTGTCAGCGACCCCGCCCCACAGATCGACCACCGGCCTGCCGTTGACCACCACAGAGACGGCCGCGCCCCAGTTCTGCCCGTCCGCGAAGCTGGCTTCGAAGACATCTCGCACAGCGGCGAACGCCGGATCGGCGCTCCCCTCCGTCAGACTTGACATAGCAACCATTAGAGCATGCAGGACGCAACAACATGGTCGGATGATGTAACGCGACCACGACCTGCGCCCGTGGCGCGTCATGGGCCCGGCTGCCTCTCCGATGCTTGGAAAGCCTTGCTGGAAAAGCACTTTCCCGCACAGGTGCGAACCGACGTGGCAACGGCCAGTTTGCGTAGCCATTCGCTTCGATCGGTTCCCACTCTCGTCGTTGTGTGCGAAGGTTTAGGGCGCACAGACGCGGTCACTACAGCACGACAGCGATTCAGTGGGGTACACGAATGCGCGCAAACACGCCGCCGGGCATACGTTTCGACACCGCCGCGGGACGATGGGTTCTTGCCGCGACAGTTCTGGGCTCCGGCATGGCTCAGCTCGACGCGACCGTGGTCAATGTTGCGTTGCCGGCGATAGGTCGCGATCTGGGCGCTCGAACCAGCGGATTGCAGTTGGTTGTGAGTGCCTATGCAGTGACGCTCGCGGCGTTGATACTGCTGTCCGGCAGCTTGGGTGACCGCGTCGGCCGCAGGCGGGTGTTCGTGGTCGGCGTGGTGTGGTTCGCAGTCGCTTCGGCGATCTGTGCGGCCGCGCCGAATCCCGAAATGCTCATCGCGGCAAGGGCTTTACAAGGTATCGGCGGTGCATTGTTGACCCCGGGCAGCCTCGCCATCATCCAGGCTACTTTCGTGCCGAGCGACCGCGGGAAGGCCATCGGCGCCTGGTCGGCCCTCGGGGGCGTCGCCGCAGCGATCGGTCCGTTGCTCGGTGGCTATCTGGTGCAGGCACTCAGTTGGCGCACCATCTTTCTCATCAACGTGCCGCTGGGCTGCCTGGTGGGCTGGCTCGCACTGCGCCATGTGCCGGAAAGTCGTGTCCCGGCGACCGGCGGCCGGCTCGACT
>Ga0207658_10001665_pt1 | contig 16935 bp, 20 predicted proteins | sample KBSS33metaG_FD_184322 | JGI IMG/M metagenome (GOLD analysis project Ga0207658, IMG submission 184322) | Switchgrass rhizosphere microbial communities from Kellogg Biological Station, Michigan, USA - KBS S3-3 metaG (SPAdes) (version 2) | ecosystem: Host-associated > Plants > Roots > Rhizosphere...
GCGATGAGCGCGATCATCGTGGCATTCGGTTCGCTGGCGCTGCTCGCGCTCCTCATCCATCGCAGTCGCCCGACGGTCGCAGAGGCGCTGCGCATCGCCCTGTTTGCCTTGCCGGCCTATGTGCTCGCCAACCTGCTGCAGTCGATGATCGTGCTCGGGGGGCTGATGGCGCTGGTGCTGCCGGGCGTTTACCTCATTGCCCGCATGATCTGCATCGCGCCCGTGGCCGCCGCGGAATCGCAGCGCAACCCGGTGATGATCCTCATGCGCAGCTTTGCCCTCACGCGCGGTAATGGATGGCGCATCGTGCTGTTGCTCGCCGTGATCCTGGCGGTGGCGGTGGTCCTGACCTCGGCAATCAGTTCGGTTGCCGGCATCACCGCCAAATTGCTATTGCCGCCCGATCTCGCGCGGCTCGCGCTGATCATTGTCAGCGGGCTTGCCGAGACCGCCCTCGCGGTGGTGCTGCTGGCGGTGAGCGCGGCGGTCTATCATCAGGTCGGCAGTGCGGAGCCGGCCCCGCACTGAGCAGCGGCGGCTATTCCCAGGTCGCCATGGGCGGGAGGCTCATCAGGATCGCGTCGATATTGCCGCCGGTCTTGAGGCCGAACAGTGTGCCACGGTCGTAGACCAGGTTGAACTCGGCATAGCGCCCGCGCCATGCGCGCTGCTGCGCCAGTTCCGCATCGTTGAACGGCGTCGCCATGCGCTGCCGCACGATCGGCGGGAAGGCGGCGAGAAAGGCCTCGCCCACGGCGCGGGTGAAAGCGAAATTGGCATCGAAGACCGCATCGTCGGTGCAGTCGAGATGATCGTAGAATATGCCGCCCACGCCCCGGTGCACGCGGCGATGGGGAATGTAGAAATACTCGTCCGCCCAGGCCTTGAAGCGGCGATAATGCTCCGGATCATGCGCGTCGCAGGCGGCTTTCAGCGTCGCATGAAAGGCGGCGGTGTCTTCCTCATAGGGAATCGGCGGGTTGAGATCGGCGCCGCCGCCGAACCAGCGTTTCGTCGTGGTCAGGAAGCGCGTGTTCATGTGGACGGCGGGCACATGCGGATTGGCCATATGGGCGACCAGGCTGATGCCGGTGGCGGAGAAAGCGGGGTGCTCCTCCGCGCCATGGATCGTCTTGGCGAAATCGCCCGAGAGATCCCCGCCGACCGTCGAGACATTGACGCCGACCTTTTCGAACACGCGGCCCTTCATCACGCCGCGCACGCCGCCGCCGCCCTTGGCCTCCGGGTCATGATCGCGGTTCCAGGGCGTATAGGTAAAGGCCGCGTCGCTGCCCGCCTCCCGCTCGATCGCTTCGAACGCCGCGCAGATGCGATCGCGCAGGGATTCGAACCAGTCGCGCGCCGCCTGCTGCTGTTCGTCGAGATGGATCATGCCGGAAAGCCTCCTGTCTGCCGCAATGCTTCGCCGAGCGCGATGCCAGCCGCCATCCCAAGGTTCAAGGACCGAAGTCCAGCCGCCATCGGAATGCGCAGCCGGGCCGCCGCCTGGCTTTGCACGAAATCGGGAATGCCGGCGCTCTCCTGTCCGAGGAGAAGAATGTCATCCTTCCTGAATATAAGGTCGTGGAGCAGCGTGTCCCCCTTGGCCGTCAGCGCGATGAGGCGGCGCCCGTCCTTCAGCACGGTTTCGGCAAATGCATCGAAGTCCGCGTGGCGCGAAACCTCGGCCACCGTGCCATAATCCATCGCCGCGCGCTTCAGTTGGCGGTCGGACATCGCAAAGCCGCAGGGCAGTATGATATCGAGCGGCACATGCCAGCAGGCGCACAAGCGCATCACGGCGCCGACATTTCCGGCAATATCGGGTTGAAACAGAGCAAGCCGCATGGTGCGCGCTTAGCGCGGCCACTCGCTTTGTCAAAGACTGTCCAAATAGCTGTTGGCAAATGCGGCAGAACGGCGCTATCAGGCGCGCGAAACCGCGCCGGGGGACCTTGCGCGGCGGGTCACGTCACGCCGACGAAGGATTGCTGCGCCGCCATATATAATGGCTCGCACGATGCTCGGGGCGGCCATGGCTCGAGCGGGGACTGATGTACGGAATCGAAGCAAGGGCAGGTGCATGGTAACGGTTGAACATAGCGATACAACGGTACAGGCGGTCGAAGGTGAAGGCGTGCGCCGACGCGACTTCATCAATATCGCCGCCGTTTCGTTCGCAGGCGTTGGCGTCGTCGCCACACTGCCGACCCTGATCAATCAAATGAATCCCAGCGCCGACGTGCTGGCGCAGGCGACGACCGAGGTCGATCTTTCGTCGATCAAGCCGGGCCAGGCGATCAAGGCGGTGTTCCGCTCGCAGCCGCTCTTCGTGCGGCAGCTGACGCCCAAGGAAATCGAGGAGGCGGACGCGGTGCCCGTCAGCAGCCTGCGCGATCCGCAGTCGCTGGAGGAACGCACCCAGCCGGGCAAGAAGCAATGGCTCGTCACCATGGGCGTGTGCACCCATCTCGGCTGCGTGCCGCTCGGCACTGGCGAGGGCGAGAATCGCGGCGAATTCGGCGGCTATTTCTGCCCGTGCCACGGTTCGACCTATGATACCGCCGCGCGCATCCGCAAGGGTCCGGCGCCCAAGAACCTGGCCGTGCCCGCGTATAAGTTCACGTCCGACACCGCAATTCTCGTAGGCTGAGGAAAGAAAAAATGAGTTTTCCCTGGGCTGAGCACTACACTCCCAAGCATCCGCTGATGAAGTGGGTCGACGATCGCCTGCCGCTGCCGCGCTTCGTCTATAATGCCGTCGGCGCCGGATATCCGGTGCCGCGCAACCTCAATTATTTCTGGAATTTCGGCGTGCTCTCGGGCGCGGCGCTTATCGTCCAGATCATCACCGGCATCATTCTCGCCATGCATTATGCGGCGAGTTCGGGCGTTGCGTTCGAGAGCGTCGAGCACATCATGCGCGACGTGAATGGCGGTTGGCTGCTGCGTTATGCGCACTCCAACGGCGCCAGCTTCTTCTTCATCGTGGTCTATATCCACATCTTCCGCGGGCTGTTCTACAGTTCCTACAAGGCCCCGCGCGAGATGGTCTGGCTGCTCGGCGTGGTGATCTTCCTCCTGATGATGGCGACCGCCTTCATGGGCTATGTGCTTCCCTGGGGCCAGATGAGCTATTGGGGCGCGCAGGTGATCACCGGGTTGTTCTCCGCCATTCCGCTGGTCGGCGAGCCGATCCACACCTGGCTGCTCGGCGGCTTCGCACCCGGCAACGCGGCGCTTAACCGCTTCTTCTCGCTGCACTATCTGCTGCCGTTCGTGATCGCCGCAGTCATCATCCTGCACATCTGGGCGCTGCACATTCCGGGTTCCTCCAATCCGACCGGCGTCGAGGTGAAGGGGCCGCAGGATACGGTGCCGTTCCATCCCTATTATACGGCCAAGGACGGCTTCGGGCTCGGCGTGTTCCTGGTCCTGTATTGCGCGGTGCTGTTCTTCGCACCCAACTGGCTGGGCCATCCGGACAATTATATCCCGGCCAATCCGATGGCGACGCCTGCGCATATCGTGCCCGAATGGTATTTCTGGCCATTCTACGCGATCCTGCGGGCCTTCACCTTCGACTTCTTCTTCGTGCCCGCAAAGCTTCTGGGCGTGTTCGCGATGTTCGCGTCGATCCTGCTGCTGTTCGTGCTGCCATGGCTCGACACGTCGCCGGTCCGCTCGGGCAGCTATCGCCCGCTGTTCAAGAAGTTCTTCTGGCTGCTGGTGGTCGACGTGCTGATCCTCGGCTATTGCGGCGGCGCTCCTGCAGAGGAGCCGTTCGTCATGATCAGCCAGATCGCGGCCGCTTATTATTTCGCGCATTTCCTCATCATCCTCCCGATCGTTTCGCGGATCGAGCGACCGTTGCCGCTGCCGAACTCGATCACAGAGTCGGTGCTGGGGCACGAACCGGCCGGAGTCGCGGCTAAACCTGCGATTGCGGCTGAATAAAGGGGCATAGACCAATGGTTCGTCTTATCGCCGCGCTGGTCGGCATCTTCTTCGCGGGCATGTTGCTCTATTCCTTCGCAACGGGGGCGGTGGCCTATATCAGCCAGCCACCCCAGCCGACGGCTGAGCACGAGTTCCACGAACATCCGAGGCAAGTCGCCTGGAGCTTCGACGGCCCGCTCGGTCATTATGACCGGCAGCAGGTTCAGCGCGGCTTCCAGGTTTTCAAGGAAGTCTGTTCCGCCTGCCACTCGCTGCGTCTGGTCGCATTCCGCGATCTGCAGGGCATCGGCTATAATGAGGCCGAGGTTAAGGCGATCGCCAAGGGCTGGGCCATCAAGGCGCCCGATGTCGATCCCAAGACCGGTGAGCCGACGACTCGCCCGGCAGTCCCGGCCGACTTCTTCCCCAAGCCCTTTGCCAATGATGTGGCGGCGCGGGCGGCCAACAACAACGCCATCCCGCCAGACCTTTCGCTGATGACCAAGGCGCGGCACGACGGCAGCAATTATGTCTATTCGCTGCTGACGGGGTATCAGAGCCAGCCGGCCGAGCTTCTCAAGAAGTTCCCCGACACCAAGACTCCGTCCGGGCTGCACTACAACCCCTATTTCGCGAACCTGAATCTCGCCATGCCGCCGCCGCTTACGAGCACGGGGCAGGTAACCTACGGCCCGGGCCAGCCCAAGCCGACGGTTGACCAGATGGCGAAGGACGTGGCGGCATTCCTGACCTGGACGGCCGAGCCCAAGATGGAGACCCGCAAGAGCTCCGGCATAGCCGTCCTCCTGTTCCTGCTGGTCGCGACGGTGCTGACCTATATGTCCTACCAGTCCATCTGGGCGGACAAGAAGCACTGATCGGCTGATCGCGATTAGCCACAAACAAAAGGGCGGGCCCGCCGGGTCCGCCCTTTTTGTTTATGTCGGCTGCGACCGGATCGGCCGTCGTGTCACGCCAGCGCGTCGGCCTCTTCCACCAGCGGGCGGCTCTCGCGGGTGCCGCGCATCCGGCTCGTCGGATCATTGGGATCGGCGCTGATGATGACATGGTCCGCGTGGACCTCGACCAGCGTGCCGGCGAACGGAAAGCCCTCAAGGCTGCCCGTCACGCGGTAGCTGACGGTGTCGCCCACCTTGAAGGTGGCGGCGTCGAAGTTGAATTCGAAGGGGCAGTTTTCGCCCGATTCTCCCATGCCCTGCATCGCATGTCTCCTGATCAATGGGTGATGGCGCAACGCCTCTGCCACGCAGAATAGCTGACGCAGGCGGGGTGCGTCCAGCCTCGCCTCTTTCCCTGCATCGTTTCCCCTTCTAGAACGGCGGACATGAAGCCAGTCATCTTCGGTCTTTCCGCGCAGGCGCTGACGCCCGACGAGCGCGCTTTCTTCCGGGAGGCCGATCCCGCCGGCTATATCCTGTTCAAGCGCAACATCGAGGATCGCGACCAGCTGCGCGCGCTGACCGACGATTTGCGGGGGATCGCGGGACGCGAGGACCTCCTCATCATGATCGATCAGGAGGGCGGGCGCGTCGCACGGATGCAGCCGCCGGTCTGGCCAGCCTTTCCGTCCGCCGAGCCGTTCGACCGCCTCTATGCCCGCGCACCCGCCAGTGCCATCGCCGCTGCCAAGGCCAATGCCCGCGCGATTGCGGCGACCTTGCGCGACGTCGGTATCAACGTGGACGCGCTGCCGCTGCTCGACCTCCGGCTGGAGGGCCAGAGCGACATCATCGGCGACCGCGCGCTGGGCGCCGATCCGATGCAGGTAGCGGCATTGGGCCGCGCCGTGCTGGACGGACTGCGGGCGGGCGGGGTGGCCGGCATCGTCAAGCATATGCCCGGCCATGGCCGCGCCGCCGTCGACAGCCACCAGGCGCTCCCCACCGTGACCGCCAGCGCGGAGGAACTGGAGGCGGACATCGCGCCCTTCCGCTCGCTCGCCTGGGCGCCGATGGGGATGACCGCGCATATCGTCTACGCCGCCTGGGATGCCGAGCGCCCGGCCAGCCTCTCGCCCATCGTCATCGGCGACATCATTCGCGGGCGGATCGGCTTTGACGGCCTGCTCATGTCGGACGATCTCGACATGAAGGCCCTGTCCGGCAGCATTGGGTCGGGCGACATGGGGAGCCTCGCTGCCGGGGTGGTCGCGGCGGGCTGCGACATCGCGCTCAACTGCTGGGGCCGGATGGACGACATGACAGCGATCGCCGACGCCCTGCCCGCGATCGGCAACCTGTCCCGCGCCCGCCTCGACCGGGCGATGGCGACCATCGCCGCCGGGCCCGATGACGCGGACATGGCGGCGATGATCGCGAAGCGCGACGCACTGCTGGGGCTGGCATGAGCGAGATGTTCGATCCGGTCGCAGACGGTGAGGCGTGGGACGCGCCGCCGCTGCGGCAGCCGGACGAGAGCGACAGGCTCACCCTCACCTTCGACAGCTGGGAAGGGCCGCTCGACCTGCTGCTGACGCTGGCGCGGGGGCAGAAGGTCGATTTGCGCGAAATCTCGATCCTGGCGCTGGTCGAGCAATATCTCGCCTTCATCGAGGATGTGCGGGTGCTCAGGCTGGAGGTGGCCGCCGACTATCTGGTGATGGCGGCCTGGCTGGCCTATCTCAAGTCCGGGCTGCTGCTGCCCCGCGCCGAACAGCCCGATCCCTCGCCGGAGGAACTGGCGCTGCGGCTGCATTTGCGGCTCCAGCGGCTCGATGCGATGCGCGAGGCCGGCGCGCGAATCATGGCGCGCGACCAGATCGGCCGCGACGTGTTCCGCCGCCACGCGCCCGAAGGCCTGCACCGTCCGCACAGCACGGTCTGGACGGCCACGCTCTATGACCTGCTCAGCGCCTATGGGCAGGTGCGCGCCCGCACCCGGCCGGTGGTGCATATCGTCGCCCGGCGCAATGTCATGACGCTGGAGGAGGCGATCGCCCGGGTTGGGCGCCTGCTGGGGGCGACGTTGGACTGGGCGAGCCTTGAAAGCTTTCTGCCGGACGATGACGATCCCGCCGCGCGCCGCTCGGCCAGGGCGAGCAGCTTTGTCGCGGCGCTGGAACTGGCGCGGCAGAGGCGGGTCGAGATCCGGCAGACGCTGCCGTTCGCGCCGCTCTATCTGCGCGCTGTCGCGGTGGGGCGGGCGGCGGAATGATGTTCGGCGAGGACAGCGTGACGCGCCTGGTCGAGGCGGTGCTGTTCGCCGCCGAAGGGCCGCTGACCCCCGTTGAGATCGCGCGCCTTGCCGGTATCGAGGGGGGCGTGGCGGGCGATCTCGCCGCGCTCGCCGAGCATTATGCCGGGCGCGGCATCGAGCTGGTCGAGCGCGGCGGGCGCTGGCATTTCCAGACGGCGGCCGACCTCGCCCATATCCTGCGCCGCGAGCGCGAGACGCCGCGCGCTTTGTCCCGCGCGGCGGTGGAGACGCTCGCGATCATCGCCTATCATGAGCCGGTCAGCCGCGCCGAGATCGAAGCGATCCGGGGCGCGCAGGTCGCCAAGGGGACGATCGACGTGCTGATGCAGGCGGGCTGGGTGCGCCTCGCCGGGCGCCGGGAAACGCCGGGCCGCCCGCTCACCTATGCAACGACCGCCGATTTCCTCAGCCATTTCGGACTGGCCAGCCGCCGCGACCTGCCCGGCATCGACGATCTGAAGGCGGCGGGCCTGCTCGATCCTGTGGACATGGCGCTGGAGGCGGCGTTGGCGGACGAGGAGCCGGATGTCGATGCCGCGCGGGACTGAGCATTTTGTGGCGATTGGTCTTTCGGACAGGTCGCCAATCCGCTAGAGTCCGCTTTCAGTCAGGAGGTTTTTGAAAATGGGTGGCCTGAGCATCTGGCATTGGTTGGTCGTCGGCATCGTTGTCATGCTGCTGTTCGGCAAGGGCCGTTTTTCCGATATGATGGGCGATGTCGCCAAGGGCATCAAAAGCTTCAAGAAGGGCATGACGGACGATGAGGATGCTGCGGCGTCAACGCCGCCGGCCAAGCCCGTCCAGCAGATAGAGGCCCAGAAGGTCGAGCCGCAGCCGCAGTCCGCCCATCCGGTCGCACCGCCGGCCGCCACGCCCGTGCCCGAAGAGCACAAGCAGGGCTGAGGCGCCTCTCCCCGAACACCGGATTTTGCGCGCGTCATGTTTGACATCGGTTCATCGGAGCTTCTGCTCACCATCATTGTGGCCATTGTCGTCATTGGCCCCAAGGATTTGCCGCGCGCCCTCTACAAGGTCGGACAGGTGGTGGGAAAGGCGCGCGCGATGAGCCGCCATTTCCGGGCCGGGATCGACGAGATGGTCCGCCATGTCGAGGTCGAGGAAATGGAAAAGAAATGGGCCGCCGACAATGCGCGGATCATGGCGCAGAGTGAAGCGGATATGCCTGCGCTGGAGGCTCCGGCCGAGGAGACCCGGAGTACCGCTGCCTCCCCGTTGGATGAAGGCAAGAGCGGGGATGAAGGCAAGAGCGGGCTAGGGGCGTGAACGAAATCGACGAGATCGACGAAAGCAAGGCGCCGCTGCTCGATCATCTGATCGAACTGCGCCGCCGCCTGCTGCGCTGCGTCTGGGCGCTGCTGATCACCTTTATCATCTGCTATCATTTTTCGGACAAGATCTTTGCCTTCCTCGCCCAGCCGCTGAGTGACGCCTATGGTCCGGGGGGCGGCAAGCTCGTCTATACCAAGCTGTACGAGGCGTTTTTCGTGCAACTCAAGGTATCGATCTTCGGCGCCTTCTTCCTGTCCTTTCCGGTCATCGCGAACCAGCTGTGGGCGTTCGTCGCGCCCGGCCTGTATTCGAAGGAAAAGCGCGCGCTTCTGCCGTTCATCCTGGCAACGCCGGTGCTGTTCCTGAGCGGCGCGGCGCTCGCTTATTATGTGGTGATGCCGACCGCCTTTCACTTCTTCCTGGGCTTTCAGGGCAATGCGGGCGGCGTCCAGATCGAGGCGCTGCCGAGTACCGAATCCTATCTCAACATTGTCATGCAGTTCATGCTGGCGTTCGCCATCAGCTTTCTGCTGCCCGTGCTGCTGATGCTGCTCAACCAGGCGGGGCTGGTCACCCGTGCGCAGCTCGTCTCGCTGCGGCGCTACATGATCGTGGCGGCGGTCGCGCTCGCGGCGGTCCTGACGCCGCCGGACGTGGTGTCCCAACTGATGCTGGCCGTGCCGCTGATCCTGCTTTACGAGCTGAGCCTCGTCGCGATGTGGTTCACGGATCGCCGGGCGATGAAAGAGGCGGCATTGCCGCAAAATAATCAGGCCGGGAGCGACCCGGCCTGACTTCACGACCCGTAGACCGGACCGCCAAACTCTTGGAATGGCTTACTGCGCCGCGTTCTCCACGGCGTTGCCAGCGCTCTTGATGTCCTTGCCGGCGCCTTCCACCGTGTTGCAGGCGCTGAACAAGGCCAGTGCGGAGAGGGCGATGATGGCAATTGCGGACTTCCTCATGACGCTGCCTCTTCAACTGCGGCCAAGATCGCATCTGCGCGGCTCCTGATCCTCTGACAAAAACGCCGTGGCGCGCGAACGGTTCCGCGCAATCATCGCCAATGCGCCGAACTGCGGAAAGTCATCGGAAAAAAGGAAATGGCCCGGAACGCTGGTCGGGTGGGGGATGGCGTTCCGGGCCTTGATAGACAGCAAGAGCGGGGGGCAAGTATTTGCTGTCCGGTCTTCAAAACACCCTTGGCGGCGTCTGGTTCCGATGCGATGAAATTTTTTTCCGATGTCGCCAGTGGCGGCGGCCGTCAGAAAAGTGGGCGGCCAGTATTGCGATATTCGGGGCGGATCGTTGATTCCGGCAACGCCGCTTCACTGGGCGTTCGAACCTGAATCGGTGATCGCACAGCCGCAGGCTGATAGCTGGGCAAAGCCACAGGCGCGTTCCCGGCCGGGTTCTTCGGGGGCATGATGCTGCTCACCCAGTCGGGTATCGGTTCCGGCAGGGGCAGCGGCCGCAGTGGCCGGGAAAAGGCATAGGGTCCGGGCCGGGCATATTCCCGTCCGGCATAACGCATGGCAAAGCTGGCGGGCAGGCCCCCCGCGCCCGGCAGCCGGTAGAAGATATGTGCGCCGATGACCGCGACCGGCCGCATCATTTCCGACCATGACGGGTGGACCGCCAGTGTATGATAGAAGGTGGCGAGGCCCGCGGGCGCGAACACGTCGCCCGCCAGCGCGCGCATGGCTACGCGCCGGGCCCGCGCCCAGCCGTCCGCCGTCGGCGTTCGCGCCATCGATCCGTCGCAGCTGAACGTGAACTGGCACCCCTGGTCGCCGCGCTCGCCGCCCTGATAGACGACGCCGCAGATGCTGCTGGGCCAGCGCGAGGAGGCCACGCGGTTGAGGATGACCTGCGCGACCGCACGCTGGCCCTCCTCGGGCTCGTTGCCGGCCTCAAAATAAATGGCGTTGGTCAGGCACTGGAGCGCCCGCGCCTGATCCATGATCGATGCGGCGCGCAGCGGCATGGAGAGGGCGGCGGGGCCGGGCTCGATCTGCAGGATGTGCGGATTGCGGCTGTCGGGCTGGAGGGTCGTGACCGCTGGATTGCCATTTGCGTCGCTGGCTGGCGCGGCCACCGGCGCAAAAGCATCCTGCGCGAAGAAATAGGCGGAGCCGGGGAATGTCTCGCGGCTTTGCTCCGGCGGATTTGCCGGCGTCGCGATCGCCGGTCCGGCAGATGGCATCCGGTCGAGCGCGAGCAGGGATTGCGTGGGCAGAAACCGCAGGGACGCCGCCAGCAGCAGGACCGCAAGCAACAGCACCCAACGCCTGCGCGATGCAGGACGCACCATGGCGCGCGCGCCGGTGCCTCGCCAGGGATGAATTGAGGCCATGCTCTGCCTCTCTGCCAAAAAAACCTTACCAAATCCGCCCAAAGCGGCCCCGGCGTACATCCGCTTGGGCGGCGTCCAATTTCCCTTGCTTGCGGTTCACCGCCAACAGGCGCTAAACCGCCGCAATGCAAAGTGCCGCGCCCATGCCCCCGCCCAGGCCAGCGTCCGATACGCTCGCCCTCATAGGCAATACGCCGCTCGTCCGCCTCGCGGGCCCGTCGCAGGAAAGCGGCTGCGAAATCTACGGCAAATGCGAGTTTGCCAATCCCGGCGCGTCGGTGAAGGACCGCGCCGCCCTGTTCATCGTCAATGATGCCGAGGAGAAGGGGCAGCTGCTGTCCGGCGGCACGATCGTCGAGGGGACGGCGGGCAATACCGGCATCGGCCTGGCGCTGGTCGCCAATGCCAAGGGCTATAAGACGATCATCGTCATGCCGGAGACGCAGAGCCGGGAAAAAATGGATACGCTGCGGGCGCTGGGCGCCGAGCTGGTCACGGTGCCGGCGGCGGCCTATTCCAACCCCGGCCATTTCGTGCACACCTCGCGCCGCATCGCGGAGGAAACGCCCGGCGCCATCTGGGCCAATCAGTTCGACAATATCGCCAACCGGCGCGCCCATATCGTCGGCACCGCCGAGGAGATCTGGGCGCAAATGGAGGGCCGGATCGACGGCTTCACCTGTTCGGCGGGCACGGGCGGGACGATCGCTGGCGTGGGGCTGGGCCTCAAGGCCAAGGATGAGGCCGTTACCATCGCGCTGGCCGATCCGCATGGCGCGGCGCTCTACAATTATTACGCGCATGGCGAGCTGAAGGCCGAGGGCACATCGGTCGCGGAAGGCATCGGTCAGGGCCGGATAACCGCCAATCTTGAGGGCGCGCCCATCGACACCCAGTTCCGTATTTCCGACGAAGAGGGCCTCCATTGGGTCGGGCGGCTGCTCGCCGAGGAGGGCCTGTGCCTTGGCCTGTCGTCCGGCATCAACGTGGCCGGCGCGGTGGCGCTGGCGCGGCAACTGGGGCCGGGCAAGCGCATCGTCACGGTCCTGTGCGACACGGGTTTTCGCTATCTGTCATCGCTTTACAACCGCGAGTGGCTGACCGCCAAGGGCCTGACGCCATTCCCCTGGCTCGACCGGGCGCCCAGCTGAATGGTTCAACCCTCCCCAGAACAGGATCGGCGCGAAGTATCGCGGCGCGTGCGGATCGGTATTGCCGGACTGGCCGGGGTGTTGCTGATGGTCGGACTGGCCGAGTTCGTCATCGACAATGTCCGCCGGGAGGCCGCGCTTAATTCGCCCGATTCGGTCTCGGCCGGGGCATCGGCAACGGCCAATGCCACCGCGCAGAGTTCGGAGCCGCTGGCCGATCTGGGTGTCACGCCTTCGTCCGACGCGGGCGCTGGACCGGCCGTCCAGCCCGCGGTGCCAGCCGTGCCGGACCTCGAACCGGATCCCCGCCTTCAGAAGCGCATGGATCGCGATCCTCGCCAGCCGCGCCCCTAGGGACTGTCCGATCAGATTGAAACACCCGGCGTTCCACCTCAACGGGTCACGGGCGCTTCTCACGCCATGGCTGTTCTTGGCGGCGGCCGCCTGACCCTGCCCGCCCCGACCGGATTTACTTTCTGTTAACTGCCTCGAGACTTGGCTAAACCGGAACAAACAAGGAATAGGACCGCTTTTCCCATCCAAAATCCAGATTTGAACATAAAATCCCATCTCAGAACATAAAATCCCTTCACACTGAGCCGCGCAACTGATACAAAATCAGGCGAAGGGGCGTCAGACGATTCCGCGACTACGGTTCCCGGGGCAGGGTGCTTTCCGGCGCGGGTGGTCTCGTCCCTGGTTCTGGGAGTTCGAGACGAGGTGTCGGCAGCGGAGGACTATAAAGGGATTGGTTTTTGCGGGGTCGACAGCAAGCTGCGCTTCACCCTGCCGGTCGACCTGCGCCACCGCGTCCGGGCGGGCAGCGGCGACAACAGCCTCTATGTCAACCTGCAGGGCGGCACGCCCTATCTGACCGGGTTCGGCAAGGACTATCTCGATGATATCAAAGCGGAAATAGAGGCCGACCGCGCGGCTGCCCGCCAGCGCGGCGAACCCTTCGACCTGCATGCTCGCGCCCGCGAGAGTGTCGCTGGTGTCGAGAGCATCACCTTCGACGATGGCGGCCGCTTCGCCCTTCCCGACGACATCAAGAGCCTGATGGGCATCACCGACTGCCTGTTCTTCATCGGCGCGATCTGGACCTTCGAGGTCTGGTCGCCCGAGCGTTATCTCGAATCCGGGCAGGGCTCCGAAATCCTGCAAGCCCGTTGCCGCGCCGCCCTCGCGGAATGGGCCGCCAACCCAAAGCGTCCCAAGTCATGACCGGCGCGTCCCCCCATGTCCCGGTCTTGCTTGCCGAAGTGCTCGACGCGCTCGCCATTGTCCCGGGCGAACGTCATGTCGACGGCACTTTCGGCGCGGGCGGATACAGCCGCGCCATGGCTGAGGCGGGCGCGCTGGTGTTCGCGATCGACCGCGACCCCGACGCCATTGCCGAGGGCCAGGCGGTCGTGGCCGCCAGCGAGGGGCGCATCACCCTGGTCCAGGGCGACTATTCCCGCATGGCCGCCCTGCTGGCCGAGGCCGGGATCAGCGAGGTCCACGGCGTCACGCTCGACATCGGCGTGTCGTCGATGCAACTCGACCGGGCGGATCGCGGCTTTTCGTTCCAGAATGACGGGCCGCTCGACATGCGCATGAGCCAGTCGGGCCAGACCGCCGCCGAGTGGCTGAACACCGCCGAAGAAGCCGAGATCGCCGACGTCCTCTACATTTATGGCGAGGAGCGGCAGTCGCGCCGCGTCGCCCGCGCCATCGTCGCGGCCCGGCCGCTGGCCCGCACCGGCGAACTCGCGGCGGTGGTCCGGCGCGCGCTGGGTTACAGGCCCGGCCAGCCCAAGGACCCCTCCACCCGCAGCTTTCAGGCGATCCGCATCTTCCTCAACCAGGAGCTGGCCGAACTGGAAGCCGGTCTTAATGCGGCGGAGGCGGTGCTCGCGCCCGGCGGCCGCCTCGCCATCGTCAGCTTTCACAGTCTTGAGGACCGGATCGTGAAGCAGTTCCTGCGCGAACGCAGCGGCAGCGAGGCGGGCGGATCGCGTCATCGCCCCGCAACTGTCGCGACCCGCGCCGCCACATTCCGCCCACCCGCGCGCGCCGTGCGCGGCGGCCCGGAAGAAATCGCCCGCAACCCCCGCGCCCGCTCCGCCACGCTGCGCAGCGCCGTGCGCACCAACGCCCCCGCCTGGAACCTGACTCAAGGAGCCACAGCATGATTGCGATCAAGCGCCTGCAAAACATCTTGTGGATACTGATCGTCGCCTTCGGGGCGCTCAGTGCCTATCTGATCTCGCTCCGGGTCGCGACCGAGCGCAATGCGGTCCAGGCGCTCGACCGGCGCATCCATCATGCCCGCGCCGATATCCGCTATCTGGAGACGGAGTTCGAGGCGCGCTCGAACATGCGCCAGCTCGAGCAGTGGAATAACCGGGACTATCGCTACGTCGCCCCCAATGCCGGACAGTATCTGCCCGACGAGCGGTCGCTCGCCAGTCTCGATGGGGTCGAGACGAACGGCGACACCTATGTCGCGCCGCCGGTGATGATGGCGATGGCCGATACGAATGCGCAGTCGCCCGCTGCGGCTGCGGCAGACACGGCGAGTCCGGCGCCGGCCCAGATTCGCGATGACGAGACGATCATCCGCGCCGCCAGCGCGCCGCGACCTGCCCCGCGAGCCGCGCCCGTCAGCACGCGCTCTGCCGAGGCGCAGGATGAGGCGCCGCAATCCTTCGCGTCGGCCCGGCTGGCCAAGGCCGATGCGCCGGCCAAACCGAATCCGGTCGCGCGCAAGGCGGCGCGCATGGCGCTTCTCGACGAAAAGCTGCTGGATGACCGCACGCTTCGCGACCTTGGCGCCAAGGCTGCCGCCGAAGGAAGCGTCAGGTCCAACCGCTGATGGCGACCGTTCTCGCCCGGCCAGTCGGCGTGGCGGGCGCCCCGCAGCGATTCGATCTGACGTCCGTCGCGCACGCGCGGCTGATTGTGTTGCTGCTGTTGTTCGTCGCGATGACGGGCGTCCTGACCGCACGGATGCTTTGGCTTGGCATATTCGCCAGCAACGCGGCGGTGGAGGGGCAGGGCACTGGCCTGGTGCCGCCGCGCGCCGACATTCTCGATCGTAATGGCGAGCCCCTCGCACGGACGATGGATGCCTATTCGATCGCCGTCCGGCCCGATCGCATCATCGGTGACCGCCAGGACCTGGCCGACTCGCTCCACGACATTTTCCCCGACACCAGCGCCGGCACTTTTTTTCGTGCGCTCCAGCCGGACCGCCACTGGTCCTATCTGCGCCGCCGGGCCCTCCCGGAGCAGGTGGCGGCGGTCAATGCGCTGGGTGAGGTCGGCATCGAATATCCGCGCGAAAAGGAACGCCTGTACCCGCAGCGGACGCTCGCTGCCCATGCGCTCGGCTTTACCAATATCGATGGCACCGGCGGCATGGGGGTCGAGCGCGCCTTCAACGCGCGCCTGACCGATCCGGCCCAGCGGGGCACGCCGCTCGTCCTCGCCATGGATTCGCGCGTGCAGGCGGTGATGGAAAGCGAGCTTTATCAGGGCCTGACCGCGCAACAGGCGCATGCCGCGGCCGGCGTCGTGCTGGATGCCAATACCGGCGAGGTCATCGCCATGGCGTCGCTGCCCGTCTTCGACCCCAACAAGCTCAGCGCGCAGACGATGGATGCGCGCCGGAACGATGTCATCCAGTCCGTCTACGAACTGGGTTCCACCTTCAAGCCGCTGGCGATCGGGGCTGCCATGGATGCCGGCGTGGTGACCAGCATGAGCCGCCGCTACGATGCCACCACGCCGCTGGAAGTCGCCGGCTTTCGCATTCACGACGATCATCCGGCCGGGCGCTGGCTCAACGTGCCGGAGACGCTGGTGCACAGCTCGAACATCGTCACCGCGCGCATCGCCGACGAGCTGGGCGGGGAACGCCTGCAGGCGATGTACCGCCAGCTCGGGTTCGATCAGCGGCCCGCCATCGAGCTGCGCGAGCGCGCCGGGACCATCTGGCCGTCGAGCTGGGGCCGGCTCACCACGATGACGACGGCTTATGGGCACGGGCTCGCCATCACGCCGCTGCATCTCGCCAGCGCCTATGCCGCGCTGGTCAATGGCGGTATCTGGCGGCCAGCGACGATGCTCAAGCTGCGCGACGACCAGGTGCCCAAGGGCCGCCGGGTCTTCTCTGCCGCCACCAGCGCCCGCATGCGCCAGCTGCTCCGCCTCATCGTGACCGACGGCACCGGCCGCAGCGCCGACGCCAAGGGCTACCGGGTCGGCGGCAAGACGGGCAGCGCCGAAAAGGCCCATCAGGGAGGTTATGCACGGCATTCTTTGGTGACGACCTTTGCAGCGGCCTTCCCGATGGACAGTCCACGCTATATTGTGCTGGTGATGATGGACGAACCCAAGGGCAATGCCGAAACCCATGGCCTGCGCACCGCTGCATGGACGGCAGCGCCGGTCGTGCGCCGTTTCGTCGAGCGGGCCGCACCGATGCTCGGTGTGTATCCGCAGGCGAATCGCGATGTCGACCTTTCGGAACTCACGCCCCTTCTCTGGAAGGCAAAGGTCGAGGATTGATGCGGCTTGGCGAACTTGCACCAGAATTAGCGGCCAGCGCGCCTGATACGCCGGTCTCCGGCTTTGCCATCGATCACCGCAAGGTTGCGCCGGGCACGGTGTTCGGCGCCTTTGCGGGCGCCCGCGTCAATGGCGAGGATTTCATTGCCGATGCGATCCGGGCAGGGGCCTGCGCGGTCGTCGCCCGGCCCGAAGCGCGGGTCGAGGGGGCGATCCACCTCGCCGATGGCAACCCCCGGCGCTTGTTCGCGCGTCTCGCCGCGCGTTATTTCGCGCCCTTCCCCGAGACCGTGGTCGCGGTCACCGGCACCAACGGCAAGACATCAAGTGTGGAGCTGCTGCGCCAGGTGTGGCGCATGCTGGGCCACAGCTCGGCGTCGATCGGGACGCTGGGCGTCACCACTTCTGTCGATCAGGTGTCGACTG